>Ga0157373_10001044_pt1 | contig 21339 bp, 24 predicted proteins | sample C65metaG_FD_113460 | JGI IMG/M metagenome (GOLD analysis project Ga0157373, IMG submission 113460) | Corn rhizosphere microbial communities from Kellogg Biological Station, Michigan, USA - C6-5 metaG | ecosystem: Host-associated > Plants > Roots > Rhizosphere > Soil | place: USA: Michigan... | reverse complement strand
TGGCGGGCCAGTCGGACCCCGAGACCAAGCGCAAGATCATCGGCCGCGTCTTCATCGAAATCTTCGACCGGGAGGCCAGCAAGATCGAGGGCGCCGAATTCCTGGCCCAGGGCACCCTCTATCCAGACGTGATCGAGAGCGTCTCCTCGTCCAGCGGCAAGGCCCACGTCATCAAGAGCCACCACAACGTCGGCGGCCTGCCGGACTATATGAAACTCAAACTGGTCGAGCCCCTGCGCGAACTGTTCAAGGACGAGGTTCGCGCCCTGGGCCGCGAACTGGGGCTCAGCGACGCCTTCGTCGGCCGCCACCCGTTCCCCGGACCGGGCCTCGCCATCCGCATCCCCGGCGAGATCACGCCCGAGAAGGTCGAGGTGCTGCAGCAGGCCGACGCGATCTACCTCGAGGAAATCCGCAAGGCCGGCCTCTACGATCAGATCTGGCAAGCGTTCGCCGTGTTGCTGCCGGTCAAGACCGTTGGCGTCATGGGTGATGCGCGCACCTATGAGAACGTCCTGGCGCTCCGCGCCGTGACCTCCACCGATGGCATGACCGCCGACTTCTTCGAGTTCCCCTGGGACGTGCTCGGCAAGACCGCCACCCGGATCATCAACGAGGTGCGTGGCGTAAACCGGGTCGTCTATGACGTGACCAGCAAGCCGCCGGGGACGATCGAGTGGGAGTGACCATCCACGGCATCAAGGCCTGCGACACGATGAAGAAGGCGCGCGCCTGGCTGGATGGGCGCGGCGTCGTGTATGGCTTCCATGACTACAAGGTCTCGGGAATCGACGCGGCGACCTTGAGGAAGTGGGCGGGCGAGGTTGGGTGGGAAATCCTGCTGAATCGGTCCGGCACGACCTTCCGGGCGCTCCCGGATGCCGACAAGCAGGAGCTGGATGAGGCGAAGGCCATCGCGCTGATGGTTCGCCAGCCCTCGATGATCAAGCGGCCCGTCCTGGAGACGGATAACGGCCTGCTCGTCGGCTTCAGGCCGGAGCGGTACGCCGACGCTTTCGCCTGAGCGGCGAAGTCTCCGGCATCAGGAACACCACCGGAAGGATGCACAGGGCGACCAGCGCGATCATCGCGCCGGGGGCCATGGCCGAGCCGGTGCGGCCCATCAGAACCTGAGCGATGAAGGGCGTGAGGCCGCCGAAGATGGCGGTCGCGCCGGTCGCGCCGAACGCCAAGCCGCTGAGGCGGCCCTCGCCGGGGAACTGCTCGGCGGTGGCGACGGCGCCGACTGCGCTTACCCCGCCCGCAACGCAGGCCAGGATGACGGCGCCGAGCAGGGCCTGCCACTTCGAGGCGCTGGCCATCAGCGCGAACATCGTCATCGGCAGGATGGCGCTGCAGACGGCGAGCGTAATCAGCACCGGTTTGCGCCCGAACCGGTCAGAGAGGGCGCCGGTCACCGGGGTGACAAGGATCACCGCCACCGCGGCGATGGTGGACAGCCACAGGGCGTCGCTTTCGCCGAGCGTCCCGACGGTCGTCAGGAAGGCGGGCACATAGGTGATGCCGACGTAGTAGGTGATCGATCCCAGCGCCGAGATGGCGAAGGCGCGCGCCACGCCGACGCGGTGATAGGCCAGCGTGTAGCGGATGGGATGACGGGGGACGGTGCCTTGGTCCTCCTGGCGCTCGAAGTCCGGCGATTCCTGCATGGTCGAGCGCGCGATCCAGACGCTGGAGGCCAGCAGCGCGCCGACGAAGAAGGGGATGCGCCAGCCCCACGAATCCAGGTTGGCGGCGCTCAGCGAATGGACGGTGAGGGCGGAGAGACCGACGGCGAGCAGCGCGCCGATCTCGCTGGCCGCGGACGCCGAAGATGTGATCAGCCCACGCCGCTCCGGCCGCGCGCCCTCCAGCAGGTAGGCCACGACGCCGGTGTATTCACCGCCGACCGAGAACCCCATCACGCAGCGCAGCAGGAGCAGCAGCCAGCCGGCAAGAGGGCCGATCTGCTCGCGGATCGGCAGAAGCGCGGTGACCAGCATCGCCAGCGTCATCATCGCCACCGACGCCAGCATCATGCGGCGGCGCCCATATCGGTCTCCGATGGAGCCGAACACGACCGCGCCGAGCGGGCGCATCAGGTAGGCGATGGCGAAGCCGCCCAGCGTCGCCACCAGCGAGCCGTTGCCGCCGCCGAAGAACACCCTCGACAGGACGGTCGCGAAGTAGAGGTAGAGGGTGAAGTCGTACCACTCGACGATGGTCGAGAACGCCGCGACCGCCATCGAGGCGCGGGACATTCCGGGAGCGACGGCGGTGTCGCTCATGTGGCGAGCGCTTGCGCGAGATCGACCTTCTGCGCGCGCTTGGCGGCCTGGAAGGCGGGGCGGGTTTTGAGGCGCTCCCAGTAGGCGGCGATGGCGGGCGAGGCGGTTTCCAGCAGCTTGAGGTGGTTGGCCAGCAGCAGGGCGTAGCCGACGGAGATGTCCGCCGCGGTGAACCGCCCCGCGCACAGCCATTCGGCGTCGGTCAGCGCGCGGTCGACGTGCTTCAGCCGCGACAGGAACCAGCGGGCGTAGTCGTCCGCCGCCGCATCCGCGCGGCCGGGCTCGAAGGTGCGGTAGCGCAGCACCAGCGTCTGCGGGAAGGTCAGCGTCGCCTCGCCAAAATGGAGCCAGTTCAGCCAGGCGCCGTAGTTCGGATCCTCCGGCGCGACGGCAAGATCACTCGGGCCGTAGCGCGTCGTGAGGTACTGCACGATCGCCGCCGACTCCGTCATGAAGGTCTCGCCGTCGATCAACGCCGGGATGGTGCCGAGCGGGTTGATCTTCAGGTATTCCGGCGCGCGGACCCTTGGTGGAAACGGCAGCAGGTGAAGCCGGTAGGGCAGCCCCATCTCCTCCAGCGTCCAAAGGGCGCGGAACGAGCGGGCGTCGGGGCAGTGGTAGAGCTCGATCACGCGAGGTTCCCGGCCGGCCGGTAGCTGTTGAGAAGCACGCCGCTTGGCGTGCTTTGGGTTGCGACCAGAGAGAGGCGGCGCGGCGGAACGCCGTTTTCGAACAGCCGCTTTCCTTCGCCGAGCACGACCGGGAAGACCCACAGGCGATACTCGTCGATGAGGTCGGCCCCGATCAGCGTCTGCAGCAACTGGCTGCTGCCCCAGATATGCAGCGGCGGGCCATCCGACGCCTTCAGCCTGTGAAGTTCCTCCACGACATCGTCGCCCAGTCGCCGCGAGTTCGCCCAGTCGAGCTGGCTCCGGGCGCGCGTGGCGACGTACTTCGTCGCCTTGTTGAACGCCTTCGCGATGGCGTTGTCTTGGTGGGGCCAGTAGCCGGCGAAGATGTCGTAGGTCCGGCGGCCCAGAAGCATGTCGAACTCGCCGGCGATTGTCTCGTCGATCGCCCGACGCCCCACGTCATCCAGAAACGGCATGGCCCAGCCGCCGTGGGTGAAGCCGCCCGTCGGATCCTCTTCCGGGCCGCCGGGCGCCTGCATGACGCCGTCCAGCGTGATCTGGGTGATCGAAATGATCTCTCTCACGCTCAGCTCTTGTCCAGCGGCCGGTTGAACTCGGCCTCGATGATGATCTCGACATCGTCCCCGACGCCCAGCACCGAGCCCGACGCCGGGATGCCCATGCTGATCCCGTAATCCGAGCGCTTCAACCAGCCGTGCGCGGAAAAGCCGATGCGCGAACCGCCGGGGTCGTAGGCCTGCCTGCCGTAGCCGCCGTTGTAGGTGACATCGAGCGTCACGGGCTTCGTCACGCCATGCAGGGTGAGGTCTCCGGTGACCTTGGCGGTCTTCGGCCCGATCATCTCCACCTTGGTGGAGCGGAAAGTCATCTGCGGATAATCGGACGCGTCGAGCCACTCCTTCCCGGTCAGTTGCTCGTCGAAATTGAAGTCCTTGAACGGGTAGTTGGTTTGCAGCGAATGGGTGTCGATGGTCGCTGTCACGCTGGAGGCGGCCGGGTTGGCCGGATCTCCCGTCAGCGTGGCGTCGAAGGTCGTGAACCGCGCGGTCCAGTGGGAGAAGCCCATGTGGCTGACGCGGAAATTCAGCGAAGCGTGCGCGCGGTCGAGCTTGTAGGTCCCGGCCGGCGGCGCGCCGACGGGCTCCGGCATCGACTGGGCGTGCGCGGACCCGGTGAGAAGGGCGAGGGCGGCGAAGGCGGCGATGATCGGTTTCATGAACTAGTCCCTGTCAGGAGCGCCAAGCGGGAAATAACCGCGGAAAGGACGGGCTTCCTCGACGCAGCGGGCCATCGAGGGGCGCGCCAGCAGGCGTGAGCGGTAGGCGCGGACGGTTGGAAAGCGAGGGTCGTCGATCTGATGCACCCAGTCGGCGTAGAAGAGTGACGGAGCGGCGGCGCAGTCGGCCATGCTGAAGGTCTCGCCGGCGGCCCATGTGCGGCCCTGCAGTCGCTGCTCAAGCCAGCTATAGGCCACCTCCAGCACCCGCGCGGCTTCGGCGAGCGCCTCCTCCTTGCGGCCGTCGGGGCGGAGGGACTCGAAGACGGGCTTCTGCATCTCGCCCATCACGTAGTTGTCGAAGAAGCGGTCCATGAAGCGGACTTCCAGCGCCTCGTCAGGATCGTCGGGCAGGAAGCGGGTAGGCCCCGGGTGATGCAGGTCCAGGTGCTCGATGATGATGCTGGATTCCACGACCGTGCGACCGTCGTCGACCAGCACCGGGAACTTGCCCGTCGGCCAGAGCGCCTGACGCTCTTCGTTGGCGCTCGCCTCCTCGAGATTGCGGTAGGTGAAGGGCGTGCCGTTCTCATAGAGCGCGATCAGCACCTTCTGCGAGTAGGATGAGAAGGGGTGGGAATAGAGGGTCAGGCTCATTTCAGGCTCTCCCCGACGCGGTCGAGCAGGATGCCCGTGCCATGCTCGCGACTGCCGTTGTCGTCGTAACCGTCGAGGAAGGCGCCCTGTTCGCTGACGACCAGTTTCGTGCCGGCGCCGTCGGGCTGGATCTCGATGGTGGCGAGCGACACGGAGATCTTCCGGTCGTCCTGATGCATCTCATAGGCGTAGACGATGCGCTCGCCGGGTTTGATGTCGAAGTAGGCGGCGTCGAAGCTCGTGACCATGCCGCTCCTCCAGCGGCCGACCAGCCGCTCCTTGCCGCCGACGCGGAAGTCAAAGCTGCGCTCGACCAGGGTCCATTGGTCGTTGGGGGCCGAGAACCAGGCCTCCTTGCCCTCGGCGGTGCTGAAGGCGGCGAACACGCGGGCGGGAGAGGCGTCGTAGGTCCGCTCCAGGCGGAACATGCCGTGGGTGGTGGGTTCGGCCATCTCAGTCGTCCTTCGTCTCTTTCAGGTATTCGGCGAGGCGGTCGAGGCGCTTTTCCCACTCGAGCCGCTGGTGATTGAGCCATTCCTCGGCCTTGCTGAGCGCGCCGGGCTGCATCTGGCAGGTGCGAACGCGACCGACCTTCCGGGAGGTGACGAGGCCGCTTTGCTCCAGTACGGCCAGGTGCTGCACGACCGCTGACATGGTCATGTCCAGCGGCTCGGCCAGCTGACTGACCGACGCGGGGCCTCTGGACAGACGCTCCAGCATCGCGCGCCGGCCGGGGTCGGCGAGCGCGTGGAACATGCGGTCCAAAGGCTGTTGCGAAAGGTTTAGCATTCGCTTAAGTGTTGCAGATCGCAATCCGAACCGCAAGCCCGAAGGAGGCGTCCATGGCCGAGCAATTCATCTTCCAGCGCACGCTCCATGCGCCGCGCCAGCGCGTCTGGGACGCCTTCACCAAGGAAGAGCACCTCAAGCACTGGTGGGGGCCTTCGAACATGAAGAACGTCGTCCACGCCTTCGACCTCAAGCCCGGCGGACTGCACCACTATTCGATGGAGACGCCGACCGGCGACACCTGGTGGGGGCGCTGGGTCTTTGAGGAGGTGAGCCCGCCCAAGCGGCTGGTCTTCATCAGCTCGTTCTCGGATGAGCAGGCAGGCGTCACCCGCGCGCCGTTCGCCGCCGACTTCCCGGCGGAGGTCCGCTCGGTGATCACTTTCGAGGAGCAGGACGGCAAGACGGTCGTCACGCTGAAGGGCGAGCCGCTCCACGCCAGTGAAGCCGAGCGCAAGTTCTTCGAGGGCATGAACGCCTCCATGCAGAATGGCTGGGGCGGGACCTTCGACCTGCTGGAGACCTACCTGGCGAGCCTCGCCTGAGCCCTATTGCAGCGCTTGGCGACGCATGAACAAAGTTTCATGCGCAACGTCGCATCCGTTCGGGCCCGCCGGCGCCTCTTTCCAGCATAGGCGACGGCGAGCACGCCGCGCTGCACTGAGAGAAAGGGCCCTGCTATGGACGCCGACATCATCGTTCCGATCACCTTCTTTCTGTTCCTGGCCGCCGTCATTCTCGTGCCGGGCTACCTGCGCTCGCGCGAAAAGGAGCGGCTGCACGACACGCTTCGTCTCGCTTACGAAAAGGGCCAGCCGGTCCCGCCCGAAATGATCGAAGCGCTGCAGACCAGCCGCATGGCGCCGCAGCCCGACCGCGACCTGCGGCGGGGCATCGTCCTCCTGTGCGTCGCCGCGGCGATGGTGGTCTTCGGCACGATGATCAACCAGATATCCGAGACCGAGGGACATGCGCTGTGGCCGATCGTGGGAGGCGCGGCTTTCCCGGGCTTTATCGGCCTCGGCTACATCGCCTTCTGGCTCGCCAGCCGCCGCAAGACCGCTGCTTGATCCGTCCGTAACCCAGCCCTTGGGGGGCGGTATGCAAGCAACGCGAACCATAGCAGGCCTGCACGACGTGGAGCTCGCCACCCTTGCGGCGGCGGGCGACCGTCCGGCCTTCGGTGAGCTGGTCCGGCGGCACGGGTCGTCCGTGCGGGGACTGCTGCGCCGGATGGGCGCCGAGCCCTCTCTGGCCGACGACCTGGCGCAGGACGCCTTCCTCGCCGCCTTCGAGCGGATCGCGGAATTCCGCGGGGAGGGGACGTTCGTCGGCTGGGTCCGGCGCATCGCGGCCCGGCTCTATATCCGGCGCTGGCGGCGGGACGGCCTGACGGACCAGGCCGAAGGCGAGCTCGAAGAGGTCACGGGCGGGGAGGCGACAGCCGCTTCGCGCATCGACCTCGACGGGGCGCTCAAATCGCTCAGTCCTTCTGAACGAATGTGCGTCTCGCTCTGTTACGGCGCCGGGATGTCGCACGCGGAAGCGGCGGAAGCCTTGAATGCGCCTTTGGGAACGGTCAAATCCCATGTCAAACGTGGTTTGGATAAGCTCAGACAAAGGCTGGCCCCGCCGGCCGGGTCTTCGGACGGGAGGCGCGAACATGGCTGACCCCGATTTCGAACAGAGCCTGGTGAAGATGTTCGCCCAGGCCCCGGCGCTGCCGGACCCGGAGGGCTTCGCCCGCATCGTCGAGGCGCGGCTGGACCGCGGCTGGAACCTGCGCCAGGCGCTGATCTGGACCATGGGCCTGGCGGGCGGCGTCATCGGCTTCAGCCAGGTGTTCCCGACCCGTGTGCTGGCCCAGATGGGCGCGGCCTCGGACGAGTCGACCAGGATGATCGACCGGGGGTTCCGCAGCCTTTCGAACCTGCAGGGAAACCTCGATACGCTTCCCCTCGGCGGTGAAGTGGTGTGGATGGCGGCCGCGCTCGGTGTTATTGCGCTGGCCTTCGCGATCACCCGCGCCGTCGAGGAGTTCTGAGGCTGTCAGCTCAACGCCAGGAAACCGTCCGGCGCATCACCGCGCCCGACATCGCCGCGCGCAAGGGTAAAGAGCCCATCGTGTGCCTCACCGCCTATACCGCGCCGATCGCCGAGCTCCTCGACGAGCACTGCGACCTGATGCTGGTGGGCGACTCGGTGGGCATGGTGGTCCACGGCCTGCCCAACACCGTCGGCGTCACGCTCGAGATGATGATCCTGCACGCCCAGGCGGTGATGCGGGGGTCGAAGCGGGCGATGGTGGTCGTAGACATGCCCTTCGGCTCCTACGAGGGCACGCCGGAAAAGGCCTACGAGAACGCCGCCCGGATCATGAAGGAGACGGGCGCCCAGGGTGTGAAGGTCGAGGCCGGACCGACGGTGCCGGAAACGATCGAGCATCTGGTCAAGCGCGGCATCCCGGTCATGGGCCACGTCGGCCTTCGCCCGCAGTCGGTGCTCGTCGACGGCGGCTTCAAGGCCAAGGGCAAGACCAATGAGGAGCGCAGCCGCATCCTGGACGAAGCGGCCGCCGCCGCGAACGCCGGGGCCTTTGCGGTGGTCGTCGAAGGCGTGGCCGAGGACCTCGCCCGCGACATCACCGGGACGATCGACGCGCCGACCATCGGCATCGGGGCCTCGGCCGGCTGCGACGGACAGATCCTGGTGACCGACGACATGCTGGGCCTGTTCGACTGGACGCCCAAGTTTGTACGCCGCTACGCCGACCTTCGCGGGGAGATCAGCAAGGCCGTTCAGGGCTACGCCGACGACGTTCGCGCACGCCGGTTTCCGGCTGAGGCGGAGACCTACTTTTCAAAGCAGAGCCGTTAGGCGTTCGCGCGCGTTGCAGCGGCGCGTTCCAGCCTATAGGTTCCGGCCGCAAATCGCTTGATTTCGCCTGTCGCGGAGCCCCCGTTTGGTTGACCTGTTTGATGAGGTGGAGGAGCAGCTTCGCTCCGCCCGCTACAGAACCCTCGCGCTCCGGGTGCTCCCGTGGGTGCTGGGCCTCGCGCTTCTGGCGCTGGCCGCCTACGTGGGCTGGTGGGCGTGGAAGGACCATCAGGACAAGACGGCCTTCAAGGCGTCGGATGAATATTCCGCGGCCGTCGACGCCTACACCGCTCATGACGAGACCCGCGCCTTCGGCATGTTCGCCGACGTGGCCAGGACCGGCACGCCCGTCTATCGCGCCATGGCGCTGATGCAGCAGGGCGGGTTGCGGTTGCAGGCCAACGACACCGAACAGGCGGTCAAGTTCTTCGACCAGGCTGCGGAGGTCGCGCCCGATCCCGTGCTGGGCGATCTCGCCCGCCTCAAATCCGCCTTGGCGCTTCTCGATACGGCTCCCTACGCCGAGCTTGAGAAGAGGCTGCAGCCGTTGACCAAGGACGGAGCCCCCTACCGGATGCCCGCCAAGGAGGCGCTGGCCTTCGCCAAGATGATGGCCGGCAAGACGGCGGACGCGCGCGGCGACTTCGCGGTGCTCAGTCTCTCCCCCGATTCCTCCGACGCCATGCGCGACCGCGCGCGGCTGGCGATGGACATGATCGACTCCGGCTCGGCGAAATCCGTGCCGGAAATGGTGAAGGCCGCGGCGGCCCTGCCGCCGATGCCGCCCCAACCCGAAATGCAACCCCAGGCGCAAACAGCCCAGCCCGGAGCCGCCCAATGAGCTTTAAGCGTATCGGCGGCGTCGCCGTCCTCGCAGCCCTCGCCATCGGCGTGACCGGCTGTTCGACGGTGAGCTCCACGGTCGGCAAGCTGAACCCGTTCCACAAGAGCGCGAAGACCAAGGCCGTCGCCAGCGAGGGCCAGCGCATCTCGATCATCGCCTTCCAGCCGAAGGTGGAGGCCGCCGCCTCGCTGAAGGGTCAGGACTTCTACCTGCCGCCCGCCGCGCCGCAGGCCGACTGGCCGCTGCCGGGCGCCACGCCCGAGCAGTCCGTCGAGCATGTGCAGGCCGGCGGCGACCTGCGCGTCGCCTGGCGTCGGGGCTTCGGCAAGGACACCGACCGCAAGCACCACGTGGTCGCCCCGCCGGTCGAGGCTGACGGCCGCGTCTATGTGATGGACGGCGACACCACCGTTTCGGCCATCGATGCGGGCAGCGGCCAGGTTGTCTGGCGCACCCAGCTTCCGGCCCGCTCCAAGCGCGACCGCGACACCTTTGGAGGCGGCGTGGCCTATTCGGGCGGCAAGCTCTTCGTGACCAGCGGCGCGCGCTACATCGCCCAGCTCGACCCCGCGACCGGGGCCATCAACTGGAAGCAGGATGTCGACTCTCCGATCCATGCCGCGCCGACGGTCGCCAATGGGCGCGTGTTCGCGGTGACCACTGATGACGTGCTGCTCGCCTTCGACGCGGCAACCGGTCAGCAGATCTGGAACTATCAGGCGCTGGTCGAGCCCGCGCGGCTGCTGCGCGCCTCCAGCCCGGCGGTGACCGGCGACACCGTGGTGGCGAGCTTCGCCTCCGGTGAAGTGGTGGCGCTGCGGGCTGAGAACGGCAACGACCTGTGGGATCAGGCCCTGTCGCTGACCAGCCGCATCAACGCGCTCTCCGAAATCCGCGACATCGCCGGGCGGCCGGTGATCTACAAGGGCGACGTGTTCGCCGCCAGCCACTCGGGCGTGTTCGCCGCCATCGACATGCGCAGCGGCGTGCCCCGGTGGACGCTGCCGGTGGCCTCGATCACCACGCCGTGGGCGGCGGGGGATGTGGTCTACATCGTCTCGCAGGCGGGCGAAGTGATGTGCGTCTCGCGCGAGAGCGGCAATGTCTACTGGATCCAGGATCTGAACAAGAACGTGCCGCTGGCCAAGGAGCGCAAGGGCTTCGGCATCGGCAAGTTCCGCATCGGCCGCGGCTCGTCGAAGCTGCGTCCGCTGTGGACCGGACCGATCCTCGCCTCCGACAAGCTGGTGCTGGCCTCCAGCACGGGCGCGATGGTGGCCCTGAATCCGAAGACCGGCGCTGTCCTGCAGACCGGCAGCCTCGGTGCGCCGGTGCTGATCAGCCCGATCGCGGCCAACGGGACCATCTATTTCGTGACGGATAAGGCGGACCTCATCGCGGTCCGCTAAAAGGACCGCATGGCTCTCAAGCTCGCGATCGTCGGCCGGCCCAACGTCGGCAAGTCCACGCTGTTCAACCGGCTGGCGGGGCGCAAGCTCGCCATCGTCGACGACCTGCCGGGCGTGACCCGCGACCGCAAGTTCGCGACCGGGCGGCTGGGCGACATCGACCTCGACCTGATCGATACCGCCGGCTTCGAGGATGTCACCGACGAGAGCCTCGAGGCCCGCATGCGCGCCCAGACCGAGCGCGCCATCGCCGAATGCGACCTCGCCCTCTTCGTCATCGATTCACGCGAGGGCGTGGTCCCGGCCGACAAGATCTTCGGCGAGGTGCTGCGCCGGTCCAGCAAGCCGGTGATCGTGGTCGCCAACAAGGCCGAAGGCCACGCGGGCGAGTCCGGCGCGCTGGAGGCCTTCAGCCTCGGCTTCGGCGAGCCGGTGCCGCTGTCGGCCGAACACGGCGAGGGCATGGCCGATCTCTACCAAGCCGTCATGGAGGCCGCACCCCAGGACGCCGACCAAGGCGAGGACCCCGAGGGCGACAAGCCGGTCCGCATCGCCATCGTCGGACGGCCGAACGCGGGCAAGTCGACGCTGGTCAACCGGCTGATCGGCGAGGACCGGCTGCTGGTCGGGCCCGAGGCCGGGATCACCCGCGACGCCATCCCGGTCGACTGGGAATGGGACGGCCGCAAAATCCGGCTCGTCGACACCGCGGGCCTGCGCCGCAAGGCCAAGGTCAACGAGAAGCTGGAGAAGCTCTCCACCCAGGACACCATCCGCGCCATCACCTTCGCCGAGGTGGTGATCCTGGTGATGGACGCGACCCATCCGTTTGAGACGCAGGACCTGCAGATCGCCGATCTGGTCGAGCGCGAGGGCAGGGGGCTGGTGTTCGTGCTGGCCAAGTGGGACCTCGTCCCCGACCCGCAGGCCAAGCTCGCCGAGTTCATCGAGCACGCCGAACGGATGCTGCCGCAGGTGCGCGGCACGCCGGTGATCGCGCTGTCGGCGGAGACCGGGCGCGGCGTCGAGAAGCTGCTGCCGTCGGTGCTGAAGGTGCACGACAACTGGTCGACGAAGGTCAAGACCCGCGACCTCAACGACTGGCTGGCGATGGCCGTGCAGAGGCACCCGCCGCCGGCCGTCGGGGGCAAGCGCATCAAGCCGAAGTACATGGCCCAGACCAAGGCTCGACCGCCGACCTTCGTGCTGTTCGCCAGCCGCGCCGACCAGATGCCCGAGCAGTATCGGCGCTACCTGACCAACTCGCTCCGCGAAAGCTTCGACCTGCCCGGCGTGCCGATCCGCATGACGCTGAAGTCGGGCAAGAACCCCTATGCCGAGGGTGAGACCAAGGGCGGCGCCCCGAGCTTCGATCAGACCAAGTCGACGCCACGGCCTGAGACCAAGGCCTTCGGCGGCAAGGCCGACGCCAAGCGCAAGGCGGCCAAGCTCGGCCCGACGAACAAGTCGGGCGCGGCCAAGGCAGGCTCGACCAAGTCGCGGGGCGTGAAGCAGGCGCAGCGGGTGCGCTCGGCGACTAAGGGCGGGCGGCGGCCCACTCGCGGAAGCTGACCACCTTGCCGCGCGGCGGATCGCGGTCCGGCCGGGCGAGCTCGACCATCAGAGGCACGATCTCTTCGGGCGCGGGCAGGCTCATCGGGTCTTCGCCGGGGAAGGCGCCGGCCCGCATGCGGGTGCGCATGGCGCCTGGGTTGACGCAGATGGCGCGCACCGTGGTGTTCTCCATCTCGTCGTCGTAGCAGCCGACCAGCGCCTCCAGCCCGGCCTTGGACGCCGCATAGCCGCCCCAGAAGGCGCGCCAGTTCTGCGCCACGCCGCTCGACAGGAAGATCGCCCGGCCCGCGTCCGAGGCGCGCAGCAGCGGGTCGAAGGAGCGGATCAGCCGCCAGTTGGCCGTGAGGTTCACGGTCATGATATGCTCCCACGCCTTGGGATCGAGGTGCGTCACCGGCGTCAACGCCCCCAGCACGCCCGCCGCGCCGACCACGATGTCCAGCTTGCCCCAACGCTCGTGGATCACGCCGCCCAGCGGATCGAGCCCCTCGGGCTGGCGCAGGTCGATGGGCACGAGCGTGGCGTGCTCGCCGGTCGCGCGGAAGATCTCGTCGTCGAGGTTTTCAAGCGCGCCCTGCGTGCGCCCCAGCGCAATCACGTGCGCGCCGGCCTTTGCGAGGCCCAGCGCCACGGCCTGGCCGATCCCGCGCGTAGCGCCGGTGACGAGGGCGATGCGGCCTTTGAGCGGAGTTTCGTCTTGCATGGGCGCCCTCTTAACGGCGCCCGCGCGGCTTGTCAGGTGAGTGCTTCGATCAGCGCTCGTAAGCCAGCCATAACGCCAAGGCGATCATCGCGAGCGAAGCGACGGACCTGAAGATCGACCACTTCGGAAATTCTGCCCGCGCGCGCATCTTGACGTAACCCGCACCAGCTTCCTGCGCGGTGATCCAGGCGGAGAACGCCACGAGCACGGCTGCAATCACCCCCAAGGTCATGCGATCACGCGCTGACGAGGAACGACAGCTGCCGCTCGGCGAGGTCGTTGCGGCCTTCGGCGATTTCGCGGTCTAGCAGGCGCGTGGGGTAGTCGCCGGTGAAGTAGTGGTCGGTGAACTGCGGGTTGGCCGGGTCGCGAGGTCCGGCTTCCATCGCCCAGTAGAGGCCATCGACGGTCAGGAAACCCAACGAGTCGACCTCCAGGAACTTCGTCATTTCCTCCAGCGATTGCTGGGCGGCCAGCAGCTTGTCGCGGTCGGGCATGTCGATGCCGTAGAAATCCGGCCACATGATCGGAGGCGACGCCGAGCGCAGGTGAACCTCCTTGGCCCCGGCCTCGCGCACCAGCCGTACGATCTTGCGCGAGGTGGTGCCGCGCACGATGGAGTCGTCGATCAGCACCACCCGCTTGCCGGCCAGCGCCTCGCGGTTGGGGCTGTGCTTCATGCGCACCCCGAGCTCGCGCACGCCCTGGGTCGGCTGGATGAAGGTGCGCCCGACGTAGTGATTGCGGATGATCCCCATCTCGAACGGGATGCCGCTTTCCTGCGCATAACCGATGGCGGCGGGCACGCCGGAGTCCGGGACCGGCACGACCACGTCGGCCGGCACGCCGCTTTCCTGCGACAGCCGCCGCCCCATGCGCTTGCGCACCTCATAGACCGAGCGGCCGTTCACGATGGAGTCGGGGCGGGCGAAATAGACGTATTCGAACACGCACGGCCGCGCCTGAGCGGCCGGGAAGGGGCGCACGGAGCGCAGGCCCTTGGCGTCGATGATGACCATCTCGCCGTGCTCGATGTCGCGCACGAAGCGGGCGCCGATCATGTCGAGCGCGCAGGTCTCGGACGCCAGTACCGGCTTGCCGGCCAGGTCGCCCAGCACCAGCGGACGGATGCCGAGCGGGTCGCGCACCCCGATCAGCTTCTTGTTGGTCAGCGCGATCAGCGCATAGCCGCCCTCGATCTGCATCAGGGCGTCGATGAAGCGGTCGACGATCTTGGCGCGGCGCGAGCGGGCTATGAGGTGGAGGATGACCTCGGAGTCGGAGGTCGACTGGAAGATGGCGCCTTCCTGCACCAGCCGCTCGCGCAGGGTGAGGAAGTTGGTCAGGTTGCCGTTGTGGGCCAGCGCCACGCCGCCGGCTTCCAGATCGGCGAACATCGGCTGGACGTTGCGGATGAAGCTGCCGCCGGAGGTGGAGTAGCGGGTGTGGCCGATGGCGGTGGCGCCGGGCAGGCGGTCGGTCAGGTCGGGGCCGGTGAAGTTGTCGCCGACCAGGCCCATGTGGCGCTCGGTGTGGAAGCGCTGGCCGTCGAAACTCGCGATGCCGCAGGCCTCCTGCCCGCGGTGCTGCAGGGCGTGGAGGCCGAGCGCCGTGACGACCGCGGCGTCCGGGGTCCCGAAGACGCCGAAGACGCCGCATTCGAGGCGCGGCCGGTCGTCGTCCGGGTCGCGCCAGGGATGCTGGTCAGGACTGCTCATCGGACTTTCTCCACCAGATCGTCGACGGACTTCAGTTCGTTGTCGCTGTAGCCCTTGCCCTTCGTCGTCACGTCAGAGTCTTCTCGGACAGCCTTTTCGATGGCCGGACCGATCTTCGACGTGGCCGCTTCGGTTTTTGGCGCAAAGGCCATTAACAACTTCCCGGACTCCGCGCTGAGCGGGTAGAGCGCGGCATGCTCGATCCACTTCGGGCGGCGGGCCTGCGGTGTGGCCGTGGTGTACACCAGACTGAAGACCCCGAGGACCACCAGCGCCCTGACGAGGCCGATGCCGACGCCGAGCGTCCGGTCGATGGTTCCAAAGCCCTCGGTCTCATGGATGCCACGCGCCAGCCTTCCGCCGAGCAGACGAAGCGCGATGTAGGCGATCAGGAAGACGATTACGAGCGCAACCATGACCGCCAGCCACCCCGAGTGGACGAAGTGTCGCGCCACGGGGCCCGTGTAGCGCAGCAGCAGGATGGACAGCGCGGCCGCTGCGACGAAGGAAACGGCGGTGACCACCTCACGCGTCGCCCCGCGCATGAAGCCGATCAGCGCCGAGACGAGGATCACCAGACCGGCGAAGATGTCGAACTGGGTCACGCGCTCAGTCCCATTGTTCCTCACCTATGCGCCGTACAGCGTCCGCAAGCCGGGACACCCCCATCACGCCGTCGACGCCCGCAGGTCCCAAAGCTCTGGAGAAGCCGAGTTTCGCCGCCTCTTTCAGGCGCGCCTCCATTCTGCTCACCGGCCGCACGTCGCCGGAAAGGCTGACCTCGCCGAAGACCACGCAGTCCTGCGGCAGGGCCGTATCGAGCGCCGAGGACGCCAGCGCCGCCGCCGCCGCGAGGTCCGCCGCGGGTTCGGAAATCCGCAGGCCGCCGGCGACGTTCAAATAAACGTCACGCGTGCCGAAACCAAGCCCGCAACGCGCCTCCAATACGGCGAGCACCATGGCGAGGCGCCCCGCGTCCCAGCCCACCACCGCCCGGCGGGGCGTGCCGTAGGCGCTGGGGGCGACCAGCGCCTGGAACTCGACCAGCACCGGACGCGAACCTTCGATCCCGGCGAACACCGCCGCGCCCGCCGCCCGCTCGCCGCCTTCGTTGAGGAAGAGGGCGGAGGGATTGCGCACCTCGCGCAGGCCGGAGTCGCCCATCTCGAAGACGCCGATCTCGTCGGTCGCGCCAAAGCGGTTCTTGGCGCCGCGCAGGATTCGGAAGGGATAGCCCCGCTCGCCCTCGAAGGAGAGGACGGCGTCGACCATGTGCTCAACCACGCGGGGCCCGGCGATCTGGCCGTCCTTGGTGACGTGGCCGACGAGGAGGACGGCGACGCCGCGCTTCTTGGCCAGCCGCACCAGTTCAGCCGCGCAGGAGCGGACCTGGGTGACGGAGCCCGGCCCCGCCTCGTGGGCGTCGGACCACAGCGTCTGAATGGAGTCGATGACGACGAGGTCGAAGTGCTCCTTCTTCAGCCCGTCGAGGATGTCGCGCAGGGCCGTCTCGGCCGCGAGTTTGACCGGCGTGTGGCCCAGACCCATGCGATGCGCGCGGGCGCGGATCTGCTCGACGGCTTCCTCGCCGGAGATGTAGGCGCAGGACGCCCCTCGCGCTGCGGCGCTCGCGCAGACCTGGAGCAGCAGGGTGGACTTGCCGACGCCCGGGTCGCCGCCAAGCAGGATCGCCGAGCCGGGAACGACGCCGCCGCCGCAGACGCGGTCGAACTCATCGACGCCGGTGACGATGCGCGGCGGGGTGGCGCTCTCGGTTTCGAGGGTTTCGAAGGCCAGGCCTCGGGTCTTCGAACCGCGCGTCGGGGCCAGCGCGCCGGGCGGGCGGGATGTGACTTCCTCGACCAGGCTGTTCCACGCGCCGCACGCCGAACACTGGCCCGCCCACTTGGTGTGGGACGCGCCGCAGGACTGGCAGACGTAGACCGCGCCGTCGCGCGCCATGGGGGCTCCTGATTCGAGAAGCCCCAGTCTATCCTCGATAGACCCGCTCCGCGCGCGAGCTGAGGCGCGTCAGCAGCTCATAGGCGGTCGTTCCTGCGGCGGCGGCCGCATCGTCGAGCAGGATGTTCGGGCCGAGGAGCTCGACCGGCTCGCCGGCGCGAACGGCGAGGTCGGTCACGTCGACGGCGATCAAGTCCATCGAGATGCGGCCAACGATCGGGCGCCTTTCGCCTGCGACGAAGGCGTGACCGCGCGGGTGGGTCGAGCGCAGGACCCCGTCCGCATAGCCCGCTGCGACGGTGGCGACCTGCATCGCGTTGGGAGCAACGAAGGCCGCGCCATAGCCGATGCTCTCGCCGGCGGGGACGTTGCGGACCTGCAGGATGGGCGCTTCGAAGATGGCGACGGGGCGGATGCGCTCGTCGGGACGCTCCTCCGGGCCGCCTCCGTAGAGGCCGATGCCCGGACGCGCTTGATCGAAACGGAAGCGCTCGCCGAGGAAGATGCCGCCCGAGTTGGCGAGGCTCTTGCGGGCGTTCGGGAAGAGGCTGGCGACCTGGGCGAAACGCTCGGCTTGAAGCGCGTTCAGCGGATGCTCCGGCTCGGGCGCGCAGGCGAGGTGGCTGATAACCAGCTCGACGGGCAGGTCCTTCAGCGCTTCGGCCTCTTCGACGCGCACGCCCAGCCGGTTCATGCCGGTGTCGACGTGCAGGGCGGCGGGGAGGGTGGGGCGTTCGGCGCGCCATGCCTCCACCTGCTCGCGGCTGTTCAGCACTGGCCGCAGGTTCGCCGCCTCCAGCCGCGCGCCATCGAGGTAGCCGTCGAAAACGTAGATCACCGCATCAGGCAGCACCGCCCGCAGAGCCTCGCCCTCCGACAGCCGCGCGACGTAGAAGCTGCGCGCGCCTTCGTCCCACAGCCGACGGGCAACCTGCGCCGCGCCCAGACCATAGCCGTCGGCCTTGACCACCGGCGCGACCTCCGCGCCGGCGGCCGCCTCGCGCAGGACCGCGTGGTTGTGGGCGAGGGCGTCGAGGTCGACGGTGATGCGCGCGATGTTCACGTTCGCCCGCTTAGCGCGGTTCGAAGCGGCCCTCACGCGCCAAATTGCCGAACTTGGTCAGGTCGGCGTTGAAGTGGAGCTTCACGGTGCCGATCGGGCCGTGGCGCTGCTTGCCGATGATGACTTCGGCGAGGTTGTCGACGCGGTCCATGTCTTCCTGCCAGCTCAGGTGCTCGGGCGTGCCTTCGCGCGGCTCGGAGCGGCCGAGGTAGTAGCTCTCGCGGAACACGAACATGACCACGTCGGCGTCCTGCTCGATCGAGCCGGATTCACGCAGGTCCGAGAGCTGCGGGCGCTTGTCCTCGCGGTTTTCGACCTGACGCGAGAGCTGCGACAACGCGATGACCGGCACCGAGAGCTCCTTGGCCAGCGCCTTGAGCCCCTGGGTGATCATCGAGACTTCCTGCACGCGGTTTTCCTGCCCGCGCCCGTCGCCGCCGGTGACCAGTTGCAAGTAGTCAACCACGACCAGGTCGAGGCCCGAGGAGCGCTTCAGCCGTCGGGCGCGGGCGGCGAGCTTGGCGATGGAGAGGCCGCCGGTTGCGTCGATGAACAGCGGCGATTCCTGGATCTCGATGGCGGCGTCGCGGACGCGGCCGAACTCGGAGGCGTCGATCTCGCCCTTGCGCAGGCGGTCGGACGAGACGCCCGACACGTCGGCCAGCAAACGCATGGCCAGCTGCTCGGCGCTCATTTCCAGCGAGAAGAAGGCTACGACCCCGCCGTTGACGGTCTTGCGCGTGCCGTCCGGCTGCGGCTCCCAGGCGTAGTGGCGGGCGACGTTGAAGGCGATGTTGGTGGCCAGCGCCGTCTTACCCATCGACGGTCGGCCGGCGAGGATGACGGGGTCGGAGGGGCGCAGGCCGCCGAGCGTCCGGTCGAGGTCGATCAGGCCGGTCGACAGGCCCGCCAGCCCGCCGTCGCGGCTGTAGGCCTCGGCCGCCATCTCGACCGCGCCGCGCAGGGCGTCGGCGAAGCCGATGAAGCCGGTGGAGGCGACGCCGCTTTCGGCCAGCGTGTAGAGCTGCTGTTCGGCCTGCTCGATCTGATCGCGTGCGGTCCTGTCCGGATCGCCGGTCTGGGCCTCGCTGCTGATCTCGCCGCCGATGCGGATCAGTTCGCGGCGCAGCGCCAGGTCATAGATGACGCGGGCGTAGTCGGGCGCGTTGGCGGCCGGCGGGGCGCGGTCGACGAGGTCGGCAAGGTAGCGTAGGCCCCCGAGTTCCTCGAACGCCGGATCGCGCTTGAATTCGTCAGCGAGCAGGATCGGCTCGGCCAGCTGGCCCTTGCGGATATGGGTTTCGACCGCCGCGAACAGCCGCTGGTGGAAGGGCTCGTGGAAGTGGGTGGCCTGCAGCTTGTCGAGAATCCGCTCGTAGGCGGCATTGTCGTAGAGCAGGCTCCCCAGCAGCGCCTGCTCGGCCTCGATGTTGGAGGGGAGCGCGGTGAGCGTCGGCTCGTTGGAAACCGGACGAAGGTCGAGTGCGGGGACTAGGGCCATGGGACGCGGAACTTAACAAAGGCTCAGACACGCGGCGCGCGCGCAAAGTCGCAGGGACCAAGATGATAGGGGATGTTCGGTGTATGTTCCAGTCGGCCCGCTATCCGCCGGCAAACGCTCATTGGCACACGGTCACATCCATCGGCAGCCCGCCTTCCGGTCGCAGTGCGAGTTGCCCGGATGGCCAGACGCGGTGATGCGGATCGAGGACGAAGGTTGCTCCTCGCACAAGCGTCGCCAAGGCAACGGTCAACTCTATCATGGCAAATGCTGCGCCCAGGCACACTCTGGGTCCTGCGCCGAACGGCATGTAGAGGTGGCGATCAGGCGAGGGCTGGCCCGGCGCGAACCGATTGGGATCGAACACGTCGGGGTCACGCCAATATTTCCGATGTCGGTGCAGGGCATACGCGGGCATGATCACTCGTTTGCCGGCCTTGACGGGCATCCCGGCGATCTCGGTGGTTCGAACGCATACTCGGGTAGTCATATAGGCGGGCGGGTATAGGCGCAGCGCCTCGGAAACCACCTGGCGGGTGAAGACGAGGCCTTCGACGTGGGAGGAGTCGAGCGGTGCATCGCCGGCCACGGTCATGACTTCGGCTCGCAACCGTTCCGCCGTCGGTGAGTGAGCCGCTACCAGATAGAGCGCCCAAGCCAAGCCGATAGCGCTCGTCTCATGGCCGGCGACGACAAAGCCCAGCAGGTTATCCCTGAGGACTGCGTCGTCCATCGCCCGGCCGGTTTCCGGATCGCGGGCGGCCAGCATCAGATCCACGAGGTCGCCTCGCGGTGGCGCCGTCCGGCGGCGACGGATCATGGCCTCGACGTCTCGCCGCAGATCGGCAGCCTCGGGCGCGGCCGGTGTTATCCGGCCTTCGTGATGGGCATCCGGCGCCAGGAAGTAGCTCAGCCTGTAGCGGCCCAGCTGGTCCACGAACCGCGCGATTCGGTGACGGACCTTGGCGCGATCAAAGTCCTCGCCGCCCGACAAGACGGCGTCGAGGAGAATGTCGAAGGTGATACGGCCGGTTTCGCCTGCAATGTCGACCCGGGCCGCTGGCCCCGCTGAACGCCAACGGTCCAGCGCCGCCTCAGCCGCGCGACTCATCGTTGGGGCCAGCGCATTCATCTGGGCCGGCCTGAAGGCGGGAGCCGTAGCGTGCCGTTGCCACCGCCACTCCGGGCCTTCCGACGTGACCATGCCGTCGCCCCAGACCGGGCGCATCAGCCGCCGCCAGAGCGCCCCTTGAGGGAAGTGTTCCGCCTGTTCGACATAGATTTCGCGGATCGCCGCAGGGTCCATGACGTAAAGGGGCATTCCGGGCAGGGATGGACTCCAAAAACGGTCTTCGAAGACGGCTCGCGGCCACCCTTCCACCGGCCGGCTGATGGCTCGCGTAAGCTGCTGGATGACGGAAGGGTCTCGCGAGCCCGGAACCGGCGCGGGGGGCGTGAAGCGGTCTGCAAGAATTACCGGTTCAATCATGACGCCGTTGTAGCCAAGCTTCGCGGCAAGGTGGAGCCGCAAATGAAAACGGCGCCGGATTGCTCCAGCGCCGCTTCAGAACAGTTTGCGATGAGGCTGCTTAGCCTTCGACGCCCAGGTCGTGCGTGCCCGCACCGCCTTCGAGAAGGTCGGCGGCGGCTTCTGCGGCCAGCACCTGATCTTCCTCGAACTGCGAGGTGATCACGTTCTCGCCGCGCGCCTGGCGTTCGGCTTCGTCGGCCGAGCGGGCGATGTTGATGGAGACGGTCACCGTCACCTCGGGGTGTAGGCGGACCTTGATCTCGTGCACGCCGAGCGTCTTGATCGGCTTGTCGAGGATGACCATCGAGCGGTCGACCTTGCCGCCCTCGGCGTTGACGGCGTCGGCCACGTCACGGCCGGAGACCGAGCCGTAGAGCTGGCCGCTCTCGCCCGCCTGACGGATCAGGATGTAGGTCGAGCCGTCCAGCTTTTCGCCGGCCGCTGAGGCAGCTTCGCGGGCCTTGGCGTTGCGGGATTCGATTTCCGCGCGCTGGCCTTCGAAGACCTTGAGGTTGTTGGAGTTGGCGCGCAGCGCCTTGTTGCGCGGCAGCAG
>Ga0157373_10001043_pt1 | contig 21359 bp, 21 predicted proteins | sample C65metaG_FD_113460 | JGI IMG/M metagenome (GOLD analysis project Ga0157373, IMG submission 113460) | Corn rhizosphere microbial communities from Kellogg Biological Station, Michigan, USA - C6-5 metaG | ecosystem: Host-associated > Plants > Roots > Rhizosphere > Soil | place: USA: Michigan... | reverse complement strand
GTCTTCGCCTGAACGAGTTCAGTAGATTTTTCTGCTGCTTCTTTCACCAGGAACCCCATCTTCGGATGAGACGGCTCGAAGTCCACGTTGACAGCGTGCTTACGCAGCGTCTCCGATGTGGTCGGGCCGATGGAGGCGACAAATGTGTTCTGCAGCGCTGAGAGAAATTGCGAATGAAGGCCGAGTTCTTCCGCAATGCGGGCCGCATGCACAAACTGCACGGACGAAGTGAACATCACTACGTCAACCTTGCCATCTACGAGCGCACGGATTGCCGCCTGCAATGGCCCGATGTCCTCGGGCAGCGCCCAGCGATAAACGTGTACTGGAAAGACATCAGCGCCGCGCTCGCGCAGGGCTGAGTACAGTTCCGGGCTGGGCTCTCCGTGCTCCTGCACTGCAACCCGACGTCCGGAAAGTGGAATGGCGCCTCGATTTGCGTCGAGCGCCTGTACGATCTCGCGCCAGGTGTTTGGCTCGGGAACTGCGATCGCGACCGGAACATTAAACTCGCGCATGACAGCGGAGGGTTTTGGTCCACGCACGACAATTTTCGTTCTGGCAAGCGCGGCCAGAAACTCCTGACGCGGCGACACTGCTTCTGCGGCCGCGATGAGCGCGCGGGCTCCGACGCCGGTCATAAAAATCAAGGCGTCGAACTGTTCAGCCAGAATGCCGCCGATTAATCGCTGTTCGGAATCATTGAGACCTTCGGGGATCTCGCGGGTGGAAGGCGCAACTCTCGGCGCGCCGCCGTTATTAACGATCAGTTGCGCGATTTCCTTGGCGCGCCGGCTTTCAAATGAAAGCACGCGTAATCCGTTGAATCCGGGCATGGGTTTTCTGTGGGACGAGGATAGCAGAGGGCTGGCTATCAGCCACGGCATTGCCTAATCAGTAACCTACGCTTTATCGCGCCCGAAATCCGTGGTATAACGCCCTAAGGTCATCGAGCTCCCAGGAAACGGCTAATGGCGCACCGGTAGCGGAATTGAGACCGCCGGGCGCGCTGAGAGACTGGTATTTGAGGCTTGAACCAGAGGTAAGGAGGGCTTGTGTCCGAAGCGAGAACAGGAAAAAGATTTCCGCTGGAACTGCCTATCAAGATTCAGGGCGTGGACCAGGGCGGCATTACCGGAAACATGAGCGCTGCCGGTGTGTACATTCGCGGCAATCCCGCGCTGGATATCGGCTCCAACGTTGAATTTGAAATTGCTCTGCCGCCTGAACTGACGGGGGGAAATGAGCATGTGGTGGTTCAGTGCAAGGGGCGCGTTGTCCGCAAAGATGCTGGCAGCGGCGACGAGCACGGAGTAGCGTGTGTGATTGATTCGTACGATTTTGTGCGGCAGGGTTAGGCGCGAGGTGCAAAACAGATGCTGAAACTGATTCTGGCTGATAACCAGGCAATTTTCCGCGCGGGCATCGCCAAAGTTCTGGCGGTAGAAGACGAGATGCGCATTGTGGCGCAGGCGCAGACATCGGAACAAATGCTGATGGCGCTCGACAAATTCCGCGCCGCGGTGCTGATCGTGGCCGGCGGTTTCCATGGCGACTTTGCCGGGGTGCTGCAGGCGGCAAACAAAGTCCGCACGCGCGTGGTCGTGCTGGCCGACACCGGCGAGAGCGCACAAAAATATATGGGCGCGGGCGCGCACGGTGTGGTCTATCGAAATGTGACCAGTTCGGCTCTAGTGGATTGCGTCCGTAAAGTTGCGCGCGGCGAGAACTGGATTCAGGACATTGCGGTCCCCAGCGAGCTCACTGAAAACGATATGGTCGGGTTGCGCGTGCGCGATCGGCTGACGGCGAAAGAGCTGCGCATCGTCGCTCTGATTGTTCAGGGATACAAGAACAAGGAAATTGCCACGCAACTCGGGACCACCGAGCAGGTGATCAAGAATTATCTGCGGAACGTGTACGACAAGATCGGCGTTTCGGATCGCCTGGAACTGGCGCTGTTTACCATTCACCATCGCATTCTCAATGAAGCTGCAGCTGCGACTGCGGCTGCCCATCAGCCGCAGCCGGGGCCAGCCGGCATCGCTACCTAGCCCTTTACTCCGGAAAACCTGGAAAAGCTAAGCCCGCCTTCGCGGGCTTTATTTTTGCGACCACCTACTGCCGTGAGTCCGCTTACGCAACCCTGGTCCCAGATCTGCTTAACTTGCTGTCGCATGACTTGTGAATACCAGCGCGTCGTGGCCGTGAGCGAAGTCGATTTCGTCAAGAACGCTGACGTTCGCTGAATTCTTGTGAGTTTCAAAATCGTCTTGCGAGATCTGCCTGTCATGAGTCTTTACAGTTGCCGGAGCGGTTGCTACTTCCTTTCCATGTTGTAAAAACTTTACCTCGACCTTTGGACCGGGGAGGTTCCATTCGACTTTGTACGTTCCTGCCTTCAGGTGCACGTTCCCAACTTGTACCGGGTCGGCAATATCCACTGAGCGCTGGTTATTGTCACTTGCCAGGATTGCCAATGGCAACAACAGGACGGCTGCGAGTAATAGTGCCACATTGTTTACAGTTTTCATCGCGTACTCCTCCATACTGCGCGACTGAACTGCTGTTTGCTGGCGCGCAGAGTTTATGAATTATTTTGTTCTCTATCAACACGGATGCGAGGCGCGAGCCTAATGGTTGTGCGAAACGGAGCGGGACGTGCCCGCATTCCGAATGGATGAAGAGTACTTCCGCTCCGTCCGGTGGCGCAAGTGGCAGTCAGTTTTAGGACGCGTTGGCCATCATGAGTGCGCTTGTAGTTCCACTCATCGGCCCACATCAGCCCACATCAGCCCGATACCTACCATTTTTTTCTCTTGGAACTCTTCGCGCCATGGTTTTCCCCCACGCCCCTACTCGCCCATTTCAATTCCGACTTCATGCTGCCAGTCCGCCTGGTGGGCCTGCATCAATCGGACACACCGGTTCCAGCGCAGGATGGCCTCATCGTTCTCTGGCGGACGAATCTTCTCAGCTTCTTCGTAGCACCGCATCGCTTCTTCCAACAAAACCAGCAAGGTGTGCGGTGGGCGCCCTGCGCGTAATTGTGACTTCGCGCGCCGCTCATTCAGCAGGCCTCGATAGTAAGTGCGCTCATACGCATCCGTGAGCTGCTCGAATGCAGACTCAGCCTCTGAATGCCGGTCGGCGGGCCGGCCGGCGAACTGGTCAGTGATCGCCAATCCGAGCAGACGAAGCGCCAACTGGTGGGCCGGCGCCACCGCCAGAACGTCATGACAAATGGACTCAGCTTCTTCCGGATCATTCAGAAAGCGGTACAACTCGGCCTTGGCCAGCGCCCCGTCCACGCTCTCGATCGAGATGGTCTTGAGTTCCGGCATTTGCCCTCCTGAATCTATGACGAAATGGGCTTGGATTCCGCCTGCGCCTGCGGACTTTGCTTTCCCGATCCCGTAAATTTGCGGAATATCTTCAGCAGCGGATCGTAAAAATCATCCACCACCCGCTCCTTGAGCGGGATAATGGCGTTATCGGTGATCCGGATCTCCTCCGGGCAAACCTCGGTGCAGCATTTGGTGATGTTGCACAGGCCGATCCCCAACTGGTCCTTGAGCAGTTCAGTGCGTGAGACGCCGTCAAGCGGGTGCATCTCGAGTCCGGCTACTCTGACAAAGAAACGCGGCCCACCGAACTGTTCCTTTTTATCGTGCTCTCGCAAAACGTGGCAAACGTTCTGGCACAGGAAGCATTCGATGCACTTGCGGAACTCCTGCACCCGGTCGATATCTGCCTGGAACATCTTCCATTCCACTCCGGGTCTTGGCTGGAATGGAGGAATGCTCTTGTTCACTTTGTAATTCCAGGAAACATCCGTCACCAGATCTTTAATCACCGGGAACGACTTCAGCGGCATGATGGTTACCGGCTTGTCTTGCGGGAGGGAATCCATCCGGGTTTTGCAAGTGAGGCGGGGACGGCCGTTAACCTCGGCTGAACAAGACCCGCACTTGCCGGCCTTGCAGTTCCAGCGCACCGCGAGGTCCGGCGCCTGGGTTTTCTGCACATGATGAATAGCATCCAGCACCACCATGCCCGGCGCGATCGGAACGGTGTAGTCGGCGGTTGCTCCGCCGTCCCGGGAGCCACGAAAAATCCTGAGTATCGCATCAGCCATGGGTTACGCTCCCACCACTTTTTCATCCGCGACCAGCTCTTGTAAATCCTCCGGCATCTTCATCGTGGGCACCTGGCGCAGTTCCATTGCGTCGCCACGACGCGAGATCACATTGTTTTGTTTCTCCCAAACAGGATCGTAATTGGGATAATCAAGCCGGCTGTGCGCGCCACGACTCTCCTGCCGGGCCAGCGCGGAACGCGTGACCGCTTCAGCGATGGTCAACATTGATTTCAAGTCGCGGCAAAGATGCCATCCCGGATTGAACATGCGCGATCCGGAGATCGAGAGTTGGCCAGCCCGTTCCTTCATTTCTTGAATATCCAGCAGTGCCTGCGAGAGATCGCGCTCGTCCCGGAATATGCCGGCCAGGTCCTGCATGGTTTCCTGCAGTTCGCCATGCAGCGCATACGGGTTTTCGCCGTCTTTGCGCGAAAACGGCCCCAGCATCTCGCGTTCGGCCAGCTGAATCTGATCGGGATCGACAGTTGGCGCGGCAGCCAATTTTGCACGCTGTGCAGCAGCCATGCCCGCTCGCCTGCCGAAAACCAGAAGGTCAGATAATGAATTACCGCCAAGGCGATTAGCGCCGTGCAGTCCCGCCGCAGCTTCTCCCGCTGCAAAAAGTCCGGGAACAGTCGTTTCCCCCCCTTCTGCTCCCACGCGCACGCCCCCCATCATGTAATGGCAGGTGGGGCCAACTTCCATCGCCTGCTTGGTGATATCGACATCAGCCAGCTCGAGAAACTGGTGATACATGCTGGGCAGCTTGCGCTTAACGTATTCCGCGGGCTTGTGCGAGATATCCAGAAACGCGCCGCCGTGTTCGGTGCCGCGGCCCTCTTTCACTTCGGTGTAAATCGCGCGCGCTACCACGTCGCGGGTGGAAAGTTCCATGCGCTTCGGATCGTACTTCTCCATGAAACGTTCGCCACCCTTGTTGCGTAGAATGCCGCCTTCCCCGCGCACCGCTTCGGTCACCAGCAAACCTTGCACTCCTGGAGGCCAGACCATCCCGGTCGGATGAAATTGTACGAACTCCATGTCGAGCAGATCGGCTCCGGCTTCATATGCGAGCGCCATCCCGTCGCCTGTGTACTCCCATGAATTTGAAGTTACGGGGTAAATCTTTCCGATCCCGCCAGTGGCCAACACGATCGACTTGGCTTTGAAGATGACAAATCGCCCGCTTTCCCTCCAGTATGCGAATGCCCCCGCGATCCGGTCACCATCTTTCAAGAGGCGTGTGACCGTGCACTCCATGTACACATCGAAGCCCATCTGCACGCCCCGGTCCTGCAACGTGCGGATCATTTCCAGTCCGGTACGGTCGCCGACGTGACACAGGCGCTTGAAACTGTGACCCCCGAAAGCGCGCTGCAAAATTCGTCCATCTTCAGTGCGGTCAAAAAGCGCGCCCCATTGCTCCAATTCTCGCACGCGCTCGGCCGCCTCCTGCGCATGGATCTGCGCCATTCGCCAGTTGTTCAGAAACTTGCCGCCGCGCATGGTGTCGCGAAAATGTGTGCGCCAGTTGTCAGCAGCGTCCACGTTTCCCATGGAGGCCGCGATGCCGCCCTCGGCCATAACGGTGTGTGCTTTTCCCAAAAGCGACTTGCACACCACGCCCACGCTCGCGCCCTGAGCGAGGCCTTCGATTGCCGCGCGCAGTCCGGCGCCCCCGGCGCCGATGATCAGCACGTCGTGTTCATGAGTTTCGTACTTGTCTCTATCCGGCATATTCACAAGATTCTGATGTCCCGTATTGCTCCTGACGAAACCAGGTACACATAGAAGTCGGCGAAACCGACTGAGCAGAGGCTGATCCACGCGAACAGCATGTGGTGTTCATTCAAAAATGAAGCGCCGCGCCAGGCATTGTGACGAGCCATGCCGGACCGCGAGCAGGAAAAACAATCGAGTTTGCCGCCGACGATGTGGCGTAATGAGTGGCAGGAAAAAAGATAGAGCGTGAGCAGAGTGACGTTAACCAACAGAACCAGCGTGCCGACGCCCATGCCAAACCCTTCGGGAAAGAAGAAGGCTTTAACGGCATCATGCCAAAGAAATGCGATGAACACGATCGCCAGATAAAGCGTATAGCGGTGCGCATTCTGCAGAATAAAAGGGAAGCGCGTTTCGCCGGAGTATCGCCGCTTGGGATTTTCGGCAACAGCGCAGCCGGGAGGATCCAGGAAGAAAGCCCGGTAGTAGGCCTTTCGATAGTAGTAGCAGGTGACGCGAAAACTGAGCGGGCCGCCGAGAATCAGCAGTGCCGGTGACAACGGCCACCAGTGGTGATGGACATCAATCAATGGCGAGTAAAAGGGGGAAAGATAAGGTCCCCACTGATAGAACGCGCCTTGAAAAGCGCGCAGCGTTGCGTAAAGTCCGAATCCTCCCAGGCCCACGACTACAGGGATGATTTGCGGCAACGCGCTCCGAAGCGGTGCGTCTTGAACTCTGGCTTGCCCGACCGATGCCATGCCACCTCCGGCGAAAAGGTTGTCACGCGAAACTAGGCATTATAGCCGGAAGGCAGAGTTCAGCAAGTAATGAGTTTCAGAGCGTCGGCGGAAGAATGTCGTTATGTGGAGAGAGGTTTGGGCCTTCGCAATCTCCACACGGCATAAGGCAATACGGCGAGCGACACAACTAAAAAAGCTTGCGCCAAGTTGCCTGAAACATCCTGGACCGATGAACCGAAACTAAACCTCATCGTTATGTGCCCGATGCCGTCAGCAACTCTCGTTCGGCTTGCATGGACTTGAGCCGCACTGGCAATCAGCGCGACCAGGGAAGTGCCGAAGACGGGCCACACCGCTCTCAGTCTTTGGCGGGCGGCCATCATTCCGATCACCCAACCGACAAAAATGGGTGCGCCAAAATAAATCAGCCTGCCAGTCTGGAAACAAGCGTTCTCGATTCCATAGATTGGGCCGATACTGGTGGCAAAAGGTGAGTCTGCCTGAGGCAGGAAAATGTTCCAACCTGCCCACAGGATAAGCAAAGCAACCGACCATGCGACCACCAAAAACGCTATCGGAGCGAGGCCAAATATTGCCCACGGAGCGCGGACGGCCCAGGATTGAAACTCGCGGCGCTCGATTAACGCGGAAGCGAGATCATCGATGCTGCCAAGGCGGCGGAGCGCCATGGATTCCGCCTCTGCGTGGCTGCGGCCCTCGCGTCCTTCTTCCGCCGTCAGGTCTGCCAAGTGATCGCTAAGCTCGCGTACATAACGCCGCGCGTAACGCGGCGCGATCCCCGCCTCCAACAAGCGCTCTCGCAGTTCACTAAAAGGCCCCGACATGCTGCCCTCCTTTCAGCATCTTGCGGATTGCGGCCGCGAGACTGTTCCACGATCCTGACAATTCGGCCAGGCGCGTTCGTCCTTCAGGCGTAACCGAGTAATAAATACGGCTGCGGCCGTTGACCCTCTTTCGCCGAGATTTCAGAGCGCCATCGCGTTCCAATCCGTGCAACACGGGATAGACGACGCCTTCGCCAATGGTGATGACGGAATTCGTCCGGTCGCGAATGCATTCGACAATCTGATAGCCATACATCTCTTCCTTGCGAAGCAATCTCAAAATCAGGAGTTCTGGAACCCCATTCATGAAGTTCGGATTGGTGTCACGACCCGCCACGAAAGAGAAAGTATACCTCGTGGTTCGATGCATCGCAAGGGGCTGAATTATCCCTGGTACGCTAAGTACAAAGTGCGCATTACGCATCATGGACGCAATAGATTTCCGACAATTAGTCCTGCCGCGAGTTGCTTCGCACTTCCTCGCTGAGCACAATGGCTTCCGCGATTTCTTTCATGCTTCGACGCTTCTGCCGGCTCTGCCGTTGAATGCTGAGGTAGGCCTGTTCTTCAGTCAGGCCGAGATCGCGCTGAAGAATTCCTTTGGCGCGTTCAACCAATTTTCGTGTTTCCAGTTGCTGTGAGAGATCGGAGTTCTCGGACTCCAGTCGCGCCAATTCAATTTCGGCGCCAGCAAGAGATCCGATAGTGGAAAGCAATCGAATGTCGCGCGTCGTGTAAACGTGAGGTTCACGGTGCTGCAGGTTCATGACTCCTACCAGCCTGCCCCGAGAAAACAGTGGAACCGAAAGGAATGCCTCATAGCGGTCTTCGGGCAATTCATTGAAGCGCCGGAAGCGGGGATCCTTGAAAGCTCCGCGAAAAACGGCGACCGGTTCGCGATGCTCGGCGACCCATCCAGTGATGCCCTGGCCGATGCGCAACTTCAGGCGATCAAGAAGCTCCTGATGAGGATTTTTCGAAGCGCGCAGAATGAGGTCCTCGTCGGCGAGAACATAAATGAAACACGAATCACACTTGACCAGATCGACGGCAAAATCGAGTACCCGGTCGAGCGCCTGATGAAATCCATCGGCCGCCGCAATCTGGCTAACGGAGGCGTGCAGAACATCAACTTGCAAGTCATCGATTCGAAGAGAAGAAGACATGACCCCACGCTATCGACGGCCGTTGATGATGTCCAATCGCAGTTTTTTATGGATTGAATAAACCTTTTCTGAGGCCAGAACTGAACCGGAAGAGGCACAGAACGCATCTCAGCTTACCCCGGTAACTATGCCGGTTACCTTAATGTGCAGGGGTTTGCAGTTCGGACCGGTTTGAGAATTGCTTAGCGCGTGGGTAAGCTTCGCAAAATCAGCAACTTACCTCCTGCCCTTTTGTTGGTGCAGAAGCTGCTTTGAAGAGATGTTCGGGAAGTCATTCTGAATGGTCAGGATAGGTCAGCAAAACATGAATCGGAAAGTCGGTACAGCAGAGGGAGAAAAGCGAGGCAGAACGTTCCTTCCACTCCTCTCCGCGCTGTTCGTGATCGCATGGGCGTTGCTGACTGTGCTGATTGTTCTGCAGGACCGAATGATCGACGCGCAGCGTGATCTGATTCACGTGTTATTCAAAGACAACGTCGCCGAAGTCGCAATGAAATCCGCGGTCCGGCAGAACGGCAAGCCCACAGCTCAAACCAAGCCGGGTTCGAAGAGATCTAAGCACGATGCCACTCCGCAGGAAGAGGATCAGAATTCTGTAGCCCAGGTTCCATCAGCAAATATCCCGTCAGCCCAGGCCCCGTTGTCCCAGGTTCCTTTGAGTGAAGATGCATCGTCACAGCCTCCGTCATCCCAGGTAAAGCCGAAGAGCGGTGACAAATCCGACCGGCATTCGCGGAAAATGCGCAGCCCATTTTCCCGGCCTCCGGCCGAGATTACCGACCCATCGGACCAGAGGCGAGTGTCGATCTCGATTTAGCAAGGCCGGACACCAGGCCGGCAGCTTTTATTGAGGGTAGGTGAATGAAGGCTCTTGCGATTCTGTTGTTGGCGTCATTGCCGGTTCCGCAAATCTCGCTGCCATCACAAAGCTACCGGCCCAAGCCTCATTTTGCTGAGCAGGCACAAACGGCCCAACGCAAAGGCGGAAAGTGGTATTTTGCGCGCACCGGTCATGCCGTGTACTGCTATGGCCCTGTAATGACGGTGCCCAATACCGAGGGAGACATTGAGCGCGTGGCCACATTCTGCCGCGGAGACAAACTGCTGGTGCCGCTAAGAGACTAGGAACGAATTCAGAAGTTAGAAGGCAGAAGTAAAAAGTAAAAAGTAAGCGAACTGTAGAATTCAGACGAAGTCAATTCCGCATTCTGACTTTTAACTTCTGCCCTCGTTACGCCCTCCCCATGCCCTCCTGTACCATATTTTCCATGCCGAAATTCGAACATCATATTTTTGTCTGCGGAAACACCCGTCCCGCAGGCAGCCCGCGCCCCTGCTGCGATCCCACAGGCAAGGCTGAATTGCAGAAGTTGTTCAAGCAGAAACTAGCCGAGCGCGGGCTAAAGGGAAGAGTGCGGGCGAATCAGTCGGGGTGCCTGGATCAGTGCGAGCACGGGCCGAATGTCGTGGTCTATCCCGAGGCCGCCTGGTACGGCGGGGTCACGCCTGGCGACGTGGAAGAGATTGTTGAGTCACACATTGTTGGCGGGCGGCCGGTCGAGAGACTGCGATTGAAAGAAGAATGCCTGAACACGAGCTTTTGCGAGCACAGGGCGCCAAAAAGCAAGGCGTAAAGGACTTCCTACATCAATCCGCAACGGGCGGCGGCGCTGGCCAGGCCGTTGGCTTCGGAATTAAATTCACGGCGAATATGGGAGATGGAGAATTCCAGCGAATGGGCCAGTTTCCGACAGAGCCAGTGCAGAGAATAAAGCCGTGGGCTGCGGCAGTTGTACTGGCCGATCATCTGTCGAACGACCACTTGAGAGTCGGAATAAACGTGGAGCTTACGGGCGTTGAGTTCGTGCGCTCTCTGCAAGGCCTCAAGCAGGGCGAGATATTCGGCAACGTTATTGTCCTGCCGCCCAACCCATTTACCGACCGTAATGCGTCCTTTTTCCAAGCCTTCGATTACGACTCCCACGCCAGCCGGTCCAGGATTTCCCAGCGATCCACCATCCACGTAAGCCACCAAATCAAGCATTAACTTCTCCCAACTTCTACCAACATGCTTAAGAATCGCATGCCCGTCAAGATGGTTGGTTGGTACACGATGGAGGTAACTGTAGAAGAGAAACGATTGTACTGTGGAGCGAATGTGGAAAAGGAGGATTAAATTAATCCGTGATTCATGTTGCCGCATGCTTTCAGGAATTTACGAAATGAGAAATCCACCGAAAATAAAAGTGTGTTGCACAATTTGCGGGCGTTGACATTTCACCTCTGCGTGTTACCTTTGCTTCGTCGACGGTCGAAAGGGTTGGCGAAATTAAAAAGTTGCCGGTCCGAAGTAGACTGAGTGATTGGCCAGAAGGGGCAACCCGGAAGGCATCCAGACCCGAAAAAATCGACTGACTCTGCGAGGAGCAGTTGAGGTTTGGAACTGCGAAAGCAGTAATTACATCGAGGGTCGTGACGGTACATGCATCCACGCTGTTGGCTCCCTCGCAGGAGCTGGCGGCTAGAGCATAACCAAAGTCACGGCCCTTTTAACTTTTTCCGCACTTTTAAGAATTTCCTTCCTGCGCTGCCAAGTCTTCCAAGTTTCAGACGCACCGGTTTTACTGGCGGTGAAATTTTCCGACATCGGGAGTAGGATGTCCCGATGTCAATCACGCGAAGGTCCTTCCTTGCTTTATCTGCAACTTTACCTTTGGCACTGCGCGCTCGGGCCTCGCAATTCAATATCCCGATCGGACTGGAGCTGTATTCCGTCCGGGACGCGCTCAATCAAGATCCCGAAGGAACGGTGCGTGCCGTCGCCGGACTGGGCTACCAGTGCGTGGAATTCTACGGTCCTTATTTTGACTGGACCGAGGCGCAGACCAAACAGATGCGCAAGCTGATTGACGATCTCGGGGTTCGTTGCTATTCGACGCACAATGACGAAAAGAATTTCAAGCCGGAGAACATCAACCGAGCTGCTGACATGAACTCGGTTCTCGGATGCAAGTACGTTGTAATGGCCAGCTCGGATCCGAAGCCCGGACTGGATGGTTGGAAGGAAATCGCCGATGAACTGAACAGTGCGGCTGGGAAGCTTGAATCGTCGGGGCTCAAGCCTGGGTATCACAATCACCAGGCGGAGTGGAAACCAATTGAGGGTGTGCGTCCGATGGAAGTTCTCGCCAAAAATACCAAACCGACGGTCATGTTGCAGCTGGATGTGGGAACGTGCATCGAGGCCGGTTCAGATCCTGTCGCCTGGATCAAAACAAACCCAGGAAGAATTCATTCGCTGCATCTGAAAGATTGGTCATCAGACCCCGCGAAAGAATACAAAGTCCTGTTCGGAGAGGGCAATGCCGATTGGAAAAGCATCTTCGCCGCCGCGGAAAATGGCGGCGGAGTCGAGTACTATCTGCTGGAGCAGGAGGGCAGCCGCTTCGGCGAATTGGAAACAGCAAAGCGGTGCCTGCAGACTTATCGGACAACGCATTCGTCGGCGTAATGTCTGCGAACTGTGCAGTAACAATCTTGTACCTGCGACGAGAAATTTCCCATGAAGAGATGGAACGTCCAAGACCTATTTGCGCCTGCATTTGGCGCTTTGTTGATCGCGGTAACACTGGGACACGGACAGGTGATCCCGAACAGCGGACAGCGCATCACGCCCAATGCTCCCACAGATACAAAATTCGAACCATTGAATCCGGATCTGGCTGATCAGCCGAGCTATCTCGCCAATCAGGCAGTCACGAGCGTTGTTAGCCCTGACGGGAAAACGATGCTGGTACTTACCAGCGGCTACAACCTCGTGTACTCGCAGAAAGGCGAGTTGCTGCCGGCAGATTCAACCCAGTTCGTTTTTGTGTACGACATCTCGCAAGGCCATCCGATTAAGAAGCAAGTCATACAGGTGCCGAATACATACAGCGGAATAACGTTCGATCCGCCAGGAAGGTCTTTTTATGTGAGCGGTGGCGTGGATGACAACGTGCACGCATATTCGCTTGACGCTAGCGAGAAGTGGACCGAGCAGTCGGGCAGCCCGATAGCGCTCAGACATAATGAAAAAGGTGTGGGGAATGGAGTTAAGCCGCAGGCCGCAGGCATCGCGATCACAAGTGACGGATCGAAGCTGGTGGTGGCGAACAACTATAACGATTCAATCAGCATTTTGGCGAAATCCACTTCGGGATGGAGTGTCGCCGCTGAACTTGACCTTCGCCCAGGCAAGGAAGATCCGAAGCTGACGGGAGTGCCGGGTGGTGAGTATCCGTTGTGGGTTGCGATCAAGGGCAACGATGTTGCGTATGTCTCCAGCGTGCGCGACCGCGAAATCGACGTGATCAATATTTCCGACAAGCCCACTATGACCGCGCGAATTGATGTGCCCGGTCAGCCGAACCGAATGGTGCTGGACCGAAGCCAATCGCTCCTTTATGCGGCCCAGGACAATACAGATTCGGTTGCGGTCATCGACACGAACTCAAATCGTTTTATCGATAACATTCCGGTTACGGCCCCGAGCGGGCTTCTCCCCGATTGGAAGGCGAAATTCAAGGGCAACGATACCAACAGTCTGACGTTATCGCGCGACGAGAAATTTCTGTATGTCACTAATGGCTGGATGAATGATATCGCGGTCATTAAGCTGAGTTCAGTGCCGAAACTTAGCAAAGTCGTGGGCTTGATTCCCACCGGTTGGTATCCGAATTCAGTGAGCTTCAGTGGTGACGGAAAGTTCATGTACGTGGCGAATGGAAAATCGCCCACCGGCCCGAATCCGGACAATTGCATGGGGCTGAACCCACAGCGCAAGTCCCAATGCGAGGGGAGCAATCAGTACAACCTCCAGCGCATAAAGGCTGGACTTCAAAGTTTTCCCACGCCGAATTCCGGCGCGCTGCAAGCTCTCACGCAACAAGTCGCAGTGAATAACAATTTTAAAAGCCGAATCAGTGCGGCTGATGCTGCGAAGCTGGCCTTTCTACGCAGCCATATTAAGCACATTATTTACATCATTAAAGAAAATCGAACCTACGATCAGGTCCTCGGTGATCTTGAAGTCGGAAACGGCGACCCTCAGCTAACCGAGTTTCCGGAAGCAATTACACCCAATTTTCACCGGCTCGCGCGCAACTTCGTTACTCTCGACAATTTCTACGACACCAGTGAGGTCAGTTATGACGGCTGGTCGTGGTCCACGTCGGGACGCGCCCCCGATGCAATTGAAAAACAAGTCGGGGTCAACTACGCCGGCCGCGGCGGCAGCTACGATTCCGAAGGTGCGAATCGTGAAATCAATATTGCTATCGCTTCGCAAGCCGAGCGGCAGGCCGAAAATCCGTTGACTCCGGCTGACCCCGACGATCTGCCCGGAACCGCTGATGTTGATGCCCCTGACAGCCCTGCGGGGGAGAACGGCACCGGATATCTCTGGAACGGGGTTCTGCGGCGTGGCCTTACCGTTCGTAATTATGGCTTCTTTCTTGATTTGGCGCGTTACAGCCTGCCGCCGGAGGATGCCAAGTACCAGATTCCCCTGTTACTCGATCCTTCGGCAACCAAAACGCAAGTCGCCTTTCCCGCCAATCTTGCATTGCGGAAGCGTACAGACATTTATTTTCGCGGCTTCGATAATGCGTTTCCCGACTTCTACCGCTTTAAGGAATGGGAGCGCGAATTCGAGGCGAAGTATAAGAAGGGCGGGTTGCCAAACCTTACTCTGATGCGGTTGATGCACGATCATACCGGCGACTTTGGTCAGGCCATCCTGGGAGTGAACACTCCGGAAACGCAAGTGGCAGACAACGATTATGCCGTCGGGCTGGTTGCTCAGAAAGTTGCGAACAGCCGTTATCGCGACAGCACGCTGATCTTCGTGATCGAGGACGATTCCCAGGACGGAGGGGATCACGTTGATTCGCACCGGAGTACTGCTTTTGTCATTGGTCCATATGTGAAACATAACGCGCTCGTCTCGACTGCGTACACAACCATCAGCATGTTGCGCACGATGGAAGAAATTCTCGGTATCGGGAGCTTGAACTTGAACGACGCTTCCGCGACTGCCATGGCGGATGTTTTTGACACTCGTCAACGAGATTGGACGTACACGGCGGTGCCGTCAGCTATGCTCGCGGGTACGCAGCTCCCGATTCCGCATGCGACCGGTGAGGCCCTGCATCCCACGCACGATGCGGCCTACTGGGCGGCAGCTACCAAAGACATGGATTTTTCAGTTGAAGACCGCGTCGATCCGCTGGCTTTCAATCATGTTCTCTGGGATGGGGTTATGGGGAGCAGGCCCTATCCCCCGGTATCGAGTGGTGAGGATTTGCGCGAACATCGCGCGGAACTGCTGCGAAATTCGCGAACGAAGAACTGACAGACACTCTGCTGAACCGTCACAAAAAAAACTTACGCAATGAAGATCTTGCGGGGCCACGGCCAACTTTCGCCGACCGCAAGCAGCCATCTAAGCGCAAGGTTCTGCATACACCTTTCGTGGGATTGACCATGTGATAGGCAGCATTTGTACTTGTATCTCCAATGAGTGCGCAGGCCGGGTGCGGCTCGGGCAGGAGTAGGATGGCATCTGGCCAAGCCGAGGGAGAGTACACATGACCGAGCAAAGCTATCAACCCCAAGTCAACTTAGCGGCTCTCGATACCGATGCCAAACAGAGAGGTATCCTCCGCGTACTCTTCACGGTGGCCGTGCTTGGGGCTCTTGTCGTGGTTGTCGTGTACCACAGCTGGTTCCGAAGCCTTATGCCGGGCGCACCGGACGAACCCAATGTGAGTACGTCTGAGGCGGCTGTTGGATCACCGGCAAATAGCAATTCAGCAAAAACCCGACGAATCAATTTGAAGCATCGCGCTGATGCCGCCGTGCCAACTTCATCCGATGCAGAATTGACACCGGCTCCGGGCATTATGCAAGCTGCAATCAGATCACCTCTCGCGGTGGAAGTGATATCCGGTGGCGGCCACCACCAGATAGTTCCCACCCGGGACGACGCCATTAGCCTTGATTTACAGGGCTCTTCGGCGAATGCCAGAGTGTTTCCGGGTTCTGATGCGGCTGCTAGTGTGCCGACACAAAGAGGGGTCGAACAGGTCCGAATCTCGTCCGGCACTGTCGAACTCGCATCGCCAATGGCTGGAAACACAGCGGTATTAGCTAAACAATCGGCGGTGGAAGGGGCGGTGGTGTTACTGGCCCGAATCGACAAAGATGGAAACATCCAGAACATTCAGGCAATCAGCGGCCCGGAAATTCTTTTCGCCGCGGCGCGTGAAGCCGTTAAGCAATGGCGATTCAAGCCGCATTACGAGGCGGGACAGCCGGCAGCAACGGAGACGCAGATCACGGTGAAATTTGCCATTTCCGCGCACTGAATGTCGTCGTTGGTATGAGCAAATCCGCAAGAAATATCGTGAAACTCCACCTCGTTCAGCCGACACTATAAGCCCAGCGCCCAACGTCTCTCGCGTTGCTGGTTTTGCAAAATATGAACGTCATAAACTTGTAAAGAGTTGCTGGACATGGTCGGGATCGAGACGACCTTCCCGGCAAGCGCTCAGGGCTGGGCCGAGGCGATTAGGTCTTGAATCGAACGATGGGATTTCCAGCTTTTCAGCTGGCGCTCACGCTTTCTGGCATCCTGAGATTCGTATCCCACGACGATCCAGATTTGTGAGGGCTTCGTGGAAGACAAGCGTCCAGGGTCCTCTGAGGCCGTTGTTCGGTATCCAAGACAATAATGCCGCAAAGTCTGTGATCTTCGGCAGCGGTATTCCAACAAATGGGTAATATAAGTTGCAAAAGTGACGTTTTATGGGTATTATATTACCTATTATGGCAAAGACCACGCCGTCCCTTCTACCCCGTATTTCTCGTATTCTTTGGACTTTAGGAGAGAACCTAAAACTGGCACGATTACGCCGAAAATACTCAGCCGAAATGGTGGCCCAGCGTGCAGGCATTACGAGAAAAACTCTTGCTGGAGTGGAACGAGGCGACTCTACGGTTGCGATCGGAACCTATGCGCGCGTCATGCAAGTCTTGCGATTGGAAGACGATTTATCCAAGCTGGCTGCTGATGATCCTCTTGGCCGTCAGTTGCAGGACATTGGTCTGACTGCAAAGGGCAGAGCGCCTAAACGTTCGGCTGCCCGGCCAGGAGTCTCCGACAAAACTAAGGAAATGCAGTGATGGCTGGTCTGGAACAAGTGCATGTTTATCTCGACCTGGAGCGCTATGCGCAGCCAGTCGCTGTTGGTGTGTTTCATCGTCAACAGAGCGGCGCCGGCGAAATCTTCTCGTTCGAGTATGACCGTACGTGGCTGGAGCGGCCCGAGGTTTTCGCCTTCGATCCCGATCTGGCCATGGCCGTGGGCCACCAATACCCCGCTCCCAATCGCAAGAATTTCGGAATCTTCCTGGACTCCTCCCCGGATCGATGGGGACGAGTCTTGATGCAGCGCCGTGAGAATGCGCGCGCTCGAGGCGAGAAACGCAAACCGCGCGCGCTGACAGAGTGGGATTATCTTTTAGGGGTTCATGACGAGACTCGTCTGGGCGCCTTACGTTTTCGAGCCGCTCCGGATGGGCCCTTCATCGACAGCGATACTGAATTTGCGGCGCCTCCGCTTACATCACTTTGCGAACTACAAGCAGCGAGTCTGCAATTCGAGCAGCACATCGACGATGAAGAAAACCCCGAATACGAAAAATGGCTTACGCAACTATTTACGCCGGGTAGTTCTCTCGGTGGCGCACGACCAAAAGCCTCTGTGCGGGACGAAGCGGGAAACCTGTGCATTGCAAAGTTCCCCAGCCGAAAAGACACGCGCGACATGGGAGGGTGGGAGTTGGTGGCACACCGTCTGGCGTTGCGCGCCGGCATAACGGTGCCTGAGGCCAGAGTGCTGCGTTTTGCGGACAATGCCTACACAACATTCCTGGTAAAACGCTTTGATCGTACCACCAACGGTCGGCGCCTGGCTTTTCTTTCGGCCATGACTCTCACGCAGAGAATCGACGGAGAGGAAGGAGCAAGCTATCTGGAACTAGTGGATCTCTTGCAATCGCGGGGGTCAAATACGAAGGTGGATTGCAAACAACTGTTCCGGCGCGTGCTGTTCAATATTTCTATCCACAACACGGACGATCACCTTCGCAATCATGGGTTCTTCGTGGATGAAACCGGCATTCGACTCTCGCCGGCATATGACATGAACCCATCGATCGACCGTAAGGAATTGACCCTGGCGATCAATGAAGTGGAGACCGCCTGTGACTTTGCGATTGCAATCGATTCTGCTAAGGATTACGGATTGAGCAAGGACGTTGCGCAAGCCTTTGTTAAGGAAGTACAAACTGCAGTCGGGCGATGGCAGGAAGAAGCAACTCGACTCAACATCTCTAAAGCGGAACAAGGGTTGATGGCCGAAGCGTTTCAAGCCAAGTGACGCGATTTAGTGATTGCTCTTTTTAATTTTTTTTCTACGCAAGCGCAGTCATTACTTCGTAAGCACGTTTACTTGGCGTGAACGCCTTCCACAAGATGATAATTTACTAAAGAGATTGAATTTAATGGTGGACCTGGTCGGGATCGAACCGACGACCTCTTCCATGCCATGGAAGCGCGCTCCCAGCTGCGCCACAGGCCCACATTTGAGGGAAGTGCTGCATTGATTCTCGCCCAGCAATACTTGTTAGTCAAACCTGTGTCGCTTTGATGAATTTGCCAATAATGATTCGGTGAGCGCGACACAAGGACAATGCAGAGTGGAAGCCGAGTTGCCAAACCTGTCAAAATGAGTATTCTGAAACCGAAGACATGAACATGAACCTGACCTCTCGAATTGCGATAGTCGGCATTGCGATCACGATCGCGGTTTCGGCTTCCGCGCAAGCAACAACTCCATCCGCGCCGGTTTCGTATTCTTCGATGGCCGAATTTAACCAGATACTGGGCGCATTAAACCAGGCTTCGCAAAGTACGCAGAACGATCTCTCGCGTTTGCGCATTGAAAAATGGAAGACCGACTCGAACACTAAGCGTCAGACCCAGAACGACACCGAATCTATTTTGCGTAATCTGCAGAATGCGTTGCCGGGTATTCTCGGGCAGTTGCAGAACGCGCCGGAGAATGTGGCCATCACTTTCAAGGCATATCGTAATCTTGACGCGCTCTATGACGTCCTCACTTCCGTGGTTGAATCCGCCGGAGCGTTCGGCAATAAGGAGGAGTTCCGGTCATTAAGCGAAGATTTGAATTCCTTGGATAATTCGCGGCACGCCATTGCCGACCGGATGGAAAAGCTGGCGAGCACCAAGGAAGCTGAGATCGGTGAGTTGCGCGTTGCGCTGCAAAATGCCCGGGCGGCAATCCCGCCGAAAAAAACGGTGGTCGACGACACTGAGCCCGCCAAGAAAGCGCCGCCTCGCAAGAAGGCTGTCCCTAAGCCTAAAGCCGCTAAACCGGCTCCTCCTGCCGCGACTGCAAACCAGTAACGGACCGTTCGGCTAAGTAATTGTTTCTACGTATGTTGCAAGAGCGGGAACTTTCCCGTTCCCGTAGGCGTCTAACGAAACTAGTGAATGAAGCGGTACGGTTAGACCTATAATGTGGTTGACGCCATGCATTATGGCGGGAGCAGCCAACGTGGGTGACTTCGCAAGCGCGATCGGCATCAGGACAGAAGAATCGAGTGTCATCGCCGAACTCAAGGCGGGATCTGAAGACGCATACGCCTGGCTGGTAGGTGAATTTCACCAACCGGTTTACAGCCTGGTTTACAGAATTCTTACCGATCCCGCGGATGCTGCTGATACGACGCAGGAAGTTTTTCTAAAAGTGTTCCGCGGGATGAAACAGTTCCACGGAGGATCCAGCCTTAAGACGTGGATTTACCGGATCGCCATTCACGAGGCATCGAACCGCCGACGCTGGTGGTTCCGTCACAAATCAAAAGAATCCAGCATGGAGACGCAGGAAAACGGCTCCAGTGAGCATTCGAGTTTCTCCGCTTGCGAAGCGGCCATGGTGGACAAGCATAAGTCGCCGTTTGAAAATGCAGTCGACGATGAGCTGCGAATGCACATCGAGCAGCAGTTGCGCAAAGTGCCGGAACCCTATCGAACGACTATTGTGTTGCGCGACATTGAAGAACTCTCGTACGAAGAGATCGCGGAAATCACACAAGTATCGCTAGGTACGGTTAAATCGCGAATCACACGCGGCCGCGATGCGCTTCGAAAGATACTGACTGAATACATGAGCGAGGCTGGCCCGCAGTTCGGGCTGCTGGTTGCCGAGACACCCGGCGAGCGAACCAGTGGCCAAAGTATTCGCAGCCGGTCGATCGAGGTAACGCCATGACCTGCGCATACGCCAAATCGTTGCTTTCTGCTTATCTGGATGGTGCCATCACCGGAACGCAGATGTATGCGCTGGATCTGCATATTCAGGACTGCGAAACTTGCAGTCAGGAATACCAATCATTGCGGCAGACGCAATCCTTAATGAACAGGATCGGACGCGCAAAAGCCCCCGACGATATGTCTTTGAAAATTCGTTTGGCTATTTCGCGCGAAGCCGCGCGTGTGCGCCAACCTATCTGGGGCAGTTTCGTCCTGCGCCTGGAAAATTCGGTCCGCGCCTTCATGGTTCCCGCAACGGCAGGGATATTCGCCACGATTATCGTGTTCGGATTATTGATGGGTTTTATTACCCCGGTGAAGGCCACGAATGACATCCCGCTCCTGATCTCCACCGATCCGGAATTGCAGTCCACCGGATTTGGCGTGAGCATGGGTGAGATTAACGAGGAATCGTTGGTCATTGAAGCCTATGTGGATGCCAATGGCCGAGTACAGGACTATAGGATTTTGTCCGATCCAGACAAACTCAAGGATCTGCCACATCCGGTCAAGAATATGTTGATCTTTACCACCTTCCGTCCCGCTACCTGGATGGGAAGTCCGCGACCCGGCACCGCAATTCTGTCTTTCTCCAAAATCAGTGTCAAGGGTTGATCGATCCCCCCAGCAACGTGAGTTGCTGCTGTTAATTCCACGTCAATTTTGAATGTACTTTGCTGAATCGCGGGTTCCTGCCAAGCAACTCCGCTTCACCCCTGTCCATCCAAAACTTCGTTGCAGGTGCTCCGAAAGAGGATTGCAATCTCTCTGCCTGACTGGAATCACTAGGAACTTACCACTGTTCTCTTTGGCTTTCGCCGGAGGGACACGAGCGGAAGTTACTGGGTACGCATGGTCATTGCGCAGAGGTGGGTGCATCCGTTCGGAACTCGTGGAGGATAAATCAACGTTCCGCCTGTAACGGTGTGGCGAAGATCAACTCACATTCCCTGTAAGTGAGAGGGCGAAGCTGTAGGCAAGCAGTGACTCTGGCTCTAAAGGTCGATCAGTCGGCTGTTCCTCAGCCCGTGGTGGATGGTTGGTACGCCGCGTACACTCACGCGCGCCATGAAAAGAAAGTCGCTCAGCAACTGGAGCAGCGCGGAATCGAACACTTTCTGCCGCTATACCGGTCTGTACGGCGATGGAAAGACCGCCGCAAAGAACTGGATCTGGTTCTTTTTCCAGGTTACGTTTTTGTACGCGTGCCGGTTTCGCAAAGGTTGCGGGTCCTCCAGCTTCCCGGCGTTTCAAGATTCGTGACCTTCAACGGCCAACCCGCCTCACTGGTCGGAAGCG
>Ga0157373_10001042_pt1 | contig 21372 bp, 20 predicted proteins | sample C65metaG_FD_113460 | JGI IMG/M metagenome (GOLD analysis project Ga0157373, IMG submission 113460) | Corn rhizosphere microbial communities from Kellogg Biological Station, Michigan, USA - C6-5 metaG | ecosystem: Host-associated > Plants > Roots > Rhizosphere > Soil | place: USA: Michigan... | reverse complement strand
TTCGCGCCTTTGCGGTTAAGGGCGTTTGTGGATTCGGCACGAAAAAAAGGCCGCTCTTTTCAGAGCGGCCCATTGGCGAAGTCCTCCGGGGAGGAGGGAAAACCTACATCGAAGGCGGAGCTGACCCGTTCGCGGCAGGCTGCGCGCCTTCGGCGGTATTCGTCATCAGACGAATATCCACACGGCGGTTGGCGGCACGCCCATCACGGCTCTTGTTGTCCTGGACCGGCTTGTCTTTGCCCAAGCCGATGAGGTAAATCTTGTGCGGCGGAACGTTGTACTTCTCACCCAGGTACTGGATCACGGAGTTTGCGCGACGCTCGCTCAGAGCATAGTTATAATCCGCCGGGCCAACTGAATCCGTTCCACCTTCCACCGTGATGATGTAGCCCTTGGTGTTCGGGACCGTCGCTCCAAGCTTGTCGAGCTCAGCCTTTGCGTCCTTGGTCAGGGAATCCTTGTCGAAGCCGAAGTGGACCGCACTCTCGCTCACCACACGGTAGTTGTCCAGATTGGCAACGGCATTTGAAAGCACATCAACCCGGTGCACTGCGTTGTCCGCAGAGGTCTGCGCCTGCGCTGCTGATTGACCTGCGGCTTGCGCCTTCTGGTCGGCGGCGGCGGCGGCCGCGTTCACCTGTTGAATGCCGGCCTGGGCGCGCGCGTCAACATCCTTGATCGCTTTTGAGTTCTGCGCGGTCAAGTCGTCGAGTTCGTTGGTTTTGTTGATCAGTGGCGTGGTCTGTTGTTTGACGTAATTTTTGCTGGCGCAGCCGACCGTCGCCGCCATGCTTGCTGCCAGTGCAATGACTAAAGAAGCGCGATTCATACTCGGAGGACTCCTTCCTCACTCTGATTTTTGGACCTGGGCGTCAGAGTTCAAATCTGCCGCCTGGGATGACGCGCCATGCGCGTCGTACAAAATCTGGGTAAAACTCTGGATGTCTGTTTCTCATCGATTTCTGGCAAAAGCCGAAACCATTAAAACACCCACTCTCGACGTAAGCACGGTTAATGCCAACCCTTAGAAGCAGTTAATTACATCGTAAATTACTCACTCCGAAAGGCTTAGATGCCCCTCCAGTATATTCCCGATGCCTTCCAATCAGCCAGAGTTGAGGAAAATTTTATACAGTGCGGCAAAAAACAGTGGCTCCCGTTGTTTCCCGGTCTCCAGAGGGTCCGGCACGCGAAGTTTCGGCCCCGCAGGCAACCGGGTTATGAGAAAACTGAGCGCTGACGGTTCAGGCTGATCTAGGATGGTTTTCTGCAAAATTCTTATATGTCCGACCGACCTGAGACACACTGTCATCCAGAGATAGATGTTCGGAGGCGCCGGCATGTTTTCGGTTTAGAAGGCACAGTCATTCTGATTCTGGTGGCAGTCGTAAGCTCCTTTCCATCCATACTCTGTATGGCTGCGCAAGACTCCCCTCCTGCTGGCCGGTCCGACAACGCCCCCAAAGGAAACACAAGCAAAGCGGAGCCGGGGCCCCACCCCCGCATGTTTTTCCGCGACATTGCCTCTGAGATTGGAATCACGACCATGCCCAATTCCAGAACTGACCGGCGCTACGTCCTGGAAACAACTGGGGGTGGCGGTATCGCCCTCTTTGACTGTGACAATGACAATAAGTTGGATATTGCAGTAGTCAACGACACTACCATCGAGCAATACCGTACTGGTGGAGACTTGATGCTTACGCTATACCATCAGGACGGCAATTCCTCTGGCATACATTTCACCGACGTAACCAAATCTTCGGGGTTGAATGCTCGTGGGTGGGGCATGGCAATTGCAGTCGGAGACTACGATAACGACGGTCTTCCCGATTTATACGTGACCGGCTACGGCCATAACGTGCTCTACCACAATCTCGGAAGCTGCAAATTCGAGGACGTGACTGCAAAAGCCGGTGTCCAAGCCGGAGGTTTCAGCACTGGGGCCGCGTGGGCTGATTATGACCGTGATGGCAACCTGGATCTATTTATTGCCCGTTACGTAAAAACAGATGTAAATCATCTTCCAGATCCGACGCGGGATTTTCGTGGCTACCGCGGAGTGCTGTTCGAATTGCCTGATCGAATGGAAGGTGAAACCGACATCTTGTTCAGGAACCGCGGGGATGGCACGTTCGAAGATGTATCCAAGAAAGCTGGCGTGGATGATCCGAACAAGCTTCACGGTATGGGGGTAGCATGGGGCGATTATGACGGGGACGGCTGGCCCGACCTTTACGTCACCAACGACTATGGGCCAACCCTCATGTACCACAACCGGCATGATGGCAGTTTTAAGGAAGAAGGCATGCTCATGGGTACCGCCGTGGGGCCAGACGGGCGCGGCTATGGGAACATGGCAGCCGATTTCGGGGACGTTGATCGGGATGGCAAGCTCGATTTATTTGTCACCCGCGCGGACGATCAGCCTGCCAGCCTCTACTCGAATCAGGGTGACTATTTCGTGGACATGGCCCGCGAATCGGGTATCGCGAACTCGACCAAGGCGCCGGTGAAATGGGGAACCGGGTTCGGTGATTTTGACAATGACGGCTGGCTGGACATACTGGTGGCTAACGGCAACTTTTCGTCGCTGCTGGATTCTCTTCCGAAAGAGTACCGGTTTGCAGAGCCACTGCAACTCTTTCGCAACCGGGGAAATCTCACTTTTGAAGACGTAGCCGACGAGGCGGGACTGAACGCTGGGATGCTCCATTCCCGGAGAGGAACCGCATTCGGTGACATCAACAATGATGGAAAGCTCGACATGGTGGTGTTTAACGTCGACGCTCCGCCATCTGTATTCCTGAATGAAACCGCAAACTCCAACCATCGTGTCATTTTTCGCCTGATCGGGACCAAGAGCAACCGCGGCGCTGTAGGTGCCAGAGTGCGCCTGACAACTTCTAAAATGACGCAAATTGGCGAGATCCACGCAGGTGGCAGTTACAATTCAACCAGCGACACCCGGCTCCACTTCGGTCTCGGTAGTCAGGCGGTAATAAATAAACTGGAAGTTTTTTGGCCAAGTGGTTTACGACAGGAATTTGACGAAATTCAGGGCGACGCCATCTATGAAATCAAAGAAGGCGAGCCCATTCGAAAGGCCGCTCTATTGCCGCCTTTGTGAGAATCATCGGTCTGAATTTCCTGGCAAGTAGCCGCCCTCCCCAACGGAATTAACCTTCCGGTTCCATGTAAAAACAGCGCTCATCGCTGGGCCGCGCCCTGACCACCCGCCTCTCCTCCATCCACTAAAATAGAAGCAGCTCTCCGATGGACCTCCAGCAAAAAATTCGCTCCATCCCCGCCCAACCCGGGGTTTACCTCTACAAGAATGCCGAAGGAGAGGTCATCTACGTCGGCAAGGCCAAGAGTCTGCGCCATCGGGTGAGTTCCTATTTCCACGAGGGTCGGGTCGCTGACGCCAAGACCGGCACACTGCTCCGCGAAGCGGTTGACGTCGATTACATCGTCGTCGCCAATAATAAAGAGGCGCTCGCCCTCGAAAACCACCTTATCAAGCAGCGGAAGCCGCGCTACAACATCTTGCTGCGCGACGACAAGACTTATCCTTACGTAAAGCTCACCCTGGCCGAGCGCTATCCTCGGGTGTACGTCACTCGCCGCCTCAAAAAAGATGGCAGCGTTTACTACGGCCCGTTCTTCCCGGGAAACCTGGCCTACCGGATCGTGGACCTGATCCACCGCAGCTTTATGGTTCCCTCCTGTAACGTGGATTTGGACCGTTTTCATCCGCGGCCCTGCCTTCAGTACTACATTGGACGATGCCTCGGGCCCTGCGTCGAAGGCTTGACCACGCCGGAGATTTACCAGGAAGCGGTTCGCGATGTGAAATTATTTCTCGACGGCAAGCAAGGCGAGCTGACGAAGTCTCTTCGCGAACGCATGGCCCACGCCGCCGATGCCCAGGAATTCGAGCGTGCCGCCAAGTATCGTGACCTGATTTCGACCGTCGAACAGCTTCAGGAAAAGCAGCGCATTGCCGCCGCCGAAGGCGATGACGCCGATGTCTTCGGTTATCACTACGAAAATGGCATGCTGGCCGTAAATCTCTTTCACATGCGCGGTGGCCGCGTCCTCGACCGGCGCGAATTCTTCTGGGAAGACCTGCCCGAATTCGAACCCTCCACAGACCTTGTGGGGACAGCTGCCCCGGCGGACTCTGCCGAGCGCAACTCGACAACTTTTAGTCCGGCCCAATTCTTCTCCCAATTCCTGACTCAGCTCTACATTGGACAGCCCTATGTTCCCCGCAACATCTTCGTTCCCGTTGATTTCGAAGACCGCGACGCGCTCGAAGAAGTTCTGTCCGAGCAACTGGCTGGCGAAGGCGGACGCGCCACCCGCGTTCACATCACAGTTCCCTCTCGTGGCGATAAGCGCTCCCTCATTGACCTTGCTGGCAACAATGCCAAGCAGCTTTACGACCAGCGCTTCCGGGTGATGAAGCCCAACGCACGCGCCATTCAGGAAGCTTTGCAGGATGCGCTCTCTCTCCCTGAGCTGCCGAGGCGCGTCGAGTGCTTCGACATCTCTCACATTCAGGGCGCCGAGACTGTCGCCTCAATGGTTGTCTGGGAAGACGGCAAGATGAAGAAGTCCGACTATCGCAAGTTCATTATCCGTTCGGTGGATGGCGTAGACGACTTCGCGTCCATGCGCGAAGTGGTTGCTCGGCGATACAAGCGAATTCAGGATGAGGAAAAGGAGATGCCGAGTCTTATCCTCATCGACGGCGGACTCGGCCAGCTTCACGCTGCCGCTGACGCATTGGCCTCACTGCAGATCATCAATCAGCCACTCGCCTCAATCGCCAAGCGTGAAGAAATCATCTACGTCTGCGGACAGGAGAACGATCCCATCGTCCTCGATCATCACAGCCCCGTACTGCACCTTGTGCAGCTCATTCGCGACGAGGCCCACCGCTTCGCCGTCACCTTCCATCGCAAGCGCCGCCAGATTCGCGACCGCGCCACTGAACTTCGCGAAATCCCCGGCGTCGGCGAGCGCACCACCCGCCGCCTCTTACAGCACTTCGGTAGTCTGCAGGCCGTCAAGCACGCCGACGTAGCCGCCCTTTCCGCCGTTGTCACCAGGACTCAAGCCGAAGCCATCCTCGAACACTTCCAGAAGTAGCTTTCACCACCGACCACCCAAGATCTCTAGCGACCACGCAAGCCCCCACTGGTCCTATAAGGACTCCACCGGCCATGTGGGGACGGACATTCTTGTCCGTCCGGCGGAGCAAAGCTCCGCGAGAATGATCCAGCCCGTGGAAGATCCCGAGCTCTGATGCCTTCTCAACCCTCAACTGCAATTCAATGCCAGGAGCTTGTATCAGGGCACGTCTTCAGCCTGCCGCAAACTACATCGACGAATATTTCCGCTCGTGTTACATTCCGAACCCATGAGCTTTCGATTCACTTATTGCTCGACTACGCTCCTGATCTTTCTCACAGTTGCTTCCTCTGCCCAGGACCGACACACTGCCCGCTCCATGGTCATTAGCGAATACGGAATTGTTGCCACCACGCACGTGCAGGCCTCCCAAGCCGGTGCCGAAATTCTGCGCAAAGGTGGCTCTGCCGTGGACGCCGCCATCGCTGCTAACGCAGTTCTCGGCGTGACTGAGCCGATGATGAACGGGATTGGCGGCGACCTGTTTGCAATTTACTGGGACGCCAAATCCGGCAAGCTCTACGGTCTGAACTCAAGTGGATGGGCCCCGCAAGCTCTGACCCTTGAACACATGAAGGCCAAGGGCGCGACCAAGATGCCGCTCAATACCATTGACGCGGTCACCGTTCCCGGTGCGGTCGCGGGATGGGACGCGCTTCATAATCGCTTCGGAAAACTTGGATGGAAACAACTCTTCGGTCCTGCGATCTTTTACGCCGATTACGGCTATCCAGTCCCCGAACTCATTCACGGATTCTGGAGTGACGCTCCGCAAATTTTCGCGCATGACCCGGAAGGTGAACGGGTGTATTTGCCCAACGGCAAAGTGCCCGCCATCGGCGAGCTTTTCCGCAATCCTGATCTCGCAAAAGCCCTGCGCGCCATTTCGCAGGACGGCGTCGCCGCCTACTACAAAGGTGAGATTGCGAAGGCAATACTCAGCACCTCGCAAGCGCTCGGCGGAACCCTGTCCGCTGCCGATCTTGCCGACTTCAAGCCCGAATGGGTCGAGCCGATTTCGACTACTTATCGCGATTGGACCGTTTACGAGCTGCCTCCCAACGGCCAGGGCATGGCCGCGCTTGAGATGCTGAACATCATGGAGACATCGCCGGCTTCTCCCGATGGGCCGCTCAGCGTCACCGAACTCCACAAGAAAATCGAAGCCATGAAGCTCGCGTATGCTGACCTGGAGCGCTACAACGCCGATCCGCGCTTCGCCAAAGTTCCAGTGAAAGGTTTACTTTCAAAAGACTATGCCAGGGAGCGCGCAAAGTTAATTGATCCCAACCGCGCGAACTGTGACGTTTCCTACGGCACTCCGCACAGCGACACGACCTATCTCACCGCGGTCGACCGCGAAGGCAACATCGTCTCCTTGATTCAAAGCAATTACGAGGGATTCGGATCCGGCATCACCGTCCGCGGCATGGGATTCGTGCTGCAAGATCGCGGCGCTTTGTTTTCCCTTGATCCCAATTCTCCCAATGTACTTGCGCCACACAAACGTCCCTTCCACACCATCATTCCCGCCTTCATGCAACGTGGAGATCAGCACATTGGTTTCGGCATCATGGGAGGCGCGAACCAGCCCCTGGCGCACGCGCAATTCGTCTCCAACATCGCCGACTACGGAATGAACCTCCAGCAGGCGCTGGAAAACGCGCGCTTCACCGTGCACCCCGATCGCGGCTGCAACATATATATCGAATCCCGCGTGCCCTCCGAAGTTCGCGAGAAACTCACTTCCATGGGCCACAACCTGCACGTCACTGAGGAATACTCAACCCGCATGGGACGCGGCAACGCCGTAATGCACGATTCAAAGACAAAGATGAATTATGGGGGGTCAGATGCTCGTGCCGACGGCTCCGCCGAATCTGAACCGCCGCCCGTATGGAAGTAGCTCACCCTGAATGTAATAACCTCGCCGCAACCGAAGCATGCGCAACAAGTACCTGCGAGGCTCCCGCGCGAGAGGCAATGGCGCCGTGAGGAAGATTGCGCAACGGGCATTTAAAGCCGCCGCCGAAATCGCCGTGTAATCGCCTGGCGCTGGAAATCGGCGCTAAAGGTTCGACATGAAACAGGAATCTTCCCAAAAAACCGGTTCACTCGCGAAGCCGACCTAGTTGCAAGTAGTGGTGCGGTTTGAAATCCACAGGGCTATCAATTGATCCGGCCCTGCGCGTCCAATGCGGTTAGCGGCTTTTTCGATCCTTCGATTTTCACAACGAATCTGGAGACTCGGGCGTACTCTTTGCGCGAGTGCTCTCCGCAACAATCTCCCGTAGAAACTGCTCCGTAAAATTCTTTTCCAGCTCCTTCATCCGTCCGATTGGCGTCTTATCGCTCCGTAATAATGCAATCTGCACTTCCCGCCGGTTTGACCAGTTCCGGTGCTCGCTGGTCAATTGAAATAAGGCCGCCGGAGCCTCCGGTCTCATAAGCGCCTGCGCCACCAGAGCCTCGGTCAAATGAGGATTATCCAGCGCCGGTGCGATCACCTGCGGCTCTCCTGCCTGAAGCAGCGCTGCTGCCACCCGTCCTGAAGCCCTCTTCGCCAGTGAAATTTTTTCTCCGAGCGGGAGTGACTCCGTCCGCAGCACTATCTGCCCTTCCGCCGCTCGCTTGATATCTGCGGCAATTGCGGGCGTGAGCGTAACCTGCATCACGTCGAAAGTGAACATCCGCCTGAGCAATGGAATGGAAACGTGCCGCGGAGTTCGGGCATGCATCACGATTGCCAGACCCAACTTGCGGCTCTTGGCAGCTACCGCGCTCTTCGCCAGCGCCGCGATATCGGCGGCACCGATCTCCGCGCGCTGCAGTTCCGCAAGCGCCTGATCTTCGGTCATTTCGCCGAGCAGATCAGTTTCTGTCCCTGCGCGCGCAACTTCAGGCTGAAGATCCTCCTTTGATCCATTCGCAGAGTTCATTGGCTTGTTCCTTGCTTGTGCCATATCCCAAACTCGCGCCTTGCGCGCTGCAGCGCACCCAACATGGGATTAACCGCAACATCGATGCATTTGGCCTCCGGACACAACCGTGTCAACTCGGCCCGAAATGCTTCCTTCACCAGGGCACTTCCCGTAAATACTCCACCATGCGTCGCCACCAATACCGATTCCAACTCCAGGAACAGACGTCCGATCACAATTTCTGCTGTCGCCGCCAACTCTGTCCCAGCGCGCTCGAGCACTTCGGTTGCAGCCATATCGCCGGACTTTTCCGCCTCCAACACCACCGGAAACAGCCGCGCAAATTCCGGCACCGGATCGGAATTTGCCTTCACCGCCAGGTCATGAACGCTTCTGACCTCGAGCGCACTCATCAACTCATCCAGCAACTGCGACTTTTTCCCGCCATCATACCGACGCAACGCGGCCCCAATTGCCTGCGCTCCAATCCAGTATCCTGAACCTTCATCCGAAACCAGCCGTCCCCATCCCCCAGCCCGCGCACTTTCCCCGCGATTGTTCCGGCCATATGCGATCGCCCCAGTTCCCGCAATGGTGATCACGCCCGGGCCGCCGCCGAACGCGCTCTCCAGCGCAATTTCCATGTCGCCGATGACTTCAATTGCGCCGCCCACAATCTCAATCAATACCCGCTGCACCAGGCTGGCGACACCATCGTCGGCGGCTCCTGCAAGTCCGGCGCACGTTCGCGAAATCTTCTGCGGAGATACTCCCGCCTGCACACACGCCTCGTGAATTGCCGCCGCAAGCGAATCTCGCGCGCACGCCTCGCCCACCCGAACGACATTGCAGCCGGAGCCGCTGCCCGTCGCCAGCACCGACGTTTCGTCGCCGATGACGCAGCGCGTCTTGGTGCCTCCACCATCAATTCCTAGAAAGAATGGCACGAGGAGATTCTAATCGCGGCGTCCCAAAAAGCTATTCACCACAGAGACACAGGGAACAAAAAGCATCTGCGGATTAACAGATCTGGATCATGGGGTGATCTGGGCAATACCAGTCGTCACAATTTTTCTCTGCGCCCCTATGACTCTGTGATTAAAAGGGATTATTACGAATGCGCCCGCACCACTAGGGTGCCGGCGATCATGTCATGCAGTGCCTGCTTGCGGGCGGTAAAACCGGCCATGATGTAGCCGATGAACAAAATCATTCGGGAGAGGAGCTTGCTGAAGAATCTTCCGCTGGCGCGCGCGAAGGAAATCCGTTGGCCTCTTTCATCGGTCACCTTCAATCCCAGCGCCATCTTCCCCAGTGTGGCCTGCTTCGAGGAACTTTCCAGACCGGCTTCGTAAATCCACCCCGCGAAAATGAACAGAGACCAGATCACAATCCCACGCACCAGGTGAATGCCGATCCCCGGCATATTAACTTGATTACCAGCGGCCCCGATCATCAACGCGAGGATTCCGGAGATCGGCCACACCACAATCCCCAATGCCAACGCATCGATCATGACTGCAACCAAGCGAATCCAGAACCCCGCGTAGTGGGTGGTGGTCGTGGGCGCCGTATATGCAGTTTGGGGATATGCAGGCAGCGGATACGCGGGCTGAGGACTCGCGCTTGACACATGAGGCGCCGCGGACGTTGCGGTGTGCACGTCAGCCGGACCCTGCGCCCCCGGGCTGATTTCATTCGGAGCCACGGTGGCAGTCTGTTCAGCCCCGAATGGAGTTCCACAATTCGCGCAGAACTTCGCCAGCGCAGAATTCTGCGTGCCGCAACGATTGCAATAAATCACTTCAGCCATGAGCGGAGAATATAAATCCCAGTCTCGCCGGTTGTAAAGGTAGTCCCGCGGGGTCCTGATTGCTGATCGCTACCTCGGCGTCCACTGAGGATTGGCCGTGAAAAGCCCGTTGACCACGCATATCTGATAGGCCACGAAGATTCCGAACGCCAGACTCAGAACGCCCGAAGCAAGCGCAATACGCCGCAGAAAATTTGGCCCGCGCGCGAGGTGGAAGGCGGAGGCAATGCTCATCGTGATCACCATCATCCCCGCAATCGTCCCCACTCCAAATACCAGCAGGTATGCAATGGCCCAGCGCGGGTCCCTGATTGTAGCCAGCACCAGCAGGGCAACGGCGGCCGATCCCGCCAATCCATGAACGATTCCGATTATCAGCGGACGCAGCGGCCGGTAAGCCGTAAACCTCATCATCACCCGATCGATCCGCGCAACCGGCGTTTGATCCGCGGCATGCGGGTGTTGCTCCGGCGAATGACTGTGCGGATGGGTATGAATGTAGTCGCCGTGCGCGTGGTGATGCGAGTGAACCTGGACGCTTGCCGTCTGCACAGGTGCGGGCACCGCGCGGAAAAAGCTTCTTACGTTGAATAATCCCAGCAGGATCAGCATGGCTCCCACTGCCAGCTCCATGCTCAGGCCGATCCGCGGCGGAATCACCAACCCAAACAAAATAATGGCTGCGCCGACGACAAATATTGTCAGCGTATGGCCGACTCCCCAGAACGCCCCGATCCATGCCGACTTCGAAACCCGCCGCTCCCGACTCACAATCGTGGTCACAGCAATCACGTGATCAGGATCGGTGGCGTGCCGCATCCCCAGAAAAAATCCCAGGGCAATAATGGAAAGAAAGCTGACCATATTTCAAATGCTCGTTGTGACACTTAGTAAACTGAACCATCTCTTACCCGTGACAACATTCAGCGGCGCCTATTGTATATGCAGTTGTCACCGACTTGCGTTGGGGATGCGAGCGTCACTCTTGCAAGTGATCGCTTCAGCATACGATAACGTCTTTCCCCACGCACAGCATGACTTGAAAGGATGACTTATGAGTCGCTCATTTCTTTGCACCTGTGCGCTTGTGGTCGCAGTCATTTTCGAACCGTCTCTGGCTTCTGCCCAGGATTACCCGAAAGCTGAAATCTTCGGCGGCTATTCCTATCTGCACGTGGACACCCACGGTATCTCATCCAACAGCCTCGTAAATGAATGCAACATTCTTGCCGGCGGTGCGTGCCCTTTAACCTTCGGGGTTCATCCTGGATTCAACGGTTGGACTGCATCCGGCCAGTACAATCTGAGCCGCTGGTTCGGCATAGAGGCAAATGTCAGCGGGAATTATGGCAACATTATTACGGCGAAGATTGCGATTCCGCTTCCCATCCCTCCTGTCAATCTCTCAACTCCCGATCAGCACATTTATGATTTCCTTCTCGGCCCTGTGATTTCGCACCGGGCGCACTCCTACACCGTTTTTGCGCATGGCTTGCTTGGCGCCGAGCGTGTCGGCAGTGGAAACTTCACGGTCGCGCCTGTTCCTGTCGTCGACCCGGTGCCCAGTTTTTCAGAAACCGACTTTGCTTTTGCTCTCGGTGGCGGTTTGGATATCAAAATTACCCGACACTTCTCCGTCCGCGCAGGCCAATTCGACTATCAATTCGTGAGTTCTTCAGGCAATGGACATCAGAATGATTTTCGCTTCTCCAGCGGAATTGTCTTTGGTTTTGGAGGGAAATAGAAACCTGAATCGGCGCGGGTGCGCCCCTTGTCTCCGCTTGCGAAAAGTGGGAACAAACGATTAACCGTGCCCCAGCTCCTTCACAATATTGCTGACGAACGCCTTTGCGTCGCCAAAAAGCATCAGCGTCTGATTCATGTAATAAAGAGGATTATCAATCCCGGCGAATCCCGGATTCATACTGCGCTTGATCACCATCACTGTGTGCGACTTCTCCACATCCAGCACCGGCATCCCATAAATAGGGCTCGATTTATCGGTCTTCGCCGCGGGATTGGTGACATCATTTGCGCCAATAATCAGCGATACATCCACTTGCGGAAAATCGCCATTGATGTCGTCCATCTCCATCAGGCGGTCATAGGGAACGTCGGCTTCCGCCAGTAACACATTCATGTGTCCTGGCATGCGCCCTGCAACCGGGTGGATGGCAAAGCGCACATCCACACCGCGCTTGGTGAGCACATCATAAAGTTCTCGCACCTTGTGCTGCGCCTGCGCCACTGCCATTCCGTAGCCAGGCACCACCACAACTCTGCTCGCCGCTGAAAGAATTCCAGCCGCCTCTTCCGGCGACGCGCTCCGCACCACTCGTTCTTCCTGCGCTCCCGCCGCCGGGCCCTGCACCTGCCCAAACGCTCCGAACATCACATTGGTAAACGAGCGGTTCATCGCCTTGCACATAATTACCGAGAGAATAAAGCCTGAGGATCCATCCAGCGCGCCCGCCACAACCAGCACCTTGCTGTTCAGAACAAATCCCAGCAGGGCTGCGGAAAACCCTGCGTACGAATTGAGCAGCGAAATGACGGTGGGCATGTCGGCGCCCCCGATTGGGGTCACCAGCAGCACGCCAAACACCAGCGCAACCACCACCATGATCGGAAAAAGAATCGTATTGGCGGGATTCAGCACCAGTGCGATCGCCAGTCCCAGTGCCCCCGCCAGCACTGACAGACTCACGATGTTCTGGCCCCGGTACACGATCGGCCGCTGCGGCAAAAGTTCCTGCAGCTTTCCTGCCGCTATCAGGCTGCCGGTAAAGGTGAGCGAACCGATAATCACCTCCAGCCCAATCTCTCCCATCTGAAAGCGGGTCACGGGCGCGGTCCCCACATAGTATTCCGCGATGCCGATCATCGCCGCGGAGAGAGCTCCGAATGCATGGCTCAACGCTGTCCGTTGCGGGACCGCCGTCATCTTCACCATGCCGAGCGGAATGCCGACTCCAGCGCCGATGATCAGGGTGATGATGATCCACTTGTATTGCACCAGCTCAGGAGTGAATAGCGTGGCCGCAACCGCCATGGCCGCGCCGATCTCGCCGGCCAGCACACCCCGGCGCGCGCTCGCTGGAGAACTCAGCCACTTGAGCGAAAGAATAAAGAGAACGACGGCAGCGATATATGCGAAATCGAGATACTGCTGCAGTGCCAGCTCGGTCATGATTGTTTAGACCTGCCGGATTTGAACATTCGCAGCATGCGGTCAGTAATAAAAAAACCACCAACCATGTTGCTGAAAGATGCAGCCACAGCAATCGCCCCCAGCACTGTAGTCAACCTGGTCTCGTGTCGCCCGGCAATGATGATTGCCGCCACCACCACGATTGCATCCAGGGCGTTCGTGAGTGACATCAGCGGCGTGTGCAGCAACGGGGAAACCCGCTTAATCAGCTCAATTCCAACGAATCCAGCAAGAATGAATACATAAAGATTGGAAATAAAATCCGATGGCATTTACTCCTCCTGGCTCTTTAACTGAGCGCTGATCACTGACCCCCGACCACTGCTCCGTCACTGACGCATACCGCAGAATTCCCGCTGCTCCCTGACCACTGGGCTACAGACCCAGAATCTCCCTCACTCTGGGATTCACCACTTCCCCGCCCTGCGTGAGCATGGTGTCACGGATGATGTCGTCGCTCTCCGCCGGACGCACTTGCCCATCTTTCACCAGGTTCTGGAGGAATGAAGTCAGGTTCCGTGCGTACACCTGGCTGGAGTGATAGGGAGCGCTGTTTGCCAAATTAATTGGTCCGATAATCGTGACCCCATGCGCCACTATTGCCTCTCCGGCCCTCGTCAACTCGCAGTTCCCGCCCCGCTCCGCCGCCAGGTCCAGCACCACCGATCCCGGCGCCATGCCTTTTACCATGCTTTCCGTCACCAGAACCGGCGCCTTCTTGCCCGGAACCACTGCCGTCGTAATCACTGCGTCATTTTCGGCGATGACTTTCCCCAGCAGTTCGCGCTGCTTAGCATAGAAAGCTTCATCCTGCGCTTTGGCATAACCGCGGGCATCCTGCGCGTCTCCGGTCTCGAGCGGCAACTCCACAAATCTTCCACCGAGACTCTGCACTTGTTCCTTCACCGCCGGACGCACATCGTAAGCTGAGACCACTGATCCCAGGCGCCGCGCGGTCGCGATCGCCTGCAGTCCAGCCACGCCCGCGCCAATCACCAGCACCCGCGAAGGCGTGATCGTTCCCGCCGCGGTGGTCATCATGGGAAAGATTTTTGGAAGCGCGTCAGCCACCGCAATCACTGCTTTGTATCCCGCAATCGACGCCATGGACGACAAGGCGTCCATGCTCTGCGCCCGCGTAGTCCGTGGCATCAACTCAACTGCAAATGCGGTGGCGCCAGTCTGCGCCACTTGCTGAACGGTTTCCGCCGATGCCAGCGGCCGTAGAAATCCAATCAGAATCTGGCCGCGCCGCAGCAGCGGCAGATCGTTTCCGCCATTCTTATCGTTCGCGCCATGCGAGAGCACCTGAACGATGATGTCTGCTTGCGCGAACACCGCCGCGCGGTCCGGCAACACCTTCGCGCCCTTCTCCTGATATTGCGCATCAGGATATCCCGCGGCTACACCGGAACCCGCTTCGATTGCGACTTCCAGCCCAGCTTTCGCCAGCATGGGAATTACGACCGGCGTCAGTGCAACCCGACGCTCTCCGGGATAAATTTCCTTCGGAACTCCTACGATCAATCGCCCGTCCTTTCAAAGAAGGAGAATTCTACCCGTAATTCCACCACATTAAAAGTAATCGGCAAGAACCTGTACTTCACAACATTTTCCTGACCGCCGACTCCGACAGCTAACCGCTGCATTGTGAACTCTCATTCACTTCTCAAAGCGAAAACAAATTCTGCACATGAATCCCGATCGTGAAAATTTCCATCTATAGCAAAAGATCAAGGTCTCCAACGTGTTGATCTTTTTCGAAAGAGGTTTGTTCGATGCCCGCGACCATGAAAGCCGTTCAGATCTCCCGCGCTAAAGGAAATTTTGAAGTTGTCGAGCGGCCCGTGCCTCAACCGGCCCGCAATCAAGTGCGCATCAAGGTTGAAGCCTGCGGCATTTGTCACAGTGACGCTCTCGTAAAGGAAGGCCTCTGGCCCGGCATTCAGTATCCGCGCGTTCCTGGTCATGAAATTGCCGGCCGTATCGACGGCCTCGGCGCCGATGTTGTGCTCTGGAAACCTGGCCAGCGCGTCGGGGTTGGCTGGCACGGCGGACACTGTTTCATTTGTGATTATTGCCGCCGGGGCGATTTCATCAATTGCGATAACGAAAAAATTACTGCCCTCAGCTTCGATGGCGGCTATGCCGAATACATGGTCGCTCCTGCTGAAGCAGTGGCTGCCATTCCCGAAAACCTTCCTGCTCCGGACGCCGCGCCTCTCCTGTGCGCCGGCATCACCGTTTTTAACGCGATGCGCAACGCCGGCGCTCGTTCAGGCGACACGGTCGCCGTTCAGGGCATCGGCGGCCTCGGCCACCTCGGGATCCAATACGCTCGTCGGATGGGTTTCCGAACCATCGCGATTGGCCGCGGCGGAGATAAGGCTCCGCTTGCGGAAAAACTCGGCGCGCATCAATACATCGACACCGCGAACTCCGATCCTGTAAAAGAACTGAAAAAACTTGGAGGCGCAAATTTGATTCTGGCAACAGCGCCTGATTCGAAGTCGATGTCTGTGTTGGTCAATGGCTTGGCACGCAATGGCAAGCTGCTCGTGGTCGGCGCCTCCCCTGAGCCGCTCAACATTAATCCGTTGCAATACATCTCCGGCCGGATCACCGTTCAAGGCTGGGCCTCCGGCACCGCAAAAGACTCCGAAGAAACCATGCAGTTCAGCGCCCTCGGCGGAGTGCGCCCTATGATTGAAAAATATCCCCTGGAAAAAGCTGCCGAAGCTTACGATCAGATGATCTCAGGCCGCGCCCGCTTCCGCGTCGTGCTGACTATGAACTGAGTCTGCGGTGGGTGTCGGAAATTCCTGGCCCCACAAACCCGTCCTCCAGCAGCGCTCCTGAAACTCCCTGTTCGCGGTCGGGCCTCACCATCTCGCTCGGGCTGAGTGGATTAGTAGTTGTGCCGGGATGATTCGCCTTCAAACAACTGATCGTCAAATTTCTTTGCGGCGACTGCGACTGGAATTATTACTTTCCAAATCTCTTTCGTATCGCATCTTTCCTGAACTCGAAAATCGACCTGACATCCTTATTTACTTTCAGCGCGTGCGCCATCCGGCCGAACCACCCAAAGGGCAACGCATATTGCACTTCATCGATGATTCGGGTTCCGTTTGCTTCCGCGACAAACCGGTGTTCATGATGCCAGAGGTTGTACGGCCCCTTGAGTTGCACATCCACGAAACCGTGCGGCGGGTCCCATTCAATAATCTCCGTCGTCCAGCCAATGGGAAAAATTCTCCAGCGCAATGAATAGCGGATCAACGTTCCCTTCCGCACCGGCATCGGATCGACGCTCAATATTTTGAAATGTAGCCACGGCGGAGTGAGTTCCTGCAGGTTCTCCGCTTGCGAGAAGAACTTGAAGACCTCCTCCAGGGGCTGCTGTACGAACTGCTCCGCGCGAAATACGAATGCTCTCTCCGCCATTTTGAGTCACGTCTCCCGATGGACTATCCGTCGAGGTACCCACCTTGGAATCTACCCCTGAGGGTGTCTGCGGGTTAGAATCGCGGTGATGGAGATCAAGCGTCTCATTACGCATTTTACTTATCGCATTGAACAAAAGCCCGGAGGCGGATTTATCGCCCACGCCAGCGACCCGGCTCTGCCCCCGCTAGAGGCGCCCACCCGCATGGAACTGCAACACAAGATCCAGGACAACATCAACGCTGCGCTGGCCAAAGAATTTCCCGGACTCAAGCTGCCCGAGAACAAACGCATCTCGTTTCATCTCGAGCGCCAGGCGGACGGAGGTTTTGCCTTTCACTCCTCCGACCCTAACGCTCAAAGCACCTCCGCTACTCACGAGGAGGTTGAAAATCATTTCGCCGAAAAAATGTTTTCAATTTTCGGAAAGCAGATCATTAATCATCTGCCGCCGGAATTTGCGGCGCAGCTTCCGCCAGATCTCGCCGGCCAGATTGGATCCGGCAATATCAAAGTGTTTGTCGAACGCAAAGTTGTGGGCCAGACGGAAACATCCGTCTCCGCAACTCAGACCGAAACGCCGCAATCCGACTCCCCCATCAGCAACACGAACTTCGGCGTCAATGCGAGCGACAATTCACCGATTACTCCCGGACGCGACAATAGCGGCGCAGTGCTGCGGTTCCTGATCGCGGCCGTGGTCATCATAGCGGCGATGTACTGTTACATTCACCTGCATCATTAGGTGCATACCGACGGACGCCGCTAGCTCCCGCATATCGCAGTAGGCCGCCGGCCGCCCCACCTTTACGCGCACTCCGCGAAATGGTGGGACTGCCGAAATTCCGCTCTATCGCCTGACTTCGATCTGATTGACGACCTGCTCGACATTGGGGATCTTCGAGGCCAGTTGTTCCGCTTCCGACTTCTGCTGCGCAGCCTTCACACTGCCGGTCAGCGTCAGCACGCCGTTCTTGGCTTTATAGTGGATCGACTGTTTGTCCAGCCGCTTTGAAATCAGCGCCGCCTTGTAATTGTTCTCAATGCCGTCGTCCAGATTCGAGGCCACCGCCTTCGCCTGCGACTCATCTCCGACCGGCTGCACGCTGATCTCGTTCGCAATCGTGCGGTCCGGCGCAGCCTGCTTCGCGACGTCGGCAGCGCGGTTCTTCGCATCGTCCGAATGCAGCGTTCCACCCAGCGTCACCGTGTTCTTGTCAGCGTCGTCCGACACGCTGACGTCTTTCAAGTCAGCCTGTTCCAGCGCCTGTCTTACCGCATCCGCTTCGGATTTTTTGTTGGTTTGAGTGCAGCCTGCCGCGACAAATAAAACTGCCAGCAGTGAAGTTGTGATTAGAGCTTTCGTCTTCATCAGTGTGTACCTCGTTATGGAGTTTGAGAAACGTTCATCGCCGGATCGAGCAGCTCTCTCCTGCTCCCTGGAATCGTTGCCTTCGATGAACTCCCCTCCTGCGAAGATGTCCGCCCTTAGAGGTTCTCCGTGCACACACTCGTGTTTGTACCCGCTCTTTCTGACCAGATTTGAGTCTAATGCCACACAGATTTAAAGCGCTCACGAGCAACATTGAAGGCGTGAGCGTTGAAGCGTGGGCGGACTTCGCATAGGGTCCCGAACAGCCGGTCGAAGATGAACAGGCCAATGCCAAAGTTCGTGTCCATCAGTCCTCGACTATTTATCCGGCAGTGATGGATGTCGTGCCGCCTGCGCGTGCCCGCAAACCAGTTCTTCAGCCAGCGATTTTTCTCCAGCCATATGCCACGGATGTGCATAGCGTCGTGAAGATAACTGAACATCAGAAAACTCCAGCTCAAAGTGGAAATGAGATAAACCGCCTGATAAAACCAGCGGACATGAAAGAAGTGGAAGATGGCCAGCGTCAGGCCCAGGAAGACAGCCGCCGGAATAAGCCATTCAGCGCCGATATTGCCGAGTGAGAGCCGTCGATCGGTAGCGTCGTGATAATGCGCGGACCGCTGGTTTTGCCGCGGACCATACAGCACCAGATGATGCTTCATGTGGCTGCGGCTGAGAAATTGGATTGCCCCACTATGCATCAGCCTGTGCAACCAATAGCCAATCAATTCTGACGAGATGCAGGAACCGGTCACCCAGGCAGCAAAAGTAGTGATAGTCGTCATCGTCCGTCCTTTTTTTAGCCGGCATGGCTATGTCAAAGGCATTCACCTTCAACATCTTTCCAAGATCCGCGGGCTGTATGAGCAAACCTTGCGCTTTGTTTCACAACGGATCAATGCGCGGAGACTCATCTCGTATTCCATTGCCGCTCACGAGATAAGGCACTGGAATTACAGGGCATGCCAAATTCCTCACATGCCTGGGCGGGAAAGTGCTACACTTCCGCAACTCCATGGGGAGATACAAAGTACTCACTTTAGCGGGCCTCCATGCCTACATCACCAGCGTCGCCAGTGACCCGGTTCGGGGATTACGAACTCGATCATCGGGCGGGCGAGCTTCGCAGAGCTGGCATTCGCATACGTCTGCAGGAGCAACCGCTCCTGGTTTTGCAGGCGTTGCTGGAAAATCCTGGTGAGGTTACAACCAGCGAAGAACTTCAGAAACGAATCTGGCCCGCCGATACCTTCGTTGATTTCGACCACGGTTTGCACGCAGCGGTTAACCGCCTGCGCGCCGCCCTCAACGACTCCGCCGAAAAACCGAGATACGTCGAAACCGTAGGACGCCGCGGGTACCGTTTTATTGCCGCAGTGGATGGTCCGCGCACCACTCCCCAACCGGCCGTTGATGAAGCAACAGTCGTGCCAGAGTCTGCGGCAGATCCGGGTTGGCTGAGTTTCCGCGGGAAGGCTCTGTGGAACTCATGGACCGGGGTGATTCTCGGTTTTACTCTTGCCGTCACGGTTGCCGCTGGGCTGATCGCCGTTAATTTTGGTGAATTAAGGAGTCCCATATTCGGAATCGCTGGGCGGCATCCCTTCCGTTCCCTCGCGGTGATTCCACTGGACAACGTAAGTGCTGATCCGAAGCAGGAGTACTTCGCCGACGGAATGACGGAGGAATTGATCACCCAACTGTCGAAACTGGGAGCCGTTAAGGTGATTTCTCACACCTCAGTCATGCAATACAGAGGAACCCAGAAATCATTACGCCAGATCGCAACCGAGCTGCGGGTTGATGCGGTAGTCGAAGGTGCGGTGCAACTCGATGGCAACCGGGTTCGCATCACGGCGCAACTGATTAACGGCGCAACCGATGAGCACATCTGGGCGGAGAATTACGACCGTGAACTCGGCGACGTCCTGTTGCTGCAAAGCGATGTAGCTACTGCAATCGCTAAGCAGATTGATCTCCGGCTTACGCCGCAACAGCAGCAGAACCTTCAAGCCGGGGCCCACCCGGTCAACCCGGACGCTTATCAGTCGTACCTGTTAGGGCGGTATTACTGGAACCAGCGGACTGCGAACGGCCTCGCCAAATCAGGGCACTATTTCCAGGATGCGATTCAGAAAGACCCAAATTTTGCGCTAGCTTACTCCGGCCTCTCCGACTACTACGCTTTCCTTACTTTAATTGGCGGCCCCGAAATTCTTCCGCCCCGTCAGGCCATGCTTCAGTCGAAAAATGCTGCTATTAAGGCGCTGCAATTGGATGATTCATCGGCCGAAGCCCACACCTCAATGGCTCATGTCCTGCACAACTATGACTGGGATTTCACCAAAGCCGAGTCTGAGTTTCAACGCGCGATCGAATTGAATCCCAACTACTCGACTGCACACCATTTGTATGCCCACCTATTGATGCAAATGGGGCGACCTGACGAAAGCTTGCGCGAGGCCACGCGCGCCTTGGAGCTAGACCCTCTATCCCCGTTCATCAACAACGGCCTGGCGCGCCAATACTATCTTTCACGCCAATACGACAAGGCCATTGCACAATGCCAGCGGGCGACGGAAATAGACCCTGCGTATTTGCCCTCTCGAATCCTCCTGGGGTTAATTTACGATCAGACCGGCAAATTGACCGAGGCCATAGCCGAGTTGAAGCAAGCCCGCGATATGGCGCCCGCCCTTCCCATGGCGCACGCTCTACTCGCGTATGCGTATGCACGGGCAGGAAATAAACCTGACGCTCAAAAAGAACTGGCCGAGCTTACGCAAATGAGTCACACCCGCTATGTGCCGACATCCTACTTCGCACTGGTCGCAATCGCGTTGGGCGATAAGGACAAGGCCTTCGCACTTTTGCAGCAGAGCTTTCAAGATCGTTCAGAGCAAATCTTGTACTTACGGGTGGAACCCCTGGTTGATCCTCTTCGCGGCGATCCCCGTTTCAACGCACTCATCAGAAGCGTCGGCCTGCCCTAGGCTGCCGAAACTGGCCCTCCTCCAGTGGCAAGGCTTCAGCGTAAGTTGTCTCTCTTCAGCTACATGTCCCGTGAGCGAACGATGCTCCATCTGTGAGCGCTGCTGCATTGACGCCCCCTCGCTCGCAGAGCAGAGTTGCCTGCCAGAAGCGTAACTCGTTACGCAGAACATTCGCGGTTTCGATCCGTTTCTTTCGTGAAAAATTTCAAACTCAGACTAAAAAGGAGACTTATGAAACCCACCACCTGGGGACTTCTAATGCTTTTGCTACTTTCGGCTTCCCTCGCGGGAGCGCAAATTCCGCCGACTGCCATCACCGTCGATTGCAGCCGCGGCCAATCTTTGAATCAGACACTGTCGAAACTGAATACCCTCTTGCCTGTCACCGTTTTCGTGAAGGGTACCTGCAC
>Ga0157373_10001041_pt1 | contig 21375 bp, 21 predicted proteins | sample C65metaG_FD_113460 | JGI IMG/M metagenome (GOLD analysis project Ga0157373, IMG submission 113460) | Corn rhizosphere microbial communities from Kellogg Biological Station, Michigan, USA - C6-5 metaG | ecosystem: Host-associated > Plants > Roots > Rhizosphere > Soil | place: USA: Michigan... | reverse complement strand
GGTTTTACGTGATGAAGAACATGTAACCGTTCTCGTCACTACGCATTTGATGGAAGAGGCCGAGCGCTGTGACCGACTGGCAATTCTAAGCGAAGGCAAACTGGTCGCGCTGGGCACGCCCGCAGAATTGAAACAGGAAATCGGCGGCGACGTCATTGTGCTCGAAGCCCGTGAAGCAGAAGCACTGGCATCAAGAATTCGCGGCCGCTTCAACATCGAGGTGCAAATTGTCGGCTCCCAATTACGAATTGAGAAAAATCAGGGGCACCGTTTTGTGACCGACCTGGTCGAGGGCTTTCCGGGGGAGATTGACGCTATATCTGTAGCGAAACCAAGTCTTGAAGATGTGTTCGTCCGCCGGACTGGACATCGCTTCTGGACTGAACCGGCTGCAGAAAATTAATTCATGGCGAAACACACGTCCACCGAGGAACTGCACTAGCTTTTTCTGTGCCTCTGTGACCTGTGGTGAAAGAGAATTGCAATGGCCACTATAGCAACTGCGCTTCCGCAATCATCGAAGAAGGACGAACTGTTTCTTCCCGCTTACACTTTGTGGTTGCGGGAAGTCGTACGCTTTTACCGGCAGAAGTCGCGGGTCGTCGGCGTTATTGCGTCACCCTTGCTGTTCTGGCTGGTGATCGGCTCGGGCTTCGGAACATCATTCCGATCAGGCGCGACTGGCGCAAGCCAGCACTATCTCGATTATTTCTATCCCGGCGCGCTGATCATGATTGTGCTCTTCACATCGATCTTCACCATGATGTCGGTCATCGAAGACCGCAAGGAAGGATTCCTGCTTTCGGTTTTAGTCGCACCGGTCTCCCGGTCGGCGATTGTGCTGGGCAAGGTCCTTGGCGGAACCACTCTGGCCACATTGCAAGGACTCATCTTCCTGGTTTTCGCACCGCTGGTGGGAGTCCACATGACCCTCGGCGGATTTCTGCTGGTCGCGCTCACGGTCTTTCTGGTTTCCTTCGCCCTGACCGCGCTGGGATTCGCCATCGCATGGCCGATGGATTCGACACAGGCTTTTCACGCCATCATCAATCTTTTTCTGATTCCGCTCTGGCTATTATCGGGCGCGTTGTTTCCCCTGGCCGGGGCCTCAATATGGCTGCGGGTGATGATGCGCGTCAACCCGCTGACCTATGGCGTGGACGCATTGCGCGACCTGCTGTATCCGGCCAGCCAGGGAGAGTTTTCGCTCGTGGCATCAATGGCAACACTGGTCCTGTTTTCTCTATTCATGTTCGCATTGGCGTTTCTGATGGTGAACCGGAGAACGACCAAGCCGGCCGCGTAGAGTCTGTGCCACAGAGACACAGGGGCATAGAGATGACTCAACTTTTTAAGCCACACTTCTGTTCGACATTTAACTTGCGGGAAGATTCTCGGAAAATGTCGTTTTTCTCTGTGTCTCTGTGGCGAAGCGTTTTCAGAAATGCCTAACGATTACTCGATTTTCCCTGCGATTAACGCCACGCTGAATGGAACCAGCGCTGTATTGCTGGTCACCGCACACAGGATGATCAAGCGCGGGCGCATGGCCGTGCATCGCGCTTTGATGCTTGCCGCAGTTGCAACCTCGACGCTGTTTCTGATTTCCTATCTGTATTACCACTACCACGTCGGCTCCTATCACTTTCGCGGACACAGCTGGTCGCGCCCGCTATATTTCAGCATTTTGATTTCGCATACAATTTTGGCGGCTGCAATCGTACCGCTGGTGATCATTACCCTCAGCCGGGCATTGCGCGAACGCTATGACCGCCATCGCGCTATTGCCCGCTGGACTTATCCACTGTGGCTGTATGTTTCTGTAACCGGCGTGGTGATCTACTTCATGCTCTATCAGATCTTTACAGGGTAGCCGGCACATTACTCTCCCACAGCTCGGTTCAGCAGCTTTGCCAGGCGAAGCCCCGCCAAGGCCAACTGCTTATCAAGTACCCCGATGCTCTGCCGATAGTAACGCTCATCGACTGATTCGCCATCGTTCAGCCAAACCTGGTGCGCGACTTTGAAAGATTCGTTGGCCCAGTCCTCCGCGGTTCCGTCGGCCTGATTTTGCAGATTGGCTTGCAGAATCAACTTTTCGATATGGGCAACGTAGTTCGGCTCTGATCGGTGTGCATGTTCGATGAGTCCAATATCCCACGTAAAGTGAAGGTTGCAAGGGCGCGCGCCGCATTCACTCTGGCCGAATTCAGAAATGTGAACGTCATTTCCACCGTGGGCTTCGCCAATCGCGTGCAGGGGCTGATGGATGTCGGCAACAAAGTGCACAAGAAATTTCAGGGCTTCGGTCTGTTCCGAACGGCTGGCAGCGTGATCCGAGAGAACCCGCTGAAATGCAAGAATCTCATCAACCACGCAATTGTGCCGATATTGAATATCAGCGGAACGCATACCAGAGGCGCGAGAACAATCGCGCGACTCCGAGAAACCGTTGGCGTTCCAGGGAATGTCCACGAAGTGCCAGAAGTAAGTTTCGCGGCGCTGGTTTTTGATCTCGTCGGCCCAAGTCGAAACTGCGGCAAGATCGTCGTTGCCAAGGAGATCGCGGATTCTGCGTTTCGCCACAGCATTTAAGTGATGAGCGGCAACGTCCGCGACTATGCGATGCCCTTCAGGTCCCCACGCCAATGAAGGTATGGAAAGCGTCAAGAGTGCCGCACAAATTGCGAAATGTCGTCGCATCATGGAAAGGATTTTAATCGCGGGCTGCGGAATGCAAGGCGCACGCATGGCCGGAGAAGAAATCTCGTTCATCTGGGATGAAGATCGAACAGATTTGTGGTTGCAGGTATCGTGTAAGTCGCGCAACCGCTGGCGGTTAGCAGATTTTATGCACCAAAGTAACCAACAAACCATCGGCATCTGATTACTACCACGCATGGTACTCTCAAACTGCTCTGGTGTGTGTTGCTCCCGCGAAGGGGTGACCGACCAAAAAGAGAACTTTCGACGGCTGTTGCGCACAGTAGAGGCGCTCTCCGATCTCGGCCCTGAGATGACGGCGGAGCGTGATTTTTCTCAGACGGCGCACACCATGCTTTCCGCGCTGATGCATTCCGCCGGCGCGAGCGAAGGCGTGCTGTTTGTGTTTATTGAGAAGCCGTCCATGCTGAATTCTGTCGCGTCCGAGGGCTTCGCGCTTATCCCAGAACCGTCCATTATTCCGCTTCTGCCGCGCCACGTTCACTCTCTTAGCACGACCCAAGGCGCTGTTCTGCTATCGAAGTCTTCTTGCGACACATTTCTGAGCGCCAATGGAAACGTCGCTCCTGAGTTGTTTCGGTGCCTGGCGCCATTGAGAGTGGCCGGAAAACTGGTAGGCGCAGTCGCTCTCGGTCGTCGCGAAGAAGACTCTCTTTACGACGAAGAGGGACTACAATCGCTCGATCTGCTGTGCCACTACGTGGCTCTGGCGGTTCAGAACCACGCGCTCACGCAGACTCTGGCTCAACGTGTCGCCGAAAATCTGCGGTTGATGGCTTCCCTGCACGGTTTCTACGACAATGCGCTCGAAGCTTTTGCAGCTGCAATAGACGTGAAGCACGTCAACATTCATGGTCACTCCTTACGCGTAGGCCGGTATGCAGCCGCTATCGGCGACGCCATGGGAATGGACTCTAATGACGTCGCAGCGTTGCGGTCTGCCGGCTATCTTCACGACATAGGAAAGGTTTCCGTGGATAAGCGGCTGTTTGGCAAACCAAGCAGTCTCGATCCTGAAGAATTTCGCGAGATGGCTGACCACACCACTGTCGGCTTTCAGATTGTGACTGGCGTTCAGTTCCCATGGCCGCGCATTCCGGAAATCGTGCGCTGGCATCATGAGCGTGCAGATGGATCCGGCTATCCCGACGGACTGCTGAATGAAGATGTTCCCATGCAGGTGCGAATCGTTGGCCTCGCCGATACTCTCGATGCAATGATCAGCCCGCGTCCCTATCGCGAGCCCATTTCTCTCGGAGCGACGTTGCATGAGATTGTCCGGATCACTCCGCAGAAACTCGACCCCAGTGCAGTGCAGGCGCTGTTAGTGCAGATTCGCCGGGATTCAGTGGGCGGAAACCGTATGCCTTTCCTCGAAGACCGCTCCGCTGGGAATCTTGCGCCCACCGATGTCGATCACCTGGCAGCCATGCTGCAACACAAGGTTTCGAACGGACGCATGTATCTCACGTAGTACCACCGTAGTTTCCACGCTGGTTCATGACCTGCTGTTTTTCGCAGATTAACCCGCAATAGGTTTATTTTCGTAGCTGGATTCTCTTTCCAATTACGAAATGGCCGACGTTCTTGAGCGCCTGAAAATCCTGATCGACTCTTCGACCCCCATCGTGGTGATGGAAACGGTTGAGGAGATGCGTGCAGTACGCTTGGTGCGCGAAGCATCGTCTCCTTTGCGACTCGCGGTATTCGAATGGAGCATTGCCAGTGGACTGGTACGGTGTGGCACGGAGGCAGTGTCTACGCCTGAGGCTAAATTTCCAGGAGCCGCGCGCGCTACGCTACAAGGGGCGGCCGATTTAAGTGCGCCTGCTATCTATCACAGCCAGGAACCCGCACAGGCGCTCAGCAATCTCGAAGCAATCTCTGTTGAAGCAGTTTTCATCCTGAAGGATTTTCACCGTCACATGGATGATCCCGTGGTGGTGCGACGGTTGCGTGACGTGGGCCAAAAGTTTTCTACGAACCGCAGAACAGTCGTTATCACTGGACCCATAGTCACCATTCCGGCGGAACTCGCCAGTCTGGTCGAATTTCTCGAACTGCCGTTACCCGACAACGTACGCCTCCGCCAACTCGTCGATGAATCTGTAATGCGGATGGGGCAAACCCGCACGCTGAAGCGCACGATCGACTCTGCTGGAATTGACCGCATGGTCGGCAACCTCCGCGGATTAACCGAAGAAGAAGCTGATCGCGCAATTTCTCAAGCCATCGTTACACGCTATGGTCTGGTTCCAGAGACCGTCAGCGATGTTCTCGAAGCGAAAAAGTCTCTGCTGCGGCACTCGGGCATGCTCGAATTCGTGGACGCGTCCGAGAACATGGCGGGTATTGGCGGCTTGGAAAACCTGAAGAGTTGGCTGGCGCAACGGCAGGGTTCATGGGAAGCCTCAGCGCAGCAGTTCGGATTAGATCCCGCGAAGGGCGTAATTATTCTGGGCGTGCAGGGCTGCGGAAAATCGCTCTGCGCCCGGGCCATTGCCGGTGAGTGGCATCTGCCGCTGGTCAAATTCGATACCTCCGCGGTCTTCGACAAGTACATCGGTGAAACTGAAAAGCGCATTCAAAAAGTGTTCAAGGTCGCCGAGGGATTGGCTCCGTGCGTTCTCTGGATTGATGAACTGGAAAAAGTATTCGCGGGAAGCGGCCCCGACTCGGCATCGGTAGACGCCGGGGTTTCGTCGCGCATTCTGGCGTCCTTTCTTTCCTGGATGCAGGACCGTAAAGCGCCGGTGTTTGTCGCGGCGACCTGCAATAACGTCAGCGCTTTGCCTCCGGAGTTGATCCGTAAAGGACGATTCGATGAGTTGTTTTTCGTTGATCTTCCCACTCATGCCGAGCGAAAACAGATATTCGCAATCCAGTTATCCAAGCGAAAGCGCAGCGCATCCGATTTCGATATCGAGAAAATTGCGGAAGCGGCACAGGGATTCTCCGGCGCCGAGATCGATGCCGCTGTGCAAAGCGCGCTCTACGCCGCATACAGTTCCAAGCAGGCATTGAGTACAGAAACGTTTCTCGACGTGCTCGCTCACACCGTCCCGCTTTCTGTCACTCGCGCTGAGGAAATCAACGAGTTGCGAGAATGGGCGAAACTGCGGGCCGTACCTGCATGTGGCGCCAGCGCACGCGGAGAAACGGCGTAGTGTCGAGTTATCGCCATTTAACATTTCGGAGGGATTTTGAACGATTACCTGCTTTCCCTGGTGCTCGGAATCATTGAGGGCTTGACTGAGTTTCTTCCCGTCAGTTCGACCGCGCACCTCCGAATTGCCGAGTCGCTGTTCCACATCAGCCTGGGCGACGGGTACTGGAAGATGTACACGATCGTGATCCAACTGGGCGCGATCCTCTGTCTGCCGATTTACTTTCGCGCCCGTATCGCTAAATTTGTGAGCACGTTTCCGAACGGCGAACGCGGAGATCGCACAGTACTTACCCATCCGCTTAGCCTGACGCTGATTGCGTTCGTGGTCACGGCGATCCCGGCATTTCTCTTGACGAAAATCATCGGCAAGCATCTCGAGAGTCTGCGCATCATGGGGATGTCGCTGCTGGTGGGCGGGATCGTAATGTGGATTGTGGATTCAATGAACGCGCGGTCGGAAAAACTCGGCCCCGGATCTCCCGGCAGCCGCATTCACACCTGGCATATGGAAGAAATGACGCTACCGCAGGCAGTGTGGATCGGGGCCTGTCAGATTCTCTCGGCGGTGTTTCCCGGCACCTCGCGGTCGATGTCCACCATCGCCGCCGGACAGATCGCAGGGATGTCGCGCGCCTCGGCGCTGGAGTTTTCCTTTTTCCTTTCCATTCCCACGATGGTGGTCGCCACCTGTTACGACTTGCTCAAATCGCTGCGCGGCAAAGGCGCCAACCCGATCGGCATTTCGCAGATCGATGCCCACGGCTGGATCGTACTGGCCGTCGGATTTGTAGTTTCGTTTGTCGTCGCCTACGCCGCGGTCGCATGGTTCATGGCATGGGTCCGTAAACGGGGCTTCGTACCGTTTGCCGTATATCGAATTATCATGGGAGCGCTGGTGCTGGCGTTTGCAGCAAAAATGGCCGCGTAGAGAGAGGTTCGCACGGGCCCCGAATTGCTAACCGTCGCAGATCAGAGATAGTCTAAGCGGTGGTTAGGCTTCCCTAACCCTGAATCACCAACGATTTGCCCAAGGAGAATTTATGCTGAAAAAAACCGCCGTCGCAATTCTATTTATCTTTTCCCTTTGTCTCATCGTATCTGCGCAGCAGGACAAGAATGCGCGGCCCAGTCCTCCGGCGCAAGCGCAATGCAAGTTCTCTGATGGCAAGACCATTACAGTTGACTATTCCAGCCCCCGCGCAAAGGGCCGCAAGATTTTCGGCGGACTCGTTCCCTACGGCGAAGTCTGGCGCACTGGTGCCAATGACGCCACGACCTTCGTAACGACAGCAAACCTGAGTGTCGAGGGAAAGGATATTCCAGCCGGCAGTTACACCATCTTTACCGTTCCGGCGCAAGACAAGTGGACTTTGATCGTCAACAAGCACACCGGCGAATGGGGTATTCCGTACAAGTATCAATCCGAGGAATTGGCGCGTGTACCCATGCAGGCTTCATCAACATCAAACCCGGTCGAGAATTTCACTATTGGCTTCAACCAAGGTGGCTCGACATGCGCGCTACAGATGAGCTGGGAGAATACGCAAGCGTCGGTGACGTTCGCCGAGAAGAAATAATCTCGGCGGTCAAGTTAGGCTTCGCGCTTTGGTTCTGCCGGCTTCCACCGTAATACCGGCTTCCGGGCAGCGGCGGTTTCGTCGAGCCTCGAAACCCGCGTGGAATGCGGCGCTGTGCGCACGACCTCAGCATCTTCTTCGACTTCCTGCGCAATGGCACGCATGGCCTCGATGAACAGATCGAGCTCTTCTTTGGGCTCGCTTTCGGTTGGTTCGATCATCAGAGCGCCGGGGACGATCAAAGGAAATGCAGTGGTATAGGGATGGAATCCGTAGTCGATCAGGCGCTTGGCAATGTCCATGGTTCGGGCGCCTTTCTTTGCCTGTAACTTGTCGCTGAACACGACCTCATGCATGCTGGCGCTTGAGTAAGGCAGATCGTAAACACCTTCGAGGCCTTTGCGAATATAGTTGGCGTTGAGCACGGCGTCTTCGGTAGTTTGGCGGAGGCCGTCGGGGCCATTCGCCAGGATGTAAGCCAGCGCCCGCACAAACATGCCGAAATTGCCGTAGAAGGAGCGCACCCGGCCAATCGATTGAGGCCGGTCGTAGTCGAAGCCGAGTGTGCCATCGGACTTCGAAATCAGGACCGGCCGCGGAAGAAATGGCTCCAATTGCTTCTTAACGGCCACGGGACCTGACCCTGGGCCGCCGCCACCGTGCGGCGTGGAAAAAGTCTTGTGCAGATTCAGGTGCATTACGTCCACGCCGAAATCGCCGGGACGAACCTTGCTGACCAGCGCATTCATGTTCGCGCCGTCCATGTAAAGCAGGCCGCCTTTGGCGTGAAGAATGTCAGCGATTTTGTGGATCTCCTGCTCGAAAACTCCCAGCGTATTAGGATTGGTGAGCATCAGCGCGGCGACGTCTTCGTTCATCTGCGCTTCGAGCGCGGCAACGTCAACCATTCCGCTGGCGTTTGATTTCAGATTTTCGACGGCATAACCGACCATGGCAGCGGTGGCGGGATTGGTGCCGTGCGCCGAGTCCGGAATCAAGACTTTCTTCCGCGGAGCACCTTTCGAATCGTGGTGGGCACGGATCAGCAGCAGTCCGGTAAGCTCGCCGTGCGCTCCCGCCGCAGGCTGCAGCGTAATCGCTTCCATGCCGGTGATTTCGAGTAGACAGTCGCTCAGCGTCTTGATGATCCGCATCGCGCCCTGAGAAATCTTTTCCGGCTGGTAAGGATGCCCATTGGCAATGCCCTCAAGCCGCGAAACTACTTCGTTGACGCGAGGGTTGTATTTCATCGTGCATGAACCCAGCGGATACATGCCGAGATCGATGGCGTAATTCCATGTGGAAAGCCGGGTGAAGTGACGAATGATTTCAATCTCGCTGACTTCGGGCATGTTGCCGAGGTCTTTTCGTTCGGATAACCCTAAAAGCTTTTCGGTATCGACCTCCGGAACGTCGAGCGGCGCAAGCCTCCATGCAGCTTTCCCGGAACTTGATTTCTCGAAAATCAGGCCTTCGTTCTGGCTGACGTGCCGAGTGGCTTTGCGGGTAAAGTGCTTCATCGCGCCACCTCTTCCGGCGTTTCTTCCTTTGCGCTTCTAACCGAGCGCTCGCTCTCAGCCACGTGGCCTGCTGCCGTGTCGATCAAGGAACGCGACGTCAACTCAGTGCAGCACCACAGTGACGCATTCCCGAGTTCTGGATAAAACTTCTTTAGCGGAAAGCCACCCACAATTTTGTGGCCCAGCAAGCGCGAATTAATGGCGTACGGATCTTCGCTGGTTTGCACGACAAACTCGTTAAAGCGGGGCGCCCCTGAGAACAAGATGTTCCCGTGCTTGCTGAACTGGTCGGCGGCGTAAGCAGTCTTCGCCAGATTCTGACGCGCGAGTTCCTTGAGACCAACCTTTCCGTAAACCGTCATGTAGATATTAGCCATTAGCGCAATGAGGGCCTGGTTGGTGCAGATGTTCGAAGTGGCCTTCTCGCGCCGAATGTGCTGTTCGCGCGTGGCCAGCGTGAGCACAAAGCCGCGCTTGCCGTTTCGATCAGTAGTTTGGCCGACGAGACGACCGGGCATCTGCCGGACGTTGGATTCACGGGTGGCAATCACCCCGCAATAGGGGCCGCCGAACCCGAGCGGTACTCCGAACGATTGAGCTTCCATGGCAATGACGTCAGCCGAGCGCGGTGGTTCTACAATTCCCAATGAAATTGCTTCGGCGATTGCAACCACTAACATGGCGCCTTTGCGGTGGGCGATCTCCGCAACTGCCTCAACGTCCTCGATCGTGCCGAAAAAATTTGGGGACTGCACCAGAATGCACGCTGTATCGCTTGTGATCGCGGCCTCAAGTTCTTTCAGATTAATCCGGCCGGTGTCGCTGAAAGATATGGTCGCGAGTGGCATTCCCTGATGGAAGGCATACGTCGCGAGAACTTCGCGATACTCCGGGTGCACACTGCGTGCGACGGCGACAGTACGACGACCCGTAAGGCGAACAGCCATCATTACTGCCTCAGCAGCGGCGGTTGATCCGTCGTACATGGACGCATTAGCTACTTCCATGCCGGTCAGTTCGCAAATCATGGTCTGAAATTCGAAGATGGATTGCAGTGTGCCCTGTGAAATCTCCGCCTGGTAGGGAGTGTAGGCTGTAAGAAATTCACCGCGTGAAATCAGCGAATCGATGATTACTGGGCGATAGTGATAGTAGGCCCCAGCACCAAGAAATGTTGAGTGGCCGTCACCATTCTCGCGCGAGCGTTCGCGAAACCAGTCAACAATTTCCGATTCCGCCATCTGACGCGGCACTTTCAGGTCCCGATTAAGGCGATATTCGGCTGGAATCGGCGAAAACAGATCGTCAATGGAGTTGACTCCGATGGCCTCAAGCATTGCTTTGCGATCAGCCGGAGATTTGGGAAGATAGCGCATAAAAAATCAGCTTCTAGCTGTTAGCTCTTAGCTCAACCGAAATCGGATTCCGGCTGAAAGCTAAGGGCTAAGAGCTAAAGGCTAAGAGCTGTTCCTTAGTGTCCGCCCTCCTCAGAAATGAATTTCTCGTAATCGCTGGAGGACAGCAGCGCCTTCAGATCGACGGGATTTTTCAGCGTCATTTTCAGCATCCAGGCCGCGTGCGCGTCCTGATTTATTTTTTCGGGCGCCGTTGCCAGCTCGGGATTGACCTCAGTCACAGTGCCAGAAGCAGGAGCGTAGAGATCAGAAACCGCCTTCACTGATTCAACGCTGCCAAAAGTCTTGCCGGCCGTCAATTCTGCCCCCACTTTCGGGAGTTCAACAAACACGATGTCACCCAACGAGTCCTGGGCATACGTGGTGATACCGATGGTTGCAGTCGTTCCATCACTCTTGATCCATTCATGCTCTTTGGTGTACTTGAAGTCCGCAGGATATGGCATTCGCTCTCCGTGTGTCGTCCCTGAAGGGACGCAAAACTCAGACATCTCTGCTTTCCCAAGACCTATGTCCTGGGCTAACTATGTTGTGCCCTTTCGCGGTTGAATTCCTGCTACTCGAATCGCAGTGCTTCCGCCGTAATTCTTTTGCGTAATCACGCCTTCTTCGGTTTCTTGTAGAACGGCGTGGGCACAATCTTCGCGCGAACTCCTTGCCCACGAATCTCGACCAGCAATTCCCTTCCGATCTCGCACATTTCGACCGGCACGTATGCAAGCGCGATGTTTTTCTTTAAAAATGGCGCCGGAGAGCCGCTGGTCACGTATCCGGCTTCCCTGCCCTCACTATTCAAGATGCGATAACCATCGCGAGCGATTCCGCGCTCAACCATCTCCAGCCCAACCAGGGTACGTTTGATTCCTGCCACCCGCGCTTGCTCCAAAGCGTCGCGCCCCACAAACTCCGGCTTTTCCATTTTGCAAAAACGATCGAGGCCAGCTTCCCAAACATTTATGGTATCGGAAATTTCGTGACCGTAGAGCGGCAGCTTGGCTTCCAATCGCAGCGTATTGCGGGCCCCGAGTCCGCACGGAACTGCGCCCAACTCTCTTCCCGCAGCCAGAACTTCGTCCCAGACGCGAGCGCTCGTGGCTTCGTCGCTGGGAACGTAAATCTCGAAACCATCCTCACCGGTGTAACCAGTGCGCGCGATCAATACATTCTGCAAACCGCAAACTGTTCCCCGCGTGAACCAGTAGAACTTCACTGCTGACAAATCTACATGGGTAAGCTTCTGCAAAAGATCCGCACCCTTGGGCCCCTGGATCGCAACCTGGGTGTAATCATCCGACAGATTCTCAATCGTGCAGTCAAACTGCCTGGTGTTCTCGCGTACCCAATTGAAGTCTTTCTCACGGGTGCCGGCATTAATCACAAGCAGATATTCGTCTTCTCCCAGTCGATGCACGATGACGTCGTCCACAAACGTTCCGTGCGGATAAAGCAGGGCTGAATATTGCGCCTGACCGATGGCAAGGCGCGAAGCATCGTTCATCGAGATGTGCTGGACAGCAGCGAGCGCTTCGCAACCAGCCAGGCGAATGTCGCCCATGTGGCTTACGTCGAAGATGCCAACACCGGTGCGCACCGCCATATGCTCGGCAATGATGCCGGAATACTCGACCGGCATATCCCAGCCGTTGAACTCGACCATCTTCGCGCCCAGTCGGCGATGAACGCCGTTGAGCGCAGTTTTGCGAATCGCGGGAGTGGTGTCTACAGGGGACAAAAGGCCTCGGGTTACCGGCAGTAGCTGGGCTGCTGGTAGGAAACTTATGAGCCTAACATGCATGTTGCTCGGGCTTCAAATGAGCGCGGACTGGTATGCCAAAACCCTGCAGGCTTCGTCGGCACACGCTGGTTCGGCATCCGTCGGCACCACTCAAGGCAACTGGTGGGCGTTAGCCATCATGCTAGGCTCGTGAGAAACGCTTTCGCGTTGGAGGAAACATGCGGAAATTTTTCGCGGCGGCCATCCTGTTATTTGCCGCGAGTGTCCTGGCAACTGGGCAGCAAAGCAATAAGAACGAAATCGCGATCACTGTCGGGCGCATGTTCATCAGCGACCAGGCCGTACCCAACGCAGCGACTGTTTACAATACCGTGCACTTCGGAAAGGGCTTATCCTTCGAAGGTAACTATGCCCGCAAGCTACAGAGCTACCGCTGGGGAACGCTCTCGGTTGAAGTTCCTGTCGTCATTAATCCGGACGAAGATCTGAACTATGGTTTGAATCAGGTTCCAGAAGATTACGGCTCAATTTTTGTAACTCCGGCGGCAAGGGCAACATTTTTGCAGGACTTCGCATTCTCTCCGTGGGTCAGCTTTGGCGGAGGCCTGGCCCACTACGTCGCCAGCAAGGACCTGGTTTTCTTCGGCACCAACCCCGGTCACCGTGTGGACAATAGCGGCGCCGTTGAAGCCGGCATAGGATTCGATGTAAAGATTCCCAGGTTTGATCTCTTCCGGTTTCGTTTTGAAGCCCGTGACTTCTGGACCGGTGAGCCGCCCATCAATGTGGATACAGGACATAATCGCCAGCACAATTATTTCGTGGGTGGAGGCGCGGTATTTCACTTCTAAAGACCCAGCTCAGCGGGTCTGTTTGATCTCCTCGTAAATTTCCGACAGCTTTGAGGCTTCCTCTGCTGAGCCGCCAAAACGGGCATTTTCGTAGTGCTCGGTGAAGCTACTTACTCGCTGTTTCAACATCTCATCGGGAATGGCAGCCGCGAACTCGTCGGGAGTTTGTGACGGTGATTTTTGCCAACCGCGCCGGGCCAGAGTTTTGAGCATTCTTTGATACCAGATGCTGGCAGCCATCTGGGGTGCCGTTTCAGGACGCCGTGCCAGCCTGAATTTGCGCAAAGCCGCAAGTAATCGTGGCATGTTCGCGACGAGGATCAGGAAAAGAAAAGCTGCGCAAGCCCTCAGTACCCATTTCACGGCGGAAGGTCCGACGCGCTTTTGAACGTTGCGAGCCCAAGCTAATGTGCGTTCGTATTTTCCAACCGACCATGATTGCGCGTGACTGACCAGTTCGCGGCTGCCGCTGCTTGCATCCTGAGTCAGCTGAAGCTGATGACCCAGGTCGTAGTTCACAATCCAGTCGCGCCAAAACGAATTCATGGCATCGATATACAACAGAAATCGTCCCCATTTTGTCTGCGCTCTTGCATCCGCTGCCGGAGTAGGGTCAAACTCCATCCACCCCTGTCCGGGGATGTACGCCTCGACCCAGGAGTGTGCATCGCTCTCGCGAATCACGTATTCCGAGGTGAGATCGTTGAATTCGCCGCCGGAAAATCCGTTCACCAGGCGTGAAGGAATGCCGATCGATCGCAGCATCACAGCCATGGCCGAAGCGAAGTACTCGCAATGTCCCTGCTTGCGCTCAAACAGAAAATTACTAATCGGGTCCTTCGGCGTTTTGTCGGGCAATTGCAGTGTGTAGCCGTAGTGCATGCGCAAATAGTTTTCGACCGCAGACGCCTTGTCGATCGGACTGGAAACCGAAGCGGTGACCTGTTCTGCGAGGCTCTGAATACGGGGATCTAGCCCAGGCAACTGTAAAAATCGTTTCGATATGTCGGCGGGATAATTCCATGCTTCGCGCGTTTCCCTGTCCCGCGGGGCATGGAACACGGAATCCGCCTCGTAGCGAGTAACCGGATGTTCGGTGTCCAGGTCGAAAACGTCGCTCTCGCCATCTTCGGCAACCGCCCGGTAGTTGCCTTTGAGCGTGCTCGGAGTGGCAAGCAGGAAAAACACATCGCTTAACAGCGGCTCCATTGCCACGCGATAGTGCACTACATGGCCCTTTAGTTGGTTCTCCGGATTCTGCAAATTGAAACTTCCGTCCGAGTGCCGGCTAACAGCTTTCTTTTCACGAGCGCTCGCCCAGTTCCTCCCGTCGAAGCGGTCAAGAGTTACCCCCCGGAACTTGAATTGATAAGCGCCTCCGGAGTCGCCATCCACAGCAACATGCATCACAACCTTTTTTGAGCGCTGAATCTGTCCAATACTGCCGAGTTCCACGCGATCAGAAAAGCCGCTGGAGAGATCATTCCCTCCAGTAGCGGCACTCATGTAGCCTGCGGAGACGCGAGGCAAAAGAAAGAAAATGACGCCGGCGCCCGCAAATATGAAAAGCAGCAAGACCGGCGCGATTCCCGCGATCGCAATCGACAACTTGCGATACGCATGGTGCACCGACGGTTCACGCGCCTGCACTGGCGAGTGCTGAGCGGCGTGAAGCATTTCCATCAGGACGAACGTCGCGATTCCAACCAGGATGAAGCCCGCGAGCGCCAGTAAAAACGTGCTGTCCACAGTCAGTATGGCAGCGGCAAGGACCATAACGAAGGCAAGCGCCGCCAGGAGGTAGTGATCTCGGTCGCGTTGGGCCGAGAACAGCCTGATCAGCATGACGAACAACACCAGGTGCACCAGCGCGCCTAGAAACGTCTTACTGATAGCAAATTCATCAGCGACATAAAATGCGACGCAACCGATAGTGAGAAGATTCGTCCAGCGATCGGAGAGCAGCACCTGCCGGCGCCGAGCCAGAATGTACCCGCGGAAAAGCAACGCTCCAGTGACGAGGAGCACGCTCGCAAAATCAAGGCGTCCGGTAGAGGCAAGAGTCCCGAACCCAGTGAAGATGAGCAGATACAGCGCAACATCGAAGTAGCGGCGGATCGCCGCTGCTAATGTAAAATCTCCGGGCTGCTGGTTCCCTGACATGCAGTTAGACTTGTATTTTCAGGAATCTGGAGGCAAAGGTAAAGGGTACTGAAGGCACGAAATCTCATCCAGGAAGTCGCGACAGTCCGAAATTGCCGCATCACTGAACGACCCTTAGTGTGTGCTAAACTAATTTTTTCACTCCACAATCCTAATCACACATGCTTCTTTCGAAAGAATATGTGGGCTATTTGGCCCGCGAAACCGTCAAAAGACTGGCCGCTTCAGAATTCATCGAAACCAAGTCTTTGCCTGTAGTTACAGAGAAAGTTCATGCCGCAATGATGGACGAGCTTTCGCTCGAAGACCGGATTAACGACGAAGTCCGGGTCATTCTTGAAGCCTATTCTGACGAGATGCGCAACAGCGGCGCCAATTATCAGGAGATGTTCCGTAAGGTGAAGAACGAACTCGTCCGCAAATACAAGGCGGTGCTGTGAGAATCAGCCGCGACAAGGTCAACAAGGTGGCGCACGTTGTGACCGACGCGCTTGCTGGAATCGACGAACTCGACTTCGTCGAGGATCGGAACACCATCCGGCTGGAAGTTCGCAAGATTCTCGAAGACTTGTTGAATCAGGAAGCCAAGATAGACCAGTCTGCGCGCCAGAAAATTGAAAGCCAGAAACGAACCATTCTTGAAGGCAGCCAGGAATGGGACATCCTCTACCGCAAGTACTACAACGAGGAAGTAAAAAAGCTGGGTGTGTAGGTTTTAGTTTCAGACTTCGGGTGAAAACACACGGCGGAGGCCTACTCCGCCGTTTTCGTCTATTACGCTGCGCGACTCAATGAGTCCGAGCCGTGCTGTTTCACCATTTTGTTGTAATTACCCATGATCAAGAACGGCGCGGCCCATTGTCCCACAAACAGTGCCCAGCCGTTCTTCCCTGACACTTTAAGAATAGCCGAGGCAATCATAGATCCAACCGCTAAGCCAAGATACACACTCGACGGCGCTCCCGACGTAATGGACTCGATTGCTCCTGTGAACCGATCTTCCGAGGCTTGCCCTTCATCTACTCTGGTTCTCATTCCACTCTCTCCTGCTGATGATTTTGATTGCCGTGTTTGGATGCGGCCGGATGCATTCCCGAAATCCAGATCGAGCGAAAATCGCAAGCTGCTTTCTACCCTGGAAACCACTCAACCTGAGGTTGGTCGATCCAGCTTTGCCAAGTTCGTTTGCGCGATAATTTGAGAAGTGTCTGTAAACAACATTTCGGAACGGGTCAAGCAGGCTGCCTTGACAGCCGGCTTTGAACTGGCTGGCATCGCACCGGTTGACGAGTTTGCCGAGCTCAAGCGCTTTCCCGATTGGGTCGCCGCGGGCCACGCCGGAGAAATGAAATATCTTGAAGCCCGCAACCAGGCTGGCGAGCTCCGGCGAGCATCGCTGAAATCAGCATTCCCTTGGGCGCGCAGCGTGATTGTATGCGCGATCAACTACAACACGCCCCACCCGTACTCGACTCAGGTCAACAAAGCTGGACACGGATGGATATCCCGCTACGCCTGGAGCCGCGAGGACTATCACGACTCAGTTCTGGGGCGCCTGCGGGAAGTCGAGTCCAGACTCAAGGCGATTGCTGAAGAGCAAATCGAGACGCGTTCTTACGTTGACACCGGTCCCATTGTGGAGCGCGTTTACGCGAAATACGCCGGCGTTGGTTGGCTCGGGAAAAATACGTGCTTGATCAATCAGAAAATCGGCTCATGGTTGTTTCTGGGCGTGATCGTGACCTCTCTCCAACTCACACCCGACTTACCGGCCGCCGACCGTTGCGGCAGTTGCACCCGTTGCATTGAAGCTTGCCCAACGCAAGCCTTCATTGCGCCTCATCAACTCGACTCCAACAAGTGCATTTCCTATCTCACGATCGAGAAGCGCGGCACAATACCCGAAGACCTGCGCACTGACATGGGCCATCACGTCATCGGTTGCGACATCTGTCAGGACGTTTGTCCGTGGAATCGCAAAGCGCCGACAACCGACAAACTTGAGTTCCAACCCCGCGAAGGCCTGCTAAATCCGGTGCTTGCTTGGCTTGCAGAGATTTCGGAGGAAGAGTTTCGCCAAAAATTTCGTGGCTCACCTGTAAAAAGAGCGAAGCGCAATGGCCTGCGCCGTAATGCACTGATTGCAATCGGCAACCGCGGAAATCGTTCTCATCTCCCGTTCGTCACCCGCGCACTTGAAGACCCCGACCCCACTATTTCCGACGCTGCCAAATGGGCGCAGCAGCAAATCGAGAAACGTGGCAAATTCGCCGATTGACTACTCTCCCTTCGAAGAATAGGCTTTGCCGCAACTGATCGGAGCACTCCGATCCAACTTCGCGAGGAGGGGCACATGGTTTCATTGACAGCGTTGTGGCTTCCCATTCTGCTTTCGGCGGTAATTGTTTTCATCGCCAGCTCGATCATTCACATGGCGATACCCATTCACAAGAACGATTACCGCAAACTACCGGACGAAGACAAGGTTCTCGATGTGCTGCGTTCCACGGGTGTAACTCCGGGCCGAGGCTACATCATGCCTTTTTGCGATCACAAGAACATGAAGTCGCCAGAGGTGGTTGACAAATTCAAGCGTGGGCCGGTTGGCATGCTTACCGTCCGGCCCAGTGGTCCACCCGCCATGGGTAAGTCGCTGGGTCAGTGGTTCATTTACTGCGTCGTAATCAGCTTTTTTACCGCATATCTGACCAGCCGCACGCGCACCCCCGGTACCGAATACCTGGAAGTATTTCGGGTAGCGGGCACCTTCGCATTTGCGGCTTATTCTCTCGCGTTCATTCAGGATGCTATCTGGAAGGGCGAAGACTGGGGCGTCACTTTCAAGCACGTGTTTGACGGTCTGATTTATGGGTTGCTGACCGCCGGCACATTTGGCTGGCTGTGGCCGAAGTAATGCAATAGACACTGAAAAGACAAACTGGCATCTTCGTCACGCTATAATCGAGGTATAGCCTCGTTTTGCTTCTCGCGCGGTTTGCGGACGCAAAGCGTGTTCAGGAGTGTCCATGGCACTGCGAAAGACCGAGAAAATATGGCATAACGGCAAGCTCATCCGCTGGGAGGACGCGAACATTCACGTGATGTCTCACGTGGTCCACTATGGGTCTTCGGTATTTGAGGGCATTCGTTGCTATACGCCTTCGTCCGGCCCGGCAATTTTTCGCGCTGAGGAGCATATCCAGCGCCTGCTCGATTCCGCCAAGATCTACCGCATGGATGTTGCTTTTACCCGTGATGAACTGATTGCGGCGATGGTGGAGCTCATTAAAGCAAATGGAGTTTGGCCATGCTATCTGCGCCCGATTCTTTTCCGCGGCTACGGCGACGCTGGAGTTTCGCCCAACAATTGCCCGGTTGAGGCATACATCGTTAACTATCCCTGGGGCAAATATTTGACGCAGGATGACTCCGGCGTGGATGTCTGCGTTTCTTCGTGGACGCGAATCGCTCCCAATACATTGCCTGCACTTGCAAAATCCGGAGCGAATTACATGAACTCGCAGTTGATTCGCATGGAGGCGATGGCCAACGGCTATGTCGAAGGTATTGCGCTTGATACGCACGGCTATGTGAGCGAGGGATCGGGCGAGAATATTTTTCTCGTTCGCAACGGTCAGCTGCAGACCGCGCCTCTCGGAAATTCCGTACTGCCGGGTATCACTCGCGACTCAGTCTTGAAGCTGGCTCGTGACCTGGGAATTCCGGTGGTCGAAGCGGGCATTCCGCGCGAAATGCTTTACATAGCGGATGAAGTCTTCTTTACTGGCACAGCTGCCGAAATCACGCCGATTCGTTCGGTTGATCGCATTTCGGTGGGCGATGGATCTGTCGGTCCGATCACGCGCAAGTTACAACGAGAGTTCTTCGCCATCGTTCGCGGCGAAAAGCCCGATCGATTCAAATGGCTGACACAAGTGCCTGTAAGCAGCAAGCAACCGGTGGGCGTTTAAGAGCAGTTGTCGGTTATCAGCCGCCGGTAACAGCATCGCTCAAATTTCGCCAACCCCGATTGCTGGGTTACGACCAGTGGGAACCGGCCGCTGCACGCTACTCTGATATACTCCCCTGCGCAAGTCCAACTCTGGAGGGATGCGCATGCGTTTTCGAGCATATTGGTTGCTTTCCACCGTCATTGCAATGGGATTGGCGCTTCAGAACGCCCATGCTGAAGACAAGATGGTTTATGCCGCCCGCGCAAACAGCAAGTTCGTCAACTTCCCCGGCCTTCCCAAGTGCATGAGCGGCTCAGTACAAAATGGAGATCCGTCAAAAGGCGCTTCGGTCATACTGGCTAAGTCCACAGCCGGCTGTACGGTTCCCTGGCATTGGCACACTGCTGACGAACAGCTCATGATCGTGTCCGGGAGTGCAAGAGTCTCCATGAAGGACGGTCAGCCTACGACCTTACACGGCGGAGACTATGTCAGCCTTCCCGGAAAGAATGCCCACCAGTTCACCTGCATCGCGGCCTGCACACTCTTCATCAATCCTTCAGGCGCGTTCGATATTCATTACGTTGACAAGGACGGCAAGGAAATTTCGCCGGATGAAGCCCTGAAGAGCAAAATGAAGGCCCCAATGAAAAAACCGTGAAAATGCGGTTAGGCGGCCTGCTCAAGCAGGCCTTTTCCGTTTACGACCGCCTTCCCCGTACGAAGGAGTGCCCATATGGAAGAGCGAATCCGCTTTATCACCCACCGCGGCCAGCAAGTCCTCCTGGTTGATGTCACGAATTGCACGACAGCGGAAATGATTGAATTAGGCCGCCGGGTACCTAGTCATGTCTCAGCGGAGCCGCTTGGATCAGTTCTTCTGCTCGCGGATTTTAGCGGATCTAAATTCGACAAATCGGCGGTTGAAACGCTGAAACAGGCCACTGTCTTTGATCGTCCGCACATCAAGCGTTCAGCATGGGTAGGCATTGAAGGAATGCCAAAGGTGTTCTACGAGAACCTCAAAGCCTTTTCTCAGCGCGAACTTCCGACGTTTAAAAACCGCGAAGAAGCTCTGGACTGGCTGGTATCAGAGGAGAAGATGGCAAGTGGGCAGTAGCAGCAGGTTGTCAGTGATCAGTTTTTTGGTTATAAGTTGACACCAGGAATTGGCGAAGAAGCTTAACTGAGAACTGAAAACTGCCACTGACCACTGCTCTTCAGCTTCTCCACCTCAAGGTAACCGGTCCTGCCATGGGATTTTTGACCTCTCTCCCGCTACGCTTGGCTTCGAGATGAGCCGCCTTCAATCCGAAATACCATTTCGCGGGGCGGTCGGCGTCGTCAATCAGCATAAGGTGCGGATTCGTCTTGAGGCCTTCGCTTTGTAATTGCATCGTGCGGCGATCCTGCTCAACAAATTTCGCAAAGACGAATTTCAGCAGCCACGGGGCAAACGGGAACCATCGGAAAAGATTCCAGCAGGCAACCACGTCAATCCGGCAATGATCGCGGGCGATCGGTGTCACTGTGGTAAGAGACGAAAACCAGTACTTCCCTGCCCGGATGGTTTCATAACGCAGGTTCGGCAGGACGAAGTCGATAGTTGTGGTAATCGAATCCGCGTCGGCGTACATGCGCAATAACTTATAGGGCGCGCTGTTCGAACTGGGTGTGTGCGCGCTCATGCGGAAGCCATTCGGAATCGGCTCAAACTGCTTCTGTTTTTCGTGAATGCTGTGACGGCTTCGCCACCACCATGCCTGATGTACAAACGGCCCGTGCGCGGGATCCATGAGACCGATAATTCCGTGGTCCACGCTGCAAGGCAAATCAGCAGTGAGATATGCCGTCTTGAATTTTTCGCTGAATGTAGGCACGTGCGGGCAGTCGGAACTGGGTCCGGTACGCGCGCCGAAGCCTGCCCCTGCCGGCTCGGGATCGGGAATGAATACCCAAACGAAGCTCTCGTGCTCTTCGCAGGCGTAGTTCCCGGCGTAGATGCGTTCGACTTTTAAGTTTTGATCTGCGGTGAGGGATGGAATGAGTCGGCATTGGCCGCTGTGCGCGTCAAATCGCCAGCCGTGATAACTGCACTCAACCTGCCCGCCAGCGAATTGCCCGCACGAAAGCGGCATGCCGCGGTGCGGACACGCGTCGCGTAGCGCGAAGGGCTTTCCGTCCCGATCGCGCCCCATCACCAGCGGAATTTCAAGCAGCGTGGCCTTATGCAGGCTTCCCGACTTCACGTTCTCAGAGGGCAGCGCC
>Ga0157373_10001040_pt1 | contig 21381 bp, 23 predicted proteins | sample C65metaG_FD_113460 | JGI IMG/M metagenome (GOLD analysis project Ga0157373, IMG submission 113460) | Corn rhizosphere microbial communities from Kellogg Biological Station, Michigan, USA - C6-5 metaG | ecosystem: Host-associated > Plants > Roots > Rhizosphere > Soil | place: USA: Michigan... | reverse complement strand
GCTGACCAGCCGCAGCGGTTACGACGTGGTGGTGGCGAGCAACTTCAGCCTGCCGACGCTGATCAAGGCCGGCGCCCTCGCCCCGCTGCCGCGCGATCAACTGCCGGGCTGGAAGAATCTGGACAGCGATCTGCTGAACAAACTGGCCAACAACGACCCCGGCAATCAATACGCCGTGCCGTACCTGTGGGGCACCAACGGCATCGGCTACAACGTCGACAAGGTGCGCGCCGCGCTGGGCGACAAGGCGCCGGTGGATTCGTGGGACCTGGTGTTCAAGGAAGAGAACCTCGCCAAGCTCGGTCAGTGTGGGGTGGCGATGCTTGATTCGCCGTCGGAAATGCTCCCGGTGGCCCTGCACTACCTCGGACTGCCGCCCAACAGCACCCACCCCGAGGACTACCAGAAAGCCGAAGCGCTGCTGCTCAAGCTGCGCCCGCACATTGCCTACTTCAACTCGTCGAAATTCATCAGTGACCTGTCCAACGGCAACATCTGCGTGGCGGTAGGCTGGTCCGGCGCGATGCTCGAGGCCAAGACCAACGCCGAGCAAGCCAACAACGGCGTGAAGATCGCCTACAGCCTGCCCAAGGAGGGCGCGCCGGTGTGGTTCGACACGCTGGTGCTGCTCAAGGACGCGCCGAACCGCACCCAGGGCCTGGCGTTCATCGACTACCTGCTGCGCCCGGAAGTGATCGCGCCGGTCAGTGATCACCTGTCGTATCCAAACGGCAATCGTGCGGCGACGCCACTGGTCGCCGAGGCCACTCGCGATAACCCGGCGGTGTATCCGTCCGCAGCGGCGATGGCCACCTTGTACACCCTTGAACCGCTGCCCAAAGCCACCGAACGGGTGCGCACGCGGGTGTGGAGCAAGGTCAAGAACGGCCAGTAAACCCAAAACATCTCCCCTGTAGGAGTGAGCCTGCTCGCGATGGCGTCTTTGAATTCAACATGTTTGTTGACTGGCTCACCGCAATCGCGAGCAGGCTCACGCCTACAAGATCCGTGAGTCCTTCAGATTTTTCCAGAGAGACAAGCCATGAAACCCCGTGCCCGTGACCTCAACATCCGTATCGGCCAGTTGCAACCCGGCCCGCTCAACGCCATCACCGACGTCCCCGGTGTACGCGTCGGCCACAGTAATGTGCGTGGACGCAGCCCGGCCGGACGCGACATCTGCACCGGCGTCACCGTGATCGAACCACGTCGCGGCTCGACCAACCAACAACCGTGTTTCGCCGGGGTGCATGTGCTCAATGGCAATGGCGATGCCACCGGCCTTGAGTGGATTCGCGAGGCCGGGCTGCTGACCAGCCCCATCGCCTTCACCAACACCCACAGCCTCGGCGTGGTGCGCGATGCGTTGATCGCCCTGGATCGCCAGCAGCAGCCGGACGATGGGCGTCTCTACTGGAACATGCCGGTGGTGCTGGAGACCTTCGACGGTCTGCTCAACGACATCAACGGTTTTCACGTCAAGCCGGAGCACGTCGCCGAGGCACTGCATGACGCGCATGACGGCGCCGTCGAAGAAGGCGCGGTGGGCGGTGGCAGCGGCATGATCTGCCATGAATTCAAGGGCGGGATTGGCACCGCGTCACGCCGGTTGAACAGCGCGCAGGGCGGCTGGACGGTGGGCGCGATTGTCCAGGCCAACCACGGCATTCGCAGCGAGTTGCGGGTCGACGGTTATCCGGTGGGGCGTTACATGGAACAGGTGGATTCGCCGTTCCTGCGCGCGGCCCTGCCGCACCCTGGAATGGGGTCGATCGTGGTCTGCCTGGCCACCGATGCACCGCTGCTGCCGCACCAATGCGTTCGTCTGGCACAACGGGCCAGCCTCGGTCTGGCACGCAGCGGCGGCGGCAACGAAGACCACAGCGGCGACATCTTCATCGCCTTCGCCACCGGCAACGAGCACGTACCGCCGGCGGCGTATGAAGGCAAAGGCGCGTCCACCTGCGACGGCTTGCGCATGGTCAACAACGACCATATAAGCGAGTTGTTCCTCGCCGCCACCGAAGCCGTGGAAGAAGCGATCATCAACGCCCTGCTCGCCAGCGACAGCACCGCCGGCAACGGGCACTCGGTGCCGGGACTGGACCAGCAAACCTTGATCGCGGCCCTCGCCAAGGCCGGCTGGCCCGGCGCGCGCTGACACCACAAAAACCTGTAGGAGCTGCGGCACGCTGCGATCTTTTGATCTTACTTTGAAAAATCAAAAGATCGCAGCGTGCCGCAGCTCCTACAGGGGGGGCGACTTACCAGAGCAGTGCGGAACGACTACTTCTCCCCCCCGTGCGGCGCGGTATCAGGATTTCGACACGCGGTACTTGAGTCGGCCCCTGCGCATTCCCATGATGAAGGTACGCAGTCGTTTCTCTCCTGAGCGTCTGCGTAGGGACGGGTGTTCTGAATCTCAAATCAAGCCTGTTCCCTGTTTCATGCGCAGCTTGAGCCTCGAGGGCTCTACTTCTCCCCATCAAAGAGCCTTGAGGCTCTTTTTTTGTCTGTTTTCTGCGCCGGGCTCAATGCAGCGTCAGGCGCTGGCGGACGAATTCTTCAACGTGGCGAGTGGCCTGATCCAGATGCCGATCGCGCTGTTTCTCGGCATCGAGCATCGCGCGCTTACCGTTTTTCTGCAGCAGGTAGGTGTGGATCTGCTGCACTTCCAGCGAACGGTAGATCGGCGTGGTGTCGATGAAACCGCGCAAGCCGTTGCTGCGGTAATGCCGGGTGCTCATCAGCACTTGAGTTTCGCGAGCGCCAATCACCTCGAAGCCCAGCGCCTCGAAGTACGGCACCTTGCCGACGCTGCAGGTCAGCTCGGCGTGCGGGTAACGGCGGATCATCTCGCCAATCATCGCCCGCGCCACGCCTTGGCGCCGATAGCCTTCGCGCACTGCCATGTAGGCGACGCTGCATGCTTCCCAGTCGCCCTGCACCGGCAGGTACAAAAGGAAACCGGTGACCCGCTCCGGATCGTCCTCGGCAGTCGCCACCAGCAATTCCACCTCGGTGCCCTTCTCGCCGTTCAACGCTTCCAGATACAGGTGCACCTCATAGCCGACCGCGTACTGATAGACGTTGTACAGCAGGTTGCTCGGGCCGAGACCGACCGCGCTGATGTCGGTCAGGTAATCGACCACCAGTTGCAGAATCTGGCTGTTGACGCTTTCGGGGCATGGGGATTTGTAGTGGGTGATGCGTGGCATGGCGGGTGAACTCCGGCGGAAAACCGCGACATCATACCGTGTCCCGAGGCCTGCTCTGTGCAGGAGCTGCCGCAGGCTGCGATCTTTTGATCTTGCTTGTAAAAATCAAAAGATCGCAGCCTGCGGCAGCTCCTGCAGGAAAGCCGGAAGCAGTCCTGAAGAAAATTTCATCTGCCAGGGATCGGATCTTTCGCCGATTTAGCGTCCAATTCTTCAGCTGCGTTCACGTTTCTACGCAGGCCTTGAGGAGTTCTCATGAACGTTTTGCGTTCTCTGTTCAAATGCCGGCAAGCCTTGTTGCTGGTGCCCTTGACCCTGGCCGCGCTGGCCAGTACACCGGTGTTCGCCCAGCCCCCGGTTTACATTCAGCAGGCACCCCCGCCGATGCGCATGGAAGTGATGCCCGGGCCGCGTCCCGGTTATGTCTGGGATCAGGGTCACTGGCGCTGGGAAGGACGCGGCTATGTATGGATGCCTGGCCACTGGCAACCGGTGCGGCACGGCGCGCACTGGCGACCAGGCCACTGGCAGGCGCGCGGGCCTAACTGGTACTGGGTCGAAGGTCACTGGGCGCGTTGAGTCCGATCCGCCTGCACATTTCATCTATCGGGAACACCACCATGTCGCGAACCTTGAAAACCCTGCTCGCCGCCTCTCTGGTCGCGATCACCCTGTCAGGCTGCATTGTCGAACCGGTCCGGCCGCATCGGCCACCGCCGCCGGTTGGAGTCGTGCCGGTCATGCCTGCACCCGGCTACCACTGGGTCGCCGGCCACTACCGTTGGGATGGCCGTGAGTGGCGCTGGGCACCGGGACACTGGCGCGCGTATTGATTGCCAACGGTGGCGTCACTGCTGTGGCGCCACCACTTTGAACTTGATGTCGATTTCGTTGGACACCACGGAGTCGGCCCACTCCCCTGCCCCGAGCGCAAAATCATCGCGCTTGAGCACCAACTCACCGTCGAAAATGCCGATGGCGTTGTCCGGTTTCAGTTGCACCGGCACCTGAACGTCCCGGGTCATGCCTTTGACGGTGAGCCGGCCGGTGAGCAGATAGCGGTTTGGCTCGATCTGGCGAAAACCGGTCGACTCGAATACGGCAACGGGAAATCTTTGAGTGTCGAACCACGCCGCCTTCACCAGTTCGGTGTTGGCGTCTTCGCTGCCGGCATCGATGCTGTTGAGATCGATGCGCAACGTGGTGCGGGCATTGGCGGGGTTAAGGGTGTCGAAGTCCAGCGTCGCCTCGAACCTGCCGAAAGTGCCGTACACGCGCGAGCCCATCTGCTTGTACGTAAAGCTGATCTGGCTGGCCGCGGTATTGACGCGGGTGTATTCAGCGGCCTGCGCGACACTCATGACGCCCAGGCAGGCAAACAGTGCCACAGCGGTGAATCGGGCACGCATGGGATTCTCCGGACAGGGCAAGCCTTCAAGACCTTGACTGACTTAAGCAAACATCCCGCGAATGCGCCATGTCATCGGTCTGCCGGCGTGGTTCATGCCGTCGTCTCGACGCTTTGCGCTTGAACGCGCTGCCGCTGTCCGTGACGCAGGCGATGACGCAATGCCAGTGCCGGTCGCTCGACGCAATAGTAGGAAACCCCGCTCAGCGCAAAGGCCAGCACCAGCACCGCCACGACGATGTGCGCGTCGTAAGGCACCGGCCAGAAGCCCCGCAAGAAGTACATCACCACAAAGTGATTGAGGAACACCCCGTAGCTGATGTTGCCGAGGAACTCGTCAATCCGGTGATACTTGAATCGGCTCAGCAGGTACACGGCCGGAATGCCCAATGCGATACCGAGGGTCACCTCCGCGTTGAACGGGCGACGTTCGATCACACCCGTCATGATCGCCACAAACAGCAACCCTGCCAGCACCGCCGTGCCGACGGCAATGGTCAGGCCTTTGGCCTGAGGCCGATACAGATAGCTGCCGCACAGGAAAATAAACAACACACCGGGCAACAACCGATAACCGTAGATATCGGTATTGAGATAGCCCAGACACGCCAGCATGAAAACGCCGACCGACAGTACAAATGCCGCGCCCCGCGCCTTGAAGATCAGCAGGAACGGGATCAACAGGTAGAAACACATCTCAAGCCCCAGCGACCAGGCCGGAGGCAGGATTTCGGTCCCCGCCACCCCGAACATATAGAAGCCAAGCGGCAGCATGAGCACGCTGCTGGCGATGGTTTTGAGCGTCAGCTCCGCCGCCTGGGGCGTGCCGGGCAGCAGGAAATGGATCACTGCACAAGAGACGACGAAGTAAAACAGGAACTGCGGAAACAGCCGCAAGGCCCGGTCCACGTAGAACGAGCCAATTTTCCCGGGCGCGTAGTAATTGCGCTCGATGAGCGAGGTCATGACAAACCCGCTGATGATCAGAAACGAGATGACAGCCACCACCCCCGGGTTGAGCCCTGCAACCGTCTTGCCCATATGAGAAACGGCGACCAGAACCGCCAGCAACAGACGAAAAGCTCCCATCGATACCCTCAAGCGTCCTTATCGTTATGGCGGGTAAGCTACGACGCTTCGCACGACAATGCCAGCGGAGCAAAAAAGGGCCGCCCCACCGGGCAGCCCTTTCTCAACCGTGGCGGCTCGCGCCGCGCTCCCTCAGACCAGCCGCTCGATCTTCTGGTGCTGCCAGACCAGTTTGTAATACAGGGTCTGCAACACCAGCATGCCCAGATACGCCACCGGAAACGCCATCCACACGCCCTGCAAGCCGTATTGCCCGTCCAGCCAGTAAGCCGCCGGCAACTGCACGCCGACCACGCAGACAATCGCGATCACCACCGGCACCAGCACCGTGCCGCTGGCGCGCATGATGCCGCCAATGATTGCCTGGAAGCCGAACACCAGCAGGCTCCAGAGCATGATGTGCAGCAAGTGTTCGGCCATTGCCCGGGTCGAATCTTCGGTCAGGAACAACCCCAGCAGCCAGTGCGACAACAGGTACCCGAGCACAATCAAACCGCCAGTGAGGCAGACGTTGATCAACAGCCCGGTGCGCAGGATCGGCGCCATGCGCTGCAGTTGCCCGGCACCGATGGCCTGGGCGCCGAGGATCGACGCGGTGATCGCAATCGACAGCGCCGGAAACTGCACGTAGTTGACGATCTGCGTGACTGCGCCGTAGGCCGCCGTGGCCTGCGAGCCGTGCTGGTTGACCAGCGCCAGAATCACCAGCTCCGACAGCGACAACACAATCATCTGCACCCCGGTCGGCAGGCCGATGCGCAGCACCTTGCCGAGAATCGCCGTGTCCAGGCGCAGTGCGGCGAAGAACTCGCGGTCCGGTGCCAGCGGATGATGCTTGCGAATCAGCCGCCAGGCCAGCCACGCCATCGCCGACAGGTTGCCGGCCAGCCCGGCGAACGCCGCGCTCTGAATCCCCAGCTGCGGCAAGCCGAACCAGCCGCGAATCAACGCTGGCGTCAGCGCCAGCCCGACGCACGTCGACACCATCAATGCCAGCAACGGCGACAGCGTGTCACTCACCCCGCGCAGTAACTGCGTGAACAGCACAAACACCAGCATCGATGGCAGGATCCACATCATCACGTGCGCATACGCCACCGCGTCGTCCAGCACATCCGCCGGCGTCCCCAACCCCTGCAACGCCTGTCGCGCAAACACGCTGCCGAGCACCGCCGCCAGTAAACCGATCACCACGCCCAGCAACAAGGTCGCCCCGGCAATTGCCTTGACCATGTGCGCCTCGCGCGCGCCCCACGCCTGCCCGATCAACACCCCCGCGCCCGCCCCCAGCCCGATCACCAGCGCAATAAAGAAAAAGATGATCGGAAACATCCCCGACACCGCCGCCAGCGCCTGCGTACCGAGCATCTGCCCGATGTAGATGCTGTTGACCGTGCCCGACATCGATTGCAGGAAGTTGGACAGCACCATCGGCGCGAGGAACAGCAGATAGGTTTGCCAGAGGGGTTTGGTGGCGCTGGGGGTTTGCATTGAGGATCCGTCTCGGGGTGGGAGATGCGAGGGATATTACGCTAGATGGGCGGGTTAAAGGCGGTCGACATCGCGTGCGCTCACGGCTTAAATGGCGGCACTCTTATCCATGGAACACTCCAACCCATGATCCCTTTGCGAAATGCCCTGACCTGTTCGCTGCTGGTTGTTTTCAGCCACCTGGCGTACGCCGCCGAAGCCCCTGCGCCCGCCGAATCGCTGCGCCCCTTGCTGACAACCCTGAACGAACGCCTGAACATCGGTGACCTCGTGGCCCTGACCAAATGGGACAGCGGCAAGCCGATTCAGGACAGCCCGCGCGAAGCCCAGGTCATCGCCAATGCCCGGACGCTGGCCAGTGGACGCAAGCTTGATCCCGAGGATGTGGCGCAGCTGATCGCCGCGCAAATGGAAGCCAATAAACTGGTGCAGTACGGACTGCTGGCGCAATGGCAGGCGGCAGGTCGCGCACCGGATACGCCGCGACCGGACCTGGCGAAACAGATTCGCCCGCAACTGGACGAGCTGCAAAGCCGCCTGCTGCAGCAGTACGCCGACTTCCTGCCCTATCGTCGCGACCCCGCATGCTCGGCCTGGCTGGCCAAGGCGCGTCAGGGGCTGCCCCATGACGCCCTGCACGATCTGGCCCTTACCCGTGCCACCGGCGAGCTGTGCATTCGGGCGGCGGGCCTCTGAACCGGGGGTTCTGGCACACATTGCTGGCGTCGATAGTCACCATCACGCCAATGAAGTTCTCATAAAAAATCCGCGGCGTAACATCGGCTCCAGACAAACCCACTACACCCCGGAGCACACGATCATGAAACGCCAAACCATCCTCGGCATCGCTTTCTCGGTTCTCGCAGTTAACGCTTTTGCAGCAACCCCCACTCACACCCTGGTCGCTGAAGGCGGCTCGGACAAGTTGATTGAAAGCCGTCTGGCTGAAGGCGGTTCGGATCGTTTGCTGGAGCGTCGTGTTGCCGAAGGTGGTTCGGACCGCCTGCTGGAACGTCGCGTTGCCGAGGGTGGCTCGGATCGTTTGCAAGAACGTCGCGTTGCCGAAGGCGGCTCGGATCGTCTGCTGGAACGTCGCGTTGCCGAAGGTGGCTCGGATCGTCTGCTGGAACGTCGCGTTGCCGAAGGTGGCTCGGATCGTCTGCTGGAACGTCGCGTTGCTGAAGGTGGTTCGGATCGCCTGATCGAAAGTCGCAACGCCTGAACCCAAGGTTCTACCGAAACAACACAAGCCCGGCCTGATCAGCCGGGCTTTTTTTCATCTCGATTTTTTTTGCAGTCGTGGTTCATTTCAACACAGGCCGTCAGAAATGCCGGTGCGGTAGCCACCTCGGATGAAAGGTCCGACAACGAGCGACCGAAGCAACTGACTGGCAGCCCGACGCTCATTGCGCATACCATGCGACCACAACTCCAAAACAGAAATTGCCCGCCCATGCTCAAAGCCAGTCTGCGAAGCCACCTGACTCTCTGGTTTGCCGGTTTGTCCCTGCTGACACTGGTGAGCGTCGGCTTCTATGTCGGTCACATCGCCACCGAACAGATGAAACTGGCCAGCGGCAACGCGCTGCTCAATACCGCGCGTTCGGCCGCGACATTGCTCGGTGAGCAGTTACGCGAGCGCCAGTTGGAGGTTTACCTGCTGAGCCGCGCGCCGCATCTGGAACGTGGCGACCTGGACAACCCGGCGATTCTCAAATCGATGCAACTGCGCACCCAGGCCCGTGCCGAGTATGCGTGGATGGGCGTGACCGATGCCGAAGGCAATGTGCATCAAGCGGTCAATAATTTGCTGGTTGGGCAATCGGTGAAACCGCGGCCATGGTTCCAGGCTGGCCTGCGGGGTGAGTACACCGGAGATCCGCACGAAGCGGTGTTGTTGGCCAAGCTTTTGCCGGGAACGCCTGACGGCGAACCGCTGCGTTTCATCGACTTCGCCGCCCCTATCCGCAACGCCGACGGCCAGGTGATTGGCGTACTGGGGGCGCACGCGCACTGGAGCTGGGTGACGCGCATTGTCGAGTCGGCAGCGTTCTCGCATAAAAATGCATCGCCAGATATCGAAGCGCTGATCATCGATCACGACGGTAAGGTGCTGTACCCGGAAGCGCTGATGGGCCAGCAACTGGCGGTGAATGATTCGAAAGCACCGGGCTGGTCGGTCGGTAACGGTTACCTGACCAGCATGGTCACCGTGCCGACGCCGTCGAGTACCGCGCTGTCGTGGTCGATCGCCGTGCGCCAACCGCTGGACACCGCTCTGGAACCGGCGCGCCTGCTGCTCTACAAGCTGCTGTTGTTGGGGGTGCTCGCCGCAGTGGCGTTCGGTCTGGTGGCGTACTATCTGGCGCAATACCTGAGCCGGCCGATCGAACAACTGGCGTACTCGGCCCAACAGGTACAGAACAACCAACCGGGCGCGCACTTCCCGCTGCAGCACCCGGTGCTGGAAATCGCCCAGCTCGGCCAGTCGATCGACGCCATGACCCAGTCGCTGCTGGCCAAGGAACGTGAGTTGCAGGAAGCCAACGCCTCACTCGAAGCCACCGTTGCCCAGCGCACCGCTGCGCTCATGCAGGCCAACGCCGAGCTTTTGAATCTGGCGACCCACGATGCCCTGACCGGCGTTTACAACCGCCGCCGGTTCGATGAAAAACTCAGTGAATACAGCTTGCTGTTCCGCCGCACCGGGCGACCCTTTGCCCTGTTGCTGATCGACGCCGATCACTTCAAGCGCATCAACGACACCTACGGCCATGCCATTGGCGACGACGTGCTGCAGCAACTGGCGCAAATCATTCAGGTCAGCGTCCGTGCCACCGATTTCGTCGCCCGTTACGGCGGCGAAGAGTTCGCCGTGCTGCTGCCGGAAGTCGCCCAGCCTGATACACCAGAGGTGGTCGCGGAAAAAATCCGTGCCGCGGTGGCCCAAGCGCACTTCCCCAACATCGGGCAAATCACGGTGAGCATTGGCGTCGCTCTGGCCGACCCGGCGGACAACAGCCACACGATGTTGATCAAACGTGCTGACGAGCAGTTGTATCAGGCGAAAGCGGCAGGTCGTAATCAGGTGGCGTGATCAGCCCTTTTTCAACTCGCAGACTCCGTTGGCCCTGTTCTTCCCGGTGTAGGAAACCGCCGGGGAGCCATCGGGATTGATGCTCAGCGAAATCGTCACTCCCGCGCCCCTGGCTTCGAAGTAGTTGTCATTGAATTTCTTCAACTTGCCCTCCTTGCCATTGATGTAGATCGGTCCGCCTTCATCGGCATGCACTTCGATCTTGCCCGGGCAGGTGGCGTTGACCAGCGGGATGCCCGCGTGGGCGAGATTGGCAACGAGCACCAGCGGTGCAGCCAGGAATAGCGTTTTCATGGTCGACTCCAGACTTGGGTTGGTTTGAAGGTAGACCAGACGGCGCGGCATTCGCTCAATCCGGTAAACCGGCCGACGCCGTTTGCCGGGTAACAACTGAACGGTGGCGCGCCCTCTACCCGTATTTCTTGAGTCCCGCGACGCCTTGCGCGTGCCGCTTCAAATCCGGCAGGCGAGATGGCGATGCAGGGGTTATCCGGACAGACAAAGCAAATCGGCTAGTTGGAGTACTGCTGCAGATACGCCAGCAAATTATCGATCTTCTCCTCGTCACTCAGCCCCCAGAAAATCATTCGCGTACCCGGCACCACGCCTTTCGGGTCTTTCAGATACGCGGTCAGCGTCGCGTGATCCCAGGTCACGCCGGAGTTTTTCATCGCATCGGAATACACGTAGTTGGCCGAGGTCCCGGCCGCCCGGCCGATGATGCCGTTGAGTTGCGGGCCGAAACCCGGGCGCGCGTCCGGCCCCACCTGATGGCAGCCGCCGCACAGGCGCGGGAAGATCTTTTCGCCGGCTGCGGGATCGCCTGCGGCGCGGGCGGTTGAACTGAACAGTACGGCGGTGGCGGTCAAAGCAAGTAGCAGTGAAACGGTGTTTTTCATCGGGCGATCCAAAGCGGTGTGATGCAGTTGAGGCAAGGCTAACACTTTGTGGCAAGGGCGCAGGCTCCCTCGCCACGGGTGTATTTCGCAGCAGGTGTTTTTTACAGGTAAGCAGCGATGACCTTTCTGACGGTGATCAACGCCTGGCGCAGGACAGCCATCGGCACCGAACCCAACGCCAGCCGAATTGCATGCGGCACATGCGCCGACACTGCGAACGGCTCAGCCGTGGTGACGGAAATCTGCTCGTGCATCAACTCCACCACAATCTGATCGGCGCGCACGTCTTCGGGCAGCGGCAGCCACAGGAAGTAGGAGGATGGATGACCGATGCAAGTCAGCCCTTGCAGCATCTCGGCGGCCAACAGTTGTCGGGCCTTGGCGTCGTGGCGTTTTTGCTGCTCCAACAGGCTGACGGTGCCGTCGTCGAGCCAGCCGCAAGCCAGCGCGGTCATCACGCCGGGGGTGTTCCAGGTGGTGGCGCGGATGATCCGCTCCAACGCCGGCACCTTGGGCAGCGGCGCCGCAATGAAACCGACGCGCAGGCCGGTGGCGATGTTCTTCGACAGTCCCGATACGTACACCGTGCGCTCCGGCGCCAGATCGACCAACGTACGCGGTGGGTTTTCCACCAGAAAGGCGTAGGCCGCGTCTTCGATGATTATCAGATCATGCCGCCGGGCGAGCGCGACCAGTTGCTCACGCTGTCCTAGCGGTGTCACCCAACCCAACGGATTGTGCAGCGTCGGCATGCAGTACACGGCACGCACCGAACGGCTGCGGCAGAGCTTTTCAAGCGCCGCCAGATCCGGCCCGTGATTACCGAGCGGGATCGCCACCACTTCCAGGTGCAATGCCTCGGCCAATACCTTGAACCCGGAATAGGTCAGCGCATCCGCCGCAATCACATCCCCGGGCTTGAGCAAGGCCATCAAACTCACCGCCAGCCCCTGCTGGGCGCCGTTGACGATCAGTATCTGCCCGGCATCCACCTGCACACCGCGATCGTGCAAGTGCCGTGCAATCGAGGCGCGCTCATGCTGGCGCCCGGCGTGGGGTTGATAACGCAGCAAGGCTTCCAGATCCCCCGACAGCGCCAGTTGGCGCAATGCACTGCGCAACAGATCGGCCTGACCGGGTAACGATGGATAGTTGAAATTGAGGTCGATCATGCCGACCGCCACGTCCTTCTGATCGATGCCCTGCCCCGGCGACAACGAGGTTTCACGCACGAAGGTGCCGCGTCCGGTCTCGCCGCTGACCAGGCCCATGGCTTCGAGTTCGGCGTACACCCGCGACGCCGTCACCAGTGCCAATCCTTCCTTGGCCGCCAGTTCACGGTGAGTGGGCAGGCGTGTTCCGGGTGCCAGACGTCCCGCGCGAATGTCCGCGGCATAGGCATCAACGAGGGTCTTGTAGCGCGAGCGCGGCATGCCGGATGTATCCATGACAATTATTTGATTGTCCTGATTTTCAGCCCCAGGATTGCCTGAAAGCAACCCCACCTTTTGAGCGTGACCTTGTATGGAACGGACTTCGAACCTGGTTAACCCGGGGCTGGAAAAAACCAGCGGCTGGATCAACGGTTTTATCGGCGTGGTGATCTTCAGCGGATCGCTACCGGCCACGCGTCTGGCGGTGCTGGAGTTCGATCCGGTGTTTCTCACGGTGTTGCGCGCAGCCATCGCCGGGGTGTGCGCGGTGGGCCTGTTATGGCTGTTTCGCGAACGGCGTCCGGCACGCAATCAGTGGCTGTCGCTGCTGATCGTCGCGCTGGGCGTGGTGTTGGGCTTTCCGTTGCTGACGGCACTGGCACTGCAACACGTGACGTCGGCACATTCGATTGTGTTTGTAGGATTACTGCCACTGGCGACGGCGATTTTCGGAGTCTTGCGCGGCGGCGAAAGACCGCGGCCGGTGTTCTGGATGTTCTCGGTTCTGGGCAGTGCGCTGGTGGTTGGCTACGCCCTGTCTCAGGGACTGACCGCCTCGCCCACCGGTGATTTGCTGATGCTCGCGGCGATTCTGGCCTGTGGCCTGGGTTATGCCGAAGGCGCGAAGCTGTCGCGAACCCTCGGCGGCTGGCAGGTGATCTGTTGGGCGCTGGTGTTATCGCTGCCAGTGATGGCTGTCGCAAGTCTGTGGCTGGCACCCGCCTCGTTCAGCCGCATCAGCCTGTCGGCGTGGCTGTGCCTGGCTTACGTGGCGCTGTTCAGCATGCTGATCGGGTTTGTGTTCTGGTATCGCGGGCTGGCCCAGGGCGGGATTGCCGCCGTCGGACAGCTGCAGTTGCTGCAACCATTTTTCGGCCTGGCGCTGGCGGCGACGCTGCTGCACGAACACGTCAGTCTCGGCATGCTGGCGGTGACCCTGGGTGTGATTTTGTGTGTGGCCGGGGCGAAGCACTTCGCCCGATAAACCTCAGCTATCGACCTTCCATTCCCGCGGGCTGAGTCCGGTCTTGCGACGAAAGGCCCGGGCCAGGGCCGAAGGGCTTTCATAACCGACCTCTTGCGCGATCAGTGCAATCGGCCGGCCTTCGCGCAGACGTTTCTGCGCCAGGCTGATGCGCCAGCTCACCAGATAATCGGCCGGCGCCTGCCCGACAACGCGACGAAACTGCTCGGCGAATCCGGCGCGAGACTGATTGGCGGCAGTCGCCAGATCCGCCACGCGCCAGGCTTTGGCCGGCTGCTCATGCATCAGGGTCAAGGCGCGGGACAAGCGCGGATCGGCCAGCCCGGCCATCATCCCCGGTTGCTGAACACGGCTGCTGATCAAGTGCCGCAACAGCAGGATCACCAGCAATTCGAACAGCCGATCCATCACCGCCATGCGCCCGCAATGACCGTCAAAAGCCTCTCTGAACAGCCACTCCAGGGTGTTGCCCAGCTCCGGCACTTCAGTGAGTTTGAGCACCAGGTAATCCGGCAGTGCTGCCGCCAGTGCATTGCCCGAGCCACCGTCAAATGTCAGCGTGGCGCAGACCAGTTGCGCGCCCATGGCCTCGTCGGCGGACATCCGGTGCGTGAAGGGTCTGGGGAAGAAAATCAGCGAGGGCTCGACGATGCGGAACTCGCGTTCATTGCCCGGTTTGAGCAGCAATTCGCCGGCCTGCAACAGGTGCACATGCCCCACCGTCTCGTCCTCGTGCAGACCGAGGCCGCAGAAACTGCCGCTGTGAAAAGTACCGGCGTTTACGCCGAAATGGCTGAGCAGCGTGGAAAGGCGATCCATGGACGACTCCCGGAGCATATCTGGACGATCTGTCGCATATCCTCGACGATCTGCCGCCAAAGCACCAGCCATGCTCAATAACATGACCTCCATCCCCGGCGCACTTCGCACCGGACTTCTGGAGATTCATCATGAGCCGCATCCCTGCCATCAGCTTTGAAAACGCCACCGACGCCAGCCGCCCGATTCTGGAAGGCGTGAAGAAAAAAATCGGCTTCCTGCCCAATGTCTTCACCACCCTGGCCAAAGCCCCGGTGGCCCTGGAAGCCTACGTGCAAGCCTCGGCGATCCTCGGCAAGACCTCGCTGAGCGCCAAGGAAAAAGAAGCGGTATATCTCGCCACGTCCCAGGTCAACGGCTGCGATTATTGCCTGGCGGCGCACAGCCTGTTTGCCAGCAAGGCCGGACTCTCGGCGCAGGAGATCGGCGCGGCGCGTCAGGGCGAACTGAATGCCTATGCCGCCCTCGCCCAGCAGCTGACGCAAAGCCGCGGGCACCTGAGCGATGAGCAGATCGCCGCCGCTCGTGCTGCCGGTATCGACGACAGCAAGCTGATTGAAGTGATTGCTCTGGTGGCGGTGCAGTCGCTGACCAATTACCTTAACAACGCGGCCTTGACCGACATCGACTTCCCGGCCATTGATTGAACGCGAAAAACTGTGAAAGCGGGCTTGCTCGCGAAAGCGCTGGGTCAGTCAACTGGTGTGTTGGATGACCCTCCGCCTTCGCGAGCAGGCTCGCTCCCACTATTGATCAGTGATGCTCGACGCCGGCGCGTTTCAGCAGCTTCTTGCAGCGCTCGGACAGGTGAAACACCTGCAACACCTTCCCTGCCTTTGCGTAACGCTCACGCAATGTCTTCAACGCGGCAATCGCCGAGTAATCGACAAAGCTCAGATGCCGGCAATCCAGCGTCACTTTCGCCGGGTCATTGGCCGGGTCGAACTGGTTGAGGAACGGCGTGGTGGAGGCGAAAAACAGTGTGCCGTGCAGGCGGTAGAGCTTGCTGCCATCGGCCGCCAGATGCTCATCGGCGTACAACTCGCGGGCCTGCTGCCAGGCGAAGTTCAGCGCGGCGATGATGATCCCGCACAGTACGGCGGTGGCCAGGTCGGTGAACACGGTGATGGTGGTGACCGCGATGATCACCAGTACATCGTTGAGCGGCACTTTGTTCAACACCCGCAACGAGGCCCAGGCGAAGGTCTGCTGCGAGACCACGAACATCACGCCCACCAGCGCCGCCAGCGGAATGCGCTCGATCAGCGGCGACAGGAACAGGATGAACAACAGAATCAGCACCCCCGCCACCACCCCGGACAAGCGCCCGCGTCCGCCAGAGCTGAGGTTGATCACGGTCTGGCCGATCATCGCGCACCCGCCCATGCCACCGAACGCGCCGGAGACCATGTTCGCCGCGCCCAAGGCCACGCACTCGCGATCCGGGTAACCACGGGTTTCGGTGATTTCGTCGGTGAGGTTCAGCGTCAGCAGGGTTTCCAGCAGGCCGACCAGCGCCATCAGAATCGCGTACGGCGCGATGATGCGCAGGGTCTCCAGGTTCCACGGGAGGTCCGGCAACGCGAAGCTCGGCAGACCGCCGGCGATGTGCGCCATGTCGCCAAGGGTGCGGGTCGGCAGGCCGAACAGGTAGACCAACAGCCCCACGCCGAGGATCGCCACCAGCGCCGGCGGCACCGCGCGGGTCAGGCGCGGCAGGAGGTAGACGATGGCCATGGTCAGCAGCACCAGCCCGGTCATCAGGTACAGCGGCGTGCCGCTGAGCCAGTGTTCGCCACTCTTGAAATGCTCCAGTTGCGCCAGCGCAATGATGATCGCCAGGCCGTTGACGAAGCCGAGCATCACCGGGTGCGGCACCATGCGCACCAGTTTGCCAAGGCGCAGCAGCCCGAACGCCATCATGATCAGACCGCCCAGCAACACCGTCGCCAACAGGTACTGCACACCGTGCTGCACCACCAGCGCGACGATGACCACCGCCATCGAACCTGCCGCGCCGGAGACCATCCCCGGCCGCCCGCCGAACAACGCGGTCAACGTACAAATGATGAAGGCGCCGTACAGGCCCATCAGTGGATTGAGGTGGGCCACCAGCGCAAACGCAATGCATTCGGGCAACAGGGCAAACGAGGTGGTGAGTCCGGCCAGGACATCGGCGCGCAGACGTTGTGATTTCATAGCTTACCTGACTGGCGGCCGACGAGTGTGGCCGCGGATGTTCGCGAAAATGAGGGGTGCGGATGTTACGGAATAGTTCGCAAGCGGGCCAGTGATCGCTGACACCCGTCGACCCGCGATTTATGCTGACGCGCTTCTGCTTCCATCGAGTACGACCATGACTGCATTGCTGAGTGCCCGTGACGTTTGCCAGCGCCTGCGCGAGGCGGCTTTGGGTGTGCGGGCGCTCAATCGAAGCCAGACGCCCGCTGACGCCGGCCTGGTTGCGGTGGATATCGAAGGCTGGCGCCTGTCGCTGGATATTGAAGATGGGCGGTTGCATCACTGTGAACAATGCCGCTGCGCGGAGGGTCGCGAATGGCATTTCAATGCCCGCTATGGCACTGATCCGGTCAATCTGCTGAGTACTTGGGAGCTGGCACAGATCGAGAAACTGCTGAGGCCAGACCGGCTCGGGGCAGGCTGATCACTGCATCGGCGAAGACGGTTGCCCAATGCTGGCACTCTGCCCATAATTCGCCCCCCCTTTCTCCTCACGCAAGGAAATGCCGTGAAAAAGTCTTTGTTGTTGATCCCGATGCTGGCCGTGCTGCTGCAAGGGTGTGGCATGACCATGACCCGCTATGAGCCGAGCTACGAAAACGTCCAGAAGCTCAAGCAGACGCCACCCCTGCATGCGATCAGCAATCCGCAAGTGAGTGCCGAGTCCGGCGAAGGTTCGCTGGTGGTACGGGCCAACCCGGTGCGCTCGCCATCCGGCAGCATCCCGGCGCACATTCAGGACGCGATCACCGAAGAGCTGCGCAAGGCCGGCCTGCTTGATCCGCAAGCCCAGCGTCAGCTGAAAGTGCTGGTGGTGAAGAACAACCTGTCGGCCGGCATGGGCACCGGCGATGGCCAGCTCGCTGCACGCTTCACGCTGCTCAATGGCCAGAACGTGGTCTACGACGCGACCAAGAATGTCAGCAGCCAATGGAGCAGCAGCTTCTTCGGTTTCATTGCGATTCCGAATGCAGTCAACGCCTACAACCCGATGCTGCGCGATTTGCTGAAGGAACTGTACAGCGATCCTCAGTTCATCCAGGCCCTGAAATAAAGGCAAAAAAAGAGCCGCAATTGCGGCTCTTTTTTTGGCATCACGCCCGTGGAGTACGGGTGTCGAGCGCCGAGTATTTCAGGTTGTTGTTGTCGATCATTTGCTTGAGCAGCGCATTGACCTGACGGGCGAACGTGTCGTTGACGGCCGCCTTCGGGGTGTTGCCCATCAGCGGAATGAACCAGATACCGACCCAGGTGCCGACCGCATCATGGTTGCTCGCAGTGGTCAGGGCTTGACCCGTTCCGTCCACGGCTTCGAGGCTCATGGTGTATTGGTCGGTGCCGTACGCCGGGATCACACCCAGGCTGAAACCACTGATGAAGCCCAGCACCATCGAACCGGCATTCGGCGGATGGTTGTACATTTTCAGACGCAGGCTGTAGTCGCCCGGTTGCTTCTGAAACTCGTCCAGCGTGACACGGCCGAACAGGCCCGAATCGGTCAGAATCTTTTGCAGCTCAGGCTTGAGCTGGTCACGGGCCTGCGGCACTTCTACGGCCGAAGCGCTTTTTGGCTCGCCCTGGTAGAAATCGAAGTCCACATAAACATTGGGTTTGTTGGCGTAACTGGCCATCGATGGCAGTTTGACCGGCGCCACTTCGTCTTTGGTGAAACTGGCACAACCACCGAGCGCAAGCACCAGGCCCAGCGCCAGGATTTTCCCGAATTGCATGTTGTCTTCCCTATGTGAACCCAGCCAAATGATATCAAAGAGCCTCTATTGCGGAGGCCGGGCGGATTCTAGAGAGAGCTGTCGTTCGAGGAAAGGCTGAATCGGAAAATTTACATAAAAGTCAGTCAGCCCTGCCGCAAGTCGAGGTTGTAGGTGAAGTAACCCGTATCGCGCACATAACCCAGCGACTCGTACAAAGCCTGCGCCGTGAGGTTGTCAGTGGCGGTTTCCAGCACCAGGCCTTTGGCACCGGTCTGCAGCGCAAAGTCCCGCGCGCAGTTCATCAGCAACCGCCCGACGCCGCGACCACGGGCCGCGGGCGCGGTGAACAAATCGCTGAGCAGCCAGGTGCGGTGGGCATTGATCGAGGAAAACGTCGGGTACAACTGCACAAAACCCAGAGCGTCGCCGTTTTCATCCTGCGCGAGGAAAATCGCCGATTCGTCCCTTGCCATGCGCTCGGCGATGAACGCACGCGATTGCGCCAGATTCGACGGCTGCCGATAGAAACCGCGATATGCGTCGAACAAGCTTGCCACGGCCTCCAACTCAGCGGTGGTGGCGCGCAGTACCTGAACAGTCATATCCCCTCTCCGTTATTCACATGATCGATCCAGCATAGCGCTGTCCGACGAGTTAGCTGGCTTCATCGCTATATAGTTTTGTATATTGCGAAACCGAATTCGCCAGAACCCGCCCCATGCCCTCCATTCACTTCGTGTTCCCATGAGCGCCATCCGCGTGCGCAACGAGCAATTGATTCTCGCCGCTGCCAGCGAAGAGTTTGCCGCCCGTGGCTTCGACGCCACCCAGACGCGCGATATCGCCGCCCGCGCCGGCGTCCCCAAGGCCAACCTGTATTACTACTTCCAGACCAAGGAAAACCTGTACTCGAAAGTCCTGCTGGGGTTCGTCGAACCGCTGCTGGAAGCTTCGGCAGCGCTGCGCGAAAGCGACGATCCGCTGATCGGCCTGCGCGCCTACGTCGCCGCACGGATCCGCATCGCCCGCGAACATCCGGCGATTGCCAAGGTGTTCAGCGGCGAACTGCTGCTCGGCGGCCACCAGTTGCCAGACGAATGCCGCGACCTGCTGCACGCCGAAGCCCGGCGCAACGTCGACTGCCTGCGCAGCTGGATCGAGCGCGGCTTGCTGGCCCCGGTAGACCCGGAGCACCTGATGCTGTTCATCTGGTCGGCGACCCGCACCTACACCAACATCGGCTGGCAAATGGGCGGCATCACCGGACGCCCGGTGCCGCAGGATGAGGATTATCAGAGCGCGGCTGAGACGATTACGCGGATGGTGCTGGAGGGGGTGGTGTCGGAACCGGTCGCGAGTGTGCGTGGCTGGTTGTTTGCGACTTGAATGCAGCGAGGCTGTTGGTCAGCCCCGTCGACATTTCGCCAAATACATCGCCGCAGAGAATCAGGGCATGAAATCCAGCGGCAACGTCTCACCGTTCTCCATTCGCTTGTGCCAGGCAAGCAATGCTTCGGGCACACGTTTTTTCCATTGCGGTGCGTTGGTGTAGTAGCGGGCACGCAAATTACGCTGCTCATCGAACACCAATAAAACCAGCCATACCCGAGCGTCCGGCGCGCGCATCAGAATGCCTGCATTGGTGTTGGCCAGCCCACGCAACCAGAACTCATCGACCTGAGCATCCGGCACATCGCGGGAAGCATCGGCCGTCACCATCGATCCACTGTTTTGCAACAACGTCTGATAGTCGCCTTTGAGCAGAGCGTGTAATAGCTCGTTTTCCTGCTCAGTCCGCGCCACCCCCAGACCAAGCAAGTCGTAATCAATCGCCAGTGGCTGTTCCGATGCCACGTAACGACCGCCGTAGTAAACCCCCATTCCACCGCCGCAGGTAGGGTCTGCACCATCCTGAGCAATGTCCAACAGACCGTTGAATGCACTGAACTTCAACGAACAGTTATCTTGGGCATAGTGTGCTTCGCTGCCCACAATGTTGGCGACGCCATCCATATCGCCGGAGTTGGCGCCAGCCACGCCTGAAATATCAAAGGCGATATGAGTGGCATCGATACGCTTGGTTTTAACCTCGACCGACGACGATACGCCCCACGGAATGAGTTGCCAGGTCGCATCCCAATTGAAGGGTTTGGCCATGAACTCCAGTGCCTTGAGGCGCATCAGGTATTCCCGGCGCAAACAGGCCACATCCGCAGCACATTGATTGCGTTGCTTTAGCCAGCCTCGCTGATCGGCCTTCAAGGCTTTCGAATCCGCAATTTTCGGCAACGTGACACGCCACAGCGAGCTCAGTTTTTCATCAAGGTTGGAGATGTAGGGATCAGAACAAATGGTTTTTTCAGCCGGGCTGGTGGCGCCGGTGCAATCGAAACTGGCGGCATGCGCGGTAGTGGAAAATGCCAGGGATGTCAGCAGCAAGGCGTGGCGGAGTTTGAAAGACAACATCGACAGATTCCATTCTTCGGGGCGCGGGATTATGCCAGTGAAGTGTGGTCAGTGCTGCCGCCTTCCCGGGCATGCCCGCTCCCACAGGAGACTTATGCTGGACATCGGAATCTGTGAACACCCTCAATCATTGTGGGAGCGAGCCTGCTCGCGAAGGCGTCGTGTGACCCGACACACGCGTCACAGACACACCGCTTCGCGAGCAGGCTCGCTCCCACAGGGGTATTCGCTGGCTTTAGAAAACGATGTCGGCTGCGGGTTTGATGTCGATGCGGCCGGTGGCCCCCGTCAAGTGCGCCAGGTCCTTGTTGTGTTCGGCGATGATGTCTTCGGCGCTCATGTTGCCGTTGTCGAGAGTGGAGTGAGCGTCCGCGGCCAGCACCACGTCGTAGCCCAGTTCATGCGCCTTGCGCACGGTGGCGTTGACGCAGTAGTCGGTTTGCAGGCCGCAGATGATCAGGCGCTCGAAGTCTTCGCTGGGCAGCAGTTTGCCCAGCTCGGTCTGATAGAACGAATCCGGGGT
>Ga0157373_10001038_pt1 | contig 21410 bp, 23 predicted proteins | sample C65metaG_FD_113460 | JGI IMG/M metagenome (GOLD analysis project Ga0157373, IMG submission 113460) | Corn rhizosphere microbial communities from Kellogg Biological Station, Michigan, USA - C6-5 metaG | ecosystem: Host-associated > Plants > Roots > Rhizosphere > Soil | place: USA: Michigan... | reverse complement strand
CCGCACCGAATGGGCCACCCGTACCAATGGAGATGGCAGCGGAAAGAGGCTTCAAAATCGCCACTTTCAATGGGATTTTGCTTTGGTTCATCACCACACCCTGCATTGCCTCCGGGATGCCATGGCCCCGGATTTCCGGGCTGCCGTAGCGGGCGATCAACCCGATTACCAGTCCTCCCAAGGCAGGTACCGCGATGGCCAGCAACCCCAATGTGGAGAAGTCCGGGTGCCCTTCCTCAAAGGAAAATTTGCCGTGAAATGATAGATTGGTAATCAGCTCGATCAATCTCAGCAGGCCAATGCCAGCCACTGCCACGATGCTGCCCACCGCCATCGCCAACAGCGGCAACCGCAGGCTGATTTTTTGCGCACTCACGGTTCGGACGTTTTAAGATTGTCGAATAGATGGAGGATTCCCGGGCTAAGTTGCGCCAGTTCCTTCCGGTGGGCCAAGGTCAGCACTTCCAGTTTCGCTGCGCCCAGTTCCGTCAGGCTCAAAATCACCGTCCGGCGGTCGGCGGGATTGGCACGCCGTTCGATCAGCCCTGCAGCTTCCAGCCGCTGTGCCAATTCTACAGCGGTGTTATGCTTTAGCTTCAGCCGTTCGGCCAGCCGTGCCACATTCGCCAAGCCGCCGGGGCTGCTACGGATTACCAGCAAGGATTGGTGCTGCTGTGGAGTCAGCCCCTCACGGCCTGCCGCGTTTTCACTGAATTCCAAAAAACAACGCAGCGCGTAGCGGAACTCGCCCAAACGCAAGTAATCCTCATCGGTCAGTTTTTTTGGGCGCTCGGACATCTGAACTTGATATGTATCGTAATACGATACAAGTCAAGCGCGCGGCAAAAAATGAAATCCGCTCATGATGTATATGAATCGGTTTGGAAATCTACTGGGGATCGAGCTGAGTGCCGTCAGCACGAAGGAAAAATGGGTGTCTCTCAGTGGTGGGATACTATCGATTTTCCTACTGATCTGGATTACGGAGAGTTGCCTGCATCTGGAGCATGCCACTGCCATTGTGGCCTCCATGGGAGCCAGTGCGGTGCTGCTTTTCGGCGTGCCGCACGGCCCGCTTTCCCAACCTTGGCCAGTCCTGGCCGGGCACGGCTTGTCCGCCCTCATCGGTGTGGCCTGTGCCCGTTGGATCGGTGTTTCTGCCCTGTCCGCTGCATTGGCGGTGGGGATTTCCATCGGCGTGATGCACCAATTCAAGTGCATTCATCCGCCGGGAGGCGCCACAGCCCTCACGGCGGTTCTTGGAGGCCCCGCCGTCCATCACCTCGGTTTTGGTTTCGTCCTGCTGCCGGTGCTGGCGAATGGGTTGATGATGGTGGGCGTCGCCATGGCTTTTAATTTTTTCTTCGGCTGGAGGAGATACCCCTCGGCCCTGGCCGCCAAAAATCCGGGGCCTGATCCCGCCACGCACCAGGCAGTCCTCACCGCCCTCCGTGATCTCGATTCCTTTGTCGATGTCTCTGAGGAGGATTTGTTGAGGATCCATCAAATCATGAAGGCGAACAGCAGGTGAAGGTGATGATGGTACGTTTTGCGAATGTGTTTTTTGAAATCCGGCGGCTTGCGTGATTTGCGCGGGTGAGGCAGTCTGCGCGCATGACTGTGAAAACTGCTACTGCCGCTGCTTGGATTTGCTGTCTGGCTGCCTCCCATGGCCAGACGATGCTGGATGATGTCGATGCTGCCCGTTTTTCCGCTTCTTATGTGGCGGGGCTCGGTTTTTACGGGAACCATGGGCGGCTGGATTTGAGCCGCTATGAGGTGCGTGCGCTGCTTGCCCAGCCGATTCGCCCGGTGGATGATTTGGTGATCCTGCCGATTTTCAGCTACAAGTTGACCGACTTGGATTTTGACAATGCACCGGGGAGTCAGCCCTTCGGCGATGAGGAGTTGCACACGCTCACGCTGAAATCGAGCATCCGTTATACACCCTCCGCCTCCAAGCTGGAGTATGGTGGCTCACTGGCGGCAAATCTTTCCACAGACTTTCAACACCTCGATGGAGATGATGTGACTTTTGATGTGGCGGCAAACGTAGGCTACCGCGTGCGGGAGGATCTGCTGCTGGGAGTGGGCGTGGGGGTGCTGAATCTGAATGGGGATACCACGATCCTGCCCGGCCCGGTAGTGGAATACACACCGTGCAAGGGCTTCGCTGCCGGCATCAGCGGGCCGAACTTGAAGGTGATCTATGCACCGGATGAGCAGTGGCAGTTCAGCCTGCGCGGGGATGCGGCCGGTGGGGACTGGAATGTAGAGGGTGCCAATGGCCAATCCCGTACCATTTCCATCGATTCCTACCGTGTGGGTCTGTATGCGGACCGCCACCTGACGGGGGAGCTATGGCTGAGCGTGGGTGCCGGTCTGGCGATGGCCAATGATCTGGAATACACTACCACCAGTGGCAGCCGTCTTTATAAAAAGGATCTGGATGACGGCATGTTCGGCCAGATTTCCCTCCGGGTGAAATCCTGGTAAGCGGTTGATTTCATATCGGGCAACGCCGTTCCGGGGATAAGATCTTGGAACGGCGCTGCCTTTTTTACTCCTGGGGGAAGTGGTGTGTTTTGGGCGGATTTCCTACATGGACTTCCACCATGAATGAGACAGTGCCGCAGAGAAGAAAGTCACTTTTTTTCAGACATCCGTATCTCCGCGTCGAGCCGTAGTGGGTTGGGTGGTGAGTCGGGTATTTGGGATCACAAGGTAGCTGCCATCGAGATTTGCTAGTTTGGCCGTTAGCGGGCCGATGCCTTTGAGTTCATAGGTCACGCCATCAATCTCGATCTCCGCGCCGTTGCGGAAAACATCCCGCGCATAGAGGCCGGCCACAAGGGCGGAGGCTGCCTCCCGCAGGCCCAGCCCCAAGGCCAGGGCGAGTGCCAGCGCCAGGGCTCCCAGCAGGATCTGTACGGAGGAAATGAGCAGATCCGCCTGGATGCCCAACTGCGCCAGCGCAACGGTGAGCACGATCACCAATACGAAGCCGAAGACGAGTGAACCTATGGTTTTTGCATAATCCAGCCCCACCCGGGCGAGGCCGGCAGTAGTGGCCTGCCGCAGCAGATCCGCCACGAAAAATCCGGTGCCCAGAATGATCGCAGCCACGGCCACCTTTGGCAGGAAACGAAATATGGCCACCACGATGGCCGAGATATCCGCCAGTCCTGCGCTGTCTGCAGCCGTCTTGATGGTAAAAAGCAGCAGGATCCAGAAGGCACCCTTGCCCAGCAATACGCCGGGGACGATGCGGATGCCTGCCGAGGATAAGGAGCGCGCCAAGGAGGTGTTGCCAAACAACCGATCCATCCCGCTGCTCTTGAAAAAGGAAACCGTCAGCCGGGAAACCAGCGTGGCAAATGCCCAGCCGACGAAGACGATGATGATTGAGACCGTCACCTTGGGTGCCAGTTCCACGATCTGCTGGCCCATGGAGGTGAAAGCCTCGCGCAAGGCAGGCAGGATGGCGAAAGTGGAATCGACGACGGCAGTATTCATAACAGAAAAAATTCAGATCAGATGCGGTAGTCATCCGCGCCGGGCATGGGCTGACCACCCAGAAGGATGGAGGTGATCTCTGCTGCTGGCTGGCCCATGCCATGGAAAGCAAAATCTCCCAGAGAGCGCAGGGAGTGCTCAAAAAGCGCCCGTTCCGTGATGCGTGCCACCGGCACCTCCGACGGCGTTATTCCACCCCGCACCCAATCGAGCGCAGCCAATTCCCGATCCAGTTCGAGATACCGTGGGTCCATGGAGGAATCGGCTGTCATTTCGGCGAGTCTGGCTTGAAGGGAATGATCACTCGTTCCGAACTTTCCCAAGCGGCCTTGAAGGAATCCATCGCCCGGTAAAGCCGCATCTTCGCGGCAGACAGTCCGATTTTCATGGTTTCCGCGATTTCTTCAAGGGAAAGCCCGGAAAGATACCGCATCACGATGATTTCCCGCTGATCCGCATCCAGCTTTCTCAGCGCGGCCTGAATGTGGTCTGTTTGATCGTGCGGAGAGGGGAATAGCTCTACCTCTGCTGCCGCCATCTCCACATGGGCCTCCTCCGCACGCCGCCGGGAAATGTTTTTGGCGGTACGGTTTTTCGCGGCATTCCTGACGATGACATACAGCCATGTGCGGAAGGATGAGCGGGCACCGAAGGTGGACAACTTGTGAAACACCTGGAGCATGGCATCCTGCGCTACCTCCTCCGCATCCTGGGTGCTGTCCAGCAGCCGTAACGCTACTGAGTAGGCAAAACCATAGTGCCGCGTTACCAGTTCCTGATAAGAGTCTGTTACCGAGGGGAGTTCCAGCATGGCCGCCTCCACTAGCGCCTGATCCGAGCGACCACCGGAGACATCAGCATCCGGGTGGGGTAGCGGCTCAGTTTGGGAATCCGGCGGTAGGGGGCTTGGAAAATTAAGGTCGAACAAAGCCTGCGAATTTGGGGGTCACCAGCGGCTGCCTGCCGGGGAGATCAGCAACCACGTCGGAACTCTAGCAAAACAATTATTTGCTGGCCAGTACAAGGATGGGATTTTCCTGCATTTTTTCAAGGAACGTCCTCTTCAGACATTGATCGTCGCGCCTTTGAGAGAGGTGGGCTTTTTTCTTCGCTTGCCAAGGAAGGGAATCCAGCGTGTCACGTCATGACCCAGATAGGCCATCGATTTGACGAAAACAGCCAGCAGCACCGCCTCATCCACAAAAGGCAGCGGGTCAGTGACCACCAGAGTGACTCCCAGTGCTGCTCCGGATACGATAGCGATTCCCCAAGCGATCCTCCTTTTCATGGGGCAGGGTAGCGCGGTTTCGTGCAGGCGCAACTTTTCCGCATTGAACGGCCGTTTCCCGGGAACCACACTCCGGCCAACTCAAACTGGCCATGGACTACAATCTTCTTAGAACCCTACATATCGCTGGCGCTCTCGCTCTTTTCTCCTCCCTCGGTGCCGTCATGCTCGGTGGGTCCAAGGGAAAAGCTGCCAGCATCCTTCACGGCGTCTCGCTGCTTTTCATAGCGGTCATCGGCTTTGCCATGTTGAAAAAACCACCCATGGGCCAATCTTGGTGGATGATCAAGGGTGGCATCTGGCTTTTCATTGGTCTGGCTCCCGCACTTGTGAAAAGAAAAGTTCTACCAGCCTCCGTCGTCTTCATCCTCTGCCTGCTCGGAGCTGTTGCAGCCGCCTGGCTGGGCATCAACAAGCCGTTCTGAAGACCGATCAAGGCCCAAAGGGACACTGCACTGGCTATGTGCGTTGCACAATTAGTCCAATGGTTGCCATTTGCATTGCTGGAAAACGTTCCGAGGCAGAGGAATCCTTGCTAAATCAAGGATAAGTGGAGAAGGTATGATTTCTGCGAAAAACAGATCAACCTACCCAATTATCATCATGTTACACTGGACCCTCGTTTTCCTTGTCATTGCCCTTGTCGCAGCCCTCCTCGGTTTCGGTTCTCTTGCAGGGACCGCAGCCATGATTGCCAAGGTGCTGTTCCTTGTCTTCCTGATCATTTGGATCATCAGTCTCGTTACCCGGCGCTAGGAGTGCTGGTTCGCTTTAGGGATTAGCGATAACCTGGCTTCTTCGTGGGCTGGGCCTCAATAAGGTAAGGAGGCAGAGCACCTGCGGGGAATGCCAGACAGCGTGTTCTCAGCAGAAGCCGGGTTACAAGAACGACCTTAGCGGGTTTTCTTGGAAATATTTTTACCGGACGATTGTGCAGAGTAGGGACTTTCTGTTTATGATTCTGGCGTAGCCAAAAACTGACAGATTCCCCCGACTTTGAGGATCGTTCAAAGGTTCAATGCCTTGCGGTAAATCATTTCCATGAAGTCCCATACCATCCTTATTTTCTCTCTGGTCTGTTGCTCCCTAAGCCATGCCGGAGACTCTCCTTTTTTGCCGACAATAAGTAACTCTGCTCCTGCACCATCTCCCGCGCCGCCGGGAATGGTGTGGATTCCGGGAGGGGAATTTTCCATGGGAACGGACAAGACCTGCGAGTCGCTTTGCGATCTATCAGGTGTTGCCAAGGATGCATCGCCCGTTCACCGGGTTTATGTGGATGGATTCTGGATGGATGCCACAGAAGTGACCAATGAACAATTTGCCAGATTCGTTCAGGCTACGGGCTACATCACCATTGCGGAAAAAAAACCTACGAAAGAGGAATTTCCCACCGCCCCACCGGAAAGTCTGGTAGCGGGTTCCATCGTATTCACCGCGACCTCCCAGCCTGTTAAACTGGATAACTATCTCCAATGGTGGACATACCAGAGAGGAGCGGACTGGCGTCATCCCACAGGCCCAGGCAGTGATATCATGGGGAAAGAAAAATATCCCGTCGTTCAAGTGGCATATGAGGATGCAGCCGCATACGCGAAGTGGGCAGGGAAGCGCCTGCCTACCGAAGCGGAATGGGAATTTGCCGCACGCGGAGGAAAAACAGGGCAACTCTACACCTGGGGAAACGAACTGAAGCCCGATGGAAAATTCCAAGCCAACATATATCAAGGCGAGTTTCCTGTGAAGAATGGGGATACTGGGGAAGATGGATTCAAGGGGATCGCACCCACGGCACAATTTCCTGCCAATCCTTATGGCCTTTATGATATGTCCGGCAATGTTTGGGAATGGTGCAGTGACTGGTATCGCGCAGATACCTATGCCCGCCAGAAACTTGACGCTGCTGTGACCCGGAATCCACAGGGGCCATCCCTACCTTTGGATCCTGCAGAACCGTGTGTGAAAAAACGGGTTCACCGTGGCGGTTCCTTTCTCTGCACCAGCCAATACTGCACCCGCTACATGACAGGCACCCGCGGCAAGGGTGAAGTGAATACCGCCAGCAATCACCTGGGTTTTCGCTGCGTCATCCCCACTTCACCGTGAGCCACGAGCACAGTTAGGAATAGAATGATAAGGAATGGAAGAAATCCCTGCGAACCGAGTGAAAGAAGAGGAATTCTCCTGATCATTATTGGCAGTGCGCGCGTAGAATCCGTTTCAGTTCATTGATGGTTTCCGGCAGTTCGCAGGCACTGTGGGGACCGGGAACGATGCGTTCGGACCTGCATCCCGCAAGATGGGAACTCCAGTATTTCACCACGCCATCGGAACTGAGAGGGGAGTCTCCCTTGCCTTGATCCCCGATGATGCTGTGATAGGGAGCTTCGATGGGCCGGTGATCCATGACGTTGAGCGTGGGATTGGTGGGGGAAAGTCCGGTCACACTGTTAGGTAAACGTCCGGCATGGCCCGTGATGACGGACATGGCATCTCCCATGGTGGAGGTGACATTCGAGGAAAGATCGGCGGGCAAGGCAATGAGGCTGCGGCCAAGGTTGCCAAGGTGCCCCAGGGCCATCTCACTTCCCCGATGGGGTGTACAGATGAAGACCAGGCGGGCCACGTGTGGATTTGCTTTGAAAAGGGAGGCTCGCTGGATCATTGCATTATTCTTAGCCTTGGCGAAAAAGGCGGTGGCCTTCTCCCGGCCCAAGGCATCCTCCCACGCCTTTTGATCAAAGGTGGTGGCCTGCATGCGTGACACGATGCCGCCCATACTGTGGCCTATCAGAACGAAGTCCTTCATGCCGGGATGCAGCTTGCGGGCAGTAGCCAGTTCCTCGCGCAAGCGGAGCGCGGAGTAGGCAGGCGGATTCCCCGTCGGATAGGCGAAGACCCAGCACTGATAGCGTTTTCTTAGAACGGGATCGCCGTTGATTTCATTGATCACATTCCGCCACAGTTGAGGGGTAGAAATCAGGCCATGCACGAAGATGACCGGGATGCGGTTAGGATCGTAAGGCTGGAGCATGTAGAGTCCCGTCTTGCTGAGATGTGCATCCACCCGCAGCGCCCCCATCACACCATTCCACATTTCCGAAGTGGGTGGATAGTAGGCCAGCGGCGCTGTAAAATCCGCGCTCAACTGGCGGCTGGCATTTGCCACTACGGCGTGGGTTTTTTCCGTGGGATTGATGAACGTGAGCGTGGCATGGGTTCCTTTGAAATCCACCAGGGCGGTGACGGGCGCGGAAATTCCGACAAGTGTCGTCTGTGGTTCACGCGGATTCATTTTCCGCACTCCCACCAAGGCTGCACCGATGCCCTCCTGCCTGTTGGGTTTCAGATTTTTGAGGCTCACCGCCTCCGCCGCCTTGAAGGATGTGAAATAGGAAGGCTGCCAGATCCCGGCGCTGCCACCACGGGAAAGGCTCAACTGATAGGTAACGCCTCCGGAGGAAAACGTCTGCGGGAGATTTCTCAAACGGCCTTCGTCCCCCAGGAGCGTGACCAACCCGGAAACGGCGGAATTATAAGTCAACCGCGCTGCTTCCCGATCTGCGGGAGAGTTCAGGAATTTCACGGCTTCCGCTGCGGATGCAAGATAGTGGACGGCACGTGCCGTGACATCAGGCGAGGTTTTTTGCGCCATCTCCAAATGGCTGTTCGCAAGGGCGAGACGGGCATCCCGGGAATCATGGGCCTGATAGGCGCAACCGGTGAAAGCAAGAAGGGCCAGAAGAGGAAGCAGCGGTTTCACGAAAATTTTCATGCGATGGGCAGGAACAGCATCCGGACGATACTGAAAAGAAGGAGCGCGAATGCAAACGAAAGCACGGTGGTGCGGACCTTGCGTTGATCAAAGGTTCGTGCGGTGCCGGCAAAGAAGAGCACCGCAGAAAGTATAATGGTGTTTGATAGATGGCCGGCTGCATTTCCACCGGCAATGGAGGACTGCTCCTTTGCCTGATCGGCAGCCTCGCGGGCGGCTACGATTTCCTCCTGATGGCGCGGTTTGTAATATTGATCCGTGAAGGGATGGGCGGACGTTGCAAGATTCTCAAAGGGCCGCTCCGCCATCCATGCTTCAAAGGCAGGTTTCAATTCGTCGATGGTGCGCTGGGAATAGAATTCAAATCGTTTTTCATCTCCCGCCAGCTTTGCATTCACCAATTCCGAGAAGATCTGGAAATGCACCATCTTGATCTGTTGGGAATCGATGTGCATCGCCAGAGACTCGCGGGCCAGAAAGTCGGATTGCTCCATCAGGTTGCGTGAACGGGAAGTCCACCGGGTGTTTTCAAAGGAACTCCACGCCGTGAGTAGGGTCGCCATGCCCATCATGATCACAGTGACGGGCTCAAACCATGGTCGCCTGCGCAGATTGGAGGATTTGGAGTCGCTCATTTCAATCAATAGATGTGGGGAAGTAATGCCCTCAACGGCGTGGGGAACGGCGGTCTCCTCCGGCCCGTCTGCGCGAGTAAGCATCCCTTTCCAGTTGGGAGGATGTGGTTTCCCTGCTCGAGCCGCTTTTGGCGTCCGCTTGCCGTGGCTTGGCAGGATCTGGCCGTGCTGCTGATTTTTCAGGAACTGCCGGACGCTGCGAGGGCTTGGGTGCAGGAAGAGTCTCCGGGCGTGGCTTATCTGGTTTCATCTCCGGAACATCCTGCCAGCCGCCCTTTTCCCGCTTGTGCCAATCGCCATCTTCATCACGTCGATAGAAATTCCCATCCTTGCCGACGTAGATGTCACCATCGGCTGTTTTCCCGAGGAATCCATCCGGGCCGAATGTCCTATCGACACCCACGGCTACTCCGCCGCGCGAGCTCTGCACCCCGGCAATGGTCCCGGATGCCGTGGAGCGGTGCCCGGCGCGAATCCATTCATCATCCCTCACCACCACGGATCTGCCCCACGAACCGTAGGGAGTGGAGGCGGAAACCCGGCCCGCGGCCGTATCCGTCCAAGGATTGTAGGCAGCACGGATGCCTGCTGAGCGATAGGGGCCATAGGCATAGGCACCGCGGACGTATCTGCCCGTTGCGGGATTGTAGCCCGCCCCATATCCTGCTCCGCCATATGGCCCATAATACCAGGCCGCTCTGCGGTAGTAGCCGCAGCCTGGGTGATAGACGGCACCGCAGCCGTAGCCATACCAGAGCGGAACCGGCTGATAGTGCGGATGCCAGTAATCATCTTCCGCCAGTTCATGCCCCAGCCACATGCCGAGGCCGAAAACGACCACCCCTCTGGCCACATAGGCTCCATAGTAACCCGAGGTGACGCCGACTTTCACCGTATCCGCATCCGACTCATAAACATGGACGTGGGTGACGTGATACTTCGGGCTTTCGGGCGGAATGGTGTAAACAGCATCCGGCAGCTTGTCGCAGACGATCCATTTTCCTCGGGCAGTAGCGGCCTGGAACCAGATGCCCTGATGACAGCAGTAATACACTCCGGCAATGCGAAACACATCCGAGTCTGTATTGTAGGCAAACTCGACTCCCGGTGCGCCTGGGACCGCCTTGAACTGCGGCTCACCCCCGTAGGTCACACGAATCGCTGTCCCGTTGCGCTGGGCGGTGGCGGTCTGGGGAATGGATGCAAGAATCACAGCCTCCTGCGCCTCCGGTGTTCCCTTTACTGACACGAGCACATCCGCCTTCGGATGATCGGCCGGGATTTCCTGAAAATCCTGCGGCAGTGTCTCCCCGGCAGCCTTCCATGGGCCATCCAGCGATGGGGAGGAAAACCAGCGCCCGGAGAGCAGCAGATACCAGGATTTTCCAGCAGGATGATAGAAGAGATCGTTCTCCGTATTGGTCGCAACCATCAGCGAAGTTTTCGGGATTGCGGCAAGCTGGGGCTTTCCTTCCGTGACGACAATCTCCGCCGGGCGCTCCGAAGTGAAGACCCGCAGGGGTGCTCCTGTCTCCGGGAGGATATACAGTTTCGCCCTCACTTCAGACCAGTTGCCATCATCTGGCAGCGTTTGAAAACTCGCCGGAAGTGAGGTGGCTGGAGTCCATGGGCCCTTGAGAGGATCGCTGGCCATCAGCCACCGGTTACCGGCGAGGAGAAAGTATTGCGAGCCATCCGTGAGCACATCCCAGTTCGTATTAACTGCAAACATCAGGGAGGGATCTGCGGCTACCGGCTCGAAGCGTGGAGGGCCGATGAAAGTGACGAGCACCGCAGGCGCATCGCTAACAAAAATCGGCGGAGGCTCGAAATTCACGGCGGTTCCGGCAGCAGTGTCACTCCTTTCCAGTGCCGCCGTCACGCTCTCCAGTGGCATTTCCAGCGGACTTTCAGGGCGCAGGATGGAGCGCACCAGTTCCTCCGCTTTTCCCGCCTGGCTGGCATCCAGCTCCGGAAAGCGGAAATTACTAACATTTCGGTGACCCAGCCGCACGCAATCATCATCGAAATCCGTGACGGTATCCGCATCCAGAGTCACGGTGCCAAAGCTGGCCTCCTTGCTTCCCTTCAACTTCACGCCGATAACGGCGTTTGCCTTGAGATGCAGATACTGCTGCCATTCCAGAATCTGCGGCATATAGATGGCTATCTCCGCCTCCGGCAGTTGATAGGTGCGCGGCCACGCCTCCGGGTCCAGAGTGTTTCCCTGCACAATCCCGAGCGGCAGCAGCAGTGCCGTTCCAACAGCCAGTAGGTGGAGATGCTTCACAGTGTTGCGATCAGTTGCCGTTTTGAACGCGGGTGATCCGGGAACCTTGCAGTCCCATTCCGCCCATCAGCCCACGCTGGTTGAAGAAAAATGCATAGGTTCCCTTCTTGATGGTGGTGGTGGAAAGTGAGGCGGACACCCCACGATCCACGACGACGAGGCTGGGGGAGCCGCCGATTTCCCACCCGTTCGAACGGTTGATATTTGCCAGGGACTCATCATCCATCAGGAAAAGCGCGTAGCCATACTTCTGCACACCGGCCTGGAATCCATAGGACAGGCCACCTGTCTGATAGTAGCCCTTCACGTTGCCGCTTGGGTCGAGGAGCACGCCCTTTCCGCCCATGCCGCCCACCATCACGCCTCCTTTCCGGATTTCAGGAAAGACGAGGATGCCCTTGGCATGAGTGGCCAGTTGGCGGGCTTTCGGATTTTGCTGATAGAGACTGCCCAGTGCGGCACGCGAATCCATGGCTACCGATGTTTTTTCAACATGGGAAGGAGTACCGGCACATTGCGTGAGGACAAGACAAGGAAGGGAAAGCGAAAGGATGCTGATGATGATTTTTTTCATAAGATGGGTGAACGGACAGAGTGGATATTATGAATCAGAAGGAAATTTCGACGCCGATGACGGGGCCGTGGGCGCAAATATCGTAGCCGAAGCCTTTGTGGGAATAATCGGTATCGATGGCGCGGTAGCCGAGCAGGGCATTGCAGTTTTCAGTGAATTTCCAGCCAAAGCCGACCATTCCCTGCCATGTTAGATCGGACGATATATCGAAGCCGCCGATGTCACCCACAGCGCGGAAAAAGAACTGGGAAGTGAGCGTCTGCTGGAAGCGGAAACCGACCACGGGATCGACCCAGCAGGTATCGCGTGAAAAGTCCCGGTCATTGATTCCCAGATCCACCTCGATGGCATTGAACCTGGCCCCGCCTAAAACATCGAAAACCGTGCTTTCGTTCTTCAGCACGTTATAGGTGAGATAGCCATTGATGAGCCACTGCTTCTGGTTGAAATCAATCGATGGAGCGCGGCGGGATGAGCCCGAAACGGAATCACTGATGTCTGCGTAGTTCACATCCAGCAGGACGCCCCAGCGACCATGATTCACCTCGATGAGGCCCATGGCAGCCATATCCAGATCCTCGGCGATGTCCTTGAACTTGAGATCCACGGGTGCGGTGATGCCGCGCACGGTGACATCCCCTTCAAGGGATTGCGCCCAGCCGTAGAGAGCGGTGCGCACCCGCCACTCGGAAGATTCTGCAGTGGGGATGGTGATGGTCTCCTGAACCGCAGGACCGGTTCCGGCGAAGGCCGCGAGACATGTGGCGAGGTAGAGAGGAACGATGTGTTTCATGATATGAATTTTGATAGATCGAAAAAATAATGGGCTTAGTCCCCGGCATCTGCGGCGGCATCCTTTTTCTTGAATGGTCCATCTCCCGTCAGGACCACGCCGTTTTCCTTTTCATAGACGCTCCAGTAGCCGAGCAATTCCTGGAATTTTTCTGGGTGAGTTTTGGCCAGGTTCACCGTTTCCCCTGGGTCCGATTGGAGGTTGTAAAGTTCCCACTCGCCGCTGCCTCCTGCGCCTTTCACGAGATTGAGCAGTTTCCAGTCTCCCTGCCGGATCGAGCGGTTTCCGAAAAGCTCTTCACCGATCCATTCCTTGTCCGTTCGCACGACACTACTGCTGCCGGAGAGCAGGGGGACGAGGGACTTGCCCGTGGGCGCGGCCAGCTTGTCATTTTTCTGGGAGGGATGTGCGATGGAGGCGATATCCAAAAAGGTGGTGGCCAGATCGGTCACGTGGAGTTGCGCACTGGTGGTGGTACCCTGCTTCACGCCGGGTCCTGCGATGATGAGCGGCACCCGTATGCCACCTTCCGTCACATAATGTTTGAACATCCGGAAGGGACCGGAGCCCACCTGTGCCCAAGCAGCTCCGTAATCGGAAATACTGCCCTTTTTCCCCCATGAGGCGGGATTGGTCTCCCAGTTTCTCTCCAGCCACTCCTTCATCTTGGGATCTACGGAGGCGGCCAGCGCCATCAGCTCGATCGGCTCCGCACCATTGTCTGGCATGAAAAGCACCAGGGTATTGTCCAGCTTTCCGATCTCCTTGAGGTGGGCGAGAACGCGGCCGATGTGGTAGTCCATGTTTTCAAGCATGGCGGCATACAGCTCCATACGGCGCGCGGAGAGATGCTTTTCTTCATCGCTCAATTTATCCCAGTCAGGGATTTGCGGAAGTTTTGGGAATGTCTTCGCATCCTGGGCGATGATGCCCATCTCCTTCATGCGCTTTATGCGGGCAGCGCGGATGGCTTCATAGCCTGCATCATAGTCGCCTTTGTATTTGTCCAACCAGTCATCCGGCACGGCAAAGGGGCTGTGGCATGCCTGATAGGAAAGATACGTGAAGAAGGGCTTTCCATCATCCTTGTCCTTGTCGATGCAACTCAGGACGAAATCACTGAATGCCTGGGTGGAGAAGTGGTCGTCCGGCAGCTTGTCCAGCGGCTTGCCATCAAGTGAGTAAGTCAGATGCGGGTGGGCGGGATTCGGATAGCCCATGTCGCTCCAGTTGCTGCCACCGCCCTGCATGAGGGTGAAATCCCGCTCAAAGCCCTTAGCAGCAGGCCAGGCAAATGGTTCCTCACCGAGGTGCCATTTCCCCGCCATGTAGGTGTGATAGCCGCCATCCTTCAGCACTTGCGCCACAGTGGCCACGCGATCATTGAGATGCCCTTCATAACCGGGCTTCCCCTTTTGCTGAGGGCCCGTGTATTCATACATGTTTCCCAGCCCGGCCACGTGATGGTCCACGCCGGAGAGCAACATGGAGCGGGTGGGGGAACAGGTGGGGCCAGCGCAGAAATTGGTGGCACGCATGCCGCGTTTTGCCAGCGCATCCAGATTGGGCGTGCGGATCTCGCCGCCGAAGCAGCCCAGGTCCGAGTAGCCGATATCATCTCCCACGATGAGGAGGATATTCGGTTTATCCGCAGCGGAAGAGACGGCGGGACCCCATGCGGCAGCGCAGAGGAGCATCCATTTGAAGAGGCGGGATTTCATGATAGGTAAGGTGAGTGGGTGGGCAACTCGCTGGAGGACGGTCACGAGTTTTGAGGGCAAAGACTGGCAAAAATGGGCTTCCTTTATCTATCCACTTTGCGCACAATCGCCTCTATGCCACCCCCCGTGGAGCTTATCCTGCCTGTCCCAGGAATCCGTCACGCCGTGCACCAGCTCAGTGATCCTGCGGAATTTGCCATCGCGGTTTCCGGAGGGCATCTCATTGCGGATTTTTTTGCGAAACAGGAATGCCCCACCCGCATCGAACAATTCCAGACACCTCTGTGGGCGCTTGATTTTCAACAGGCGAATGTAAAGGCCCACATCCACTGTCCCTTACCGGGAGATTGGGCATCCGTAGGTCTCATGCGCAGCCCAGTGGAATCCTCATGGTATGGCCGGCAAGCGGTGGCAGGCGTTTTGATGTGCAATCCTCCCGGACAAGCCATCGATGGCTGCATTGTTCCAGGGTTTCAATGCCTTACGATGAGTGTGCCAGCCACCGTTTGGGAAAGATGCGGAGCCTTGGCAGGCCGCATGGATGATGGATTTGAAAATGTTTCCGCAATCTGCCTGCCGCCGGAGACGTATGCCCGGATTGAGAGGGAATTGACTAGCATCCTGCCGCTGCTTCGGAATGCCGCGAAAATCCCAGGTTACATCCCAGAGGCCACGGAATGGGTGGACGGGCTCGTCATTGATGTCCTTACCATGGCGTGGGAACTTTCCTCCGGTGTGGAAATAGGTATGGGATCTAGCCGTAATCGCACACGGCTCGCCCACCGGGCGGAAGAATGGATGCGCGCCCATCTGGGGGATGCCATCCAGGTGCCCGATGTCTGCCTGGCCTTGGGTGTCAGCCGCCGTGAGTTGGAATATGCTTTCCGCCTGACATTTGATGAAAGCCCGCGCGATTTTCTTCAAGCCATGCGCCTCAATGCCGTCCGCCGCGCTTTAAAGCATTCCTCCTCCCATCGTTCCCTAATCGATATTGCATTCGATCACGGCATCACGCACTTGGGACGGTTTGCGAAAAATTACCGAACCCTGTTTGGAGAAAATCCATCCTTCAGCCGCCTGCAGAATTGCCCGCGCAGGGGCTGACGAAAAAAACGCTGGATTTCATGGAAGGTTGGAAAACATTCACACGGTTTTCCCTGACAAGGCTGCGCCATTCGTCATGATATTGAACTTACACACTTATGAGCACTCCATCCAGCAATACCGTCCGCCTTCACCGGGTTCTCCGTGCCACGCCTGAGCGAGTTTACCGCGCCTTTCTGGATGCGGATGCCAAGGTGAAATGGCTGCCACCCAATGGCTTCACCGGAAAAGTCCACCATGTGGATGCGCGGGTGGGCGGCACCTACAAGATGTCTTTCACGAATTTCTCCACTGGGAAATCGCATGCCTTCGGCGGCACATATCTGGAACTGGTGGAGAATGAGCGCATTGTCTTCGACGACCGGTTCGATGATCCGAATCTGCCGGGGACGATGAAGACAACCGTCGTGCTCAAGCCGGTTTTCTGCGGCACGGAACTGAGCATCACGCAGGAGGGAATCCCTGCGCCCATTCCGGTAGAGGGCTGCTATCTGGGCTGGCAGGAATCTCTGGTGCTGCTGGGGAAACTGGTGGAGGCGGAGATTCCTGATGAGTGAGCGTCTTTAGGATTCCACCGCAAAGACGCGAAGTTCGCCAAAGGACGCAAATGTTTTGAAGTTTGGATGAATCGAAGCGCGGAGGCTGGAGTGAAGTCGGCGGCCCGGGCCGGGCAGCCCTCCCTTTAATGGGCAGGTGCTCCGCGCAGTTTTTTGATGCCATTTACGATCAGCAGCACGATGGCTCCGGCGATGAGGCCGCAAATGCCATCGAGCAGGGCAGGGGTGATGGCTGCCAGAAGGCCACCGATTCCGGCGATGGACTTGAAGAAATCTCCAGCATGTAGGAAGATGCCGTGGGTGAGGATGCCACCGCCGACGAGGAACATGGCTGCGGTGCCGAAGAGTGAGAGGGCCTTCATGAGGAAGGGCGCAAACCACAGGATGGCCTGGCCAACTTTTTGTGGCACGGCGCTGCGGCGTTGGGTGAGGTAGAGGCCCGCGTCATCCAGCTTCACGATGCCTGCGACGAGACCATAAACGCCCGCCGTCATGATGATGGCGATGGCGGATAGGGTGGTGGCCTGTCTTGCGAAATCGGCTTTCTCGACGGTGCCCAAGGTGATCGCGATGATTTCCGCTGAGAGCACAAAGTCAGTGCGCACCGCGCCTTTGATTTTTTCCGCTTCCGTCTCCACCTTTTCTGCGGGCGCGGTTTGAGCGAGTTGTGCGATGTCCTGTGCCGCTTCGTGCACGGATTTCTTCCGGCGATGCATCAAGGCGTGGTGAAGTTTTTCCACACCTTCGAAGCAGAGATAAAGTCCGCCGATCATCAGCAGCGGGGTGATCGCCCATGGAGCGAAGGCGCTGATCAGCAAGGCCAGAGGGACGAGGATCAGCTTGTTAATGAAGGAGCCCTTCGCCACCGCCCACACCACGGGCAGTTCCCGCTTGGCCACCACGCCACTCACCTGCTGGGCATTCAGTGCGAGGTCATCGCCCAAAACACCTGCGGTCTTCGATGCGGCTTTTTTCGTGAGAATGGAAACGTCATCGAGAATCGTTGCGATGTCGTCGAGAAGGGTAAGTAAACTGCCAGCGGCCATACGGGATCATGGGGTGGGTGTGGGCCATTGGGGCAAGTGGGAAGTTCGCCGCAGATTCCAATAAGAGGGCTGCATCGTAAATTGCCTTGTGGTTAGCGAATGGTGACGGGCGTTCCTTTTGCAATGAGGGTGTAAAAGGTTGCCGCATCCCAGTTAGATAAGCGGATGCATCCATGGCTGCCTGCCCTGCCGATGGTATCCGGCACGGGTGTCCCGTGGATGCCTACGCCTGGGCGATTCAACCCGGCCCAAACGATGCCTACCGGGCTGTTCGGACCGGGAGGGAGATTGTAGAAATCATCCGTGCGCTCGCCCCTGCTGAGCACGCCTTCATCGTGGCGATACCATGGCCATGGCACCGCGCCCACCACGCGCCATTCACCCACGGGTGCCTGATGTTGCGAGGAGCCGGGTGTGATCGGAAAGGCGGCGATGGTTTGGCCGTTTTCAGTGACCTGCAGCATCTTCTGCTGGAGATCCACGATCACCCGCCGGGAACTGGCGGCGCCGGAGGATGGGGCCGCATAACCGGAAGGGAATGCATCGAACCGGAAGGGGCGGGCGATATTGGGAACGGTGATGGAGATCCCGGCGCTAACGGCGTTCAGATCCAGGCTGGGATTGAGTCTCCGCAGAAAGCTCTGGGTGGTGTGAAATCGCTCGGACAGCAGCTCCACCAGACTGGTGTAGGGAAGTTTTTCCTGCTTCGACTGCGCCTCCGGCCCGGATGCCATGGTGCCTATGGCCGAGAGGTCTTTTGCGGTAACGCTGTAGGTGGTATAGGGTTGGATGTTTCCAATACTTGGCTGGGATCCGGCAGGCTGGCCTTTCGATTGCTGGTAAAGCGCGGCCGCCTTGGTCGTGAATTCGCCGGGGCGTCCATCCACCACACCGGGCCCGAAGCCTTTCGAATCTAGGAAAATCTGGAGCTTGAGGGTATCATCCTCTGGGAGTTGCTTCGCGGCTGGTGGGATGCGATGGGTCGCGCAGGCACTGAGGCCCAAGGCCAAGAGTGCTCCGAGCAAGAAGGGCCAGCGTGCAGCAAGGTGAATCATGGCGGACCTTCGGCGCGGGTGGGAGGTCCGCAAGTGGTTTTCTTAGTCGCTGCTATAGAACGATTGGGATATTGCCTTTTTTTCTAGCAGTTCCGCTACCCATGGAGCGAGGTAAAGGAAGTGGTCTTTTTCGCGAAGCTTTGCCTTGATGGGATTTTTATAAATGTAACGGGCTACGTTTATAAAGTGATCCCAATCACGGATCAGGCGGTCAAAGTAATCGCGCTGCCAGAGTGGGCCCTCACCTATGCTGCGAGAGGTGAAGCGTTTCCAACTGGTGACGATGGATTCTAGCGCAACATCTTTCTTGAGCGAAAATAACAGATGAACGTGGTTTGGCATGATCACCCATGCGTGGATGAGATAACGGTCGTGATCAAAATGTTGGAAGGCATCTCCTACGATCTTAGCATTTGCGGGATTTCTTAAAATGCAGGAACCGAGTCCTTCGTCCAAGTAACGATCTATCGCTCCAGAGAATCGCTTCTGGTATTCCATTTCCAGCTCTGTGCTCCATGGCTGAGGATATTCACGGAGCCATGTGTCGCGTTCGAATTTCCAAGACTTGAGAATATCGGCAGGGATGGAATCGGCTAAGCGGAATGTTAGGAAAACAGTTGAGTTTTCAAACTGCCAGTGAGGGAGATTGTTTTGTGTCTTCTTCACTACAGCTTCATCATGAAGAAAACGAAGAATAGGCCATACGTGTTCTTTGCTCATCTTCGACAAGGAGAGGCGATCTCCGAATCGCCTTATCTCATATGGAATAGCGAATGAAAAGCATTCGGAAGCTTTTTAGGTTAAGACGATTCGGAGATCGTCTCTCCTTGTTATAGAAAAAGCCGATCCGCGCGAGGTTCGCACGGATCGGCCTTAATGATAGGATTAGCTAGATGTCATGCAGGCACATACACCTCAGCACCCGCCTCGGTGAATTCCTTGGACTTTTCCTCCATGCCTTTTTCCAGGGCTTCCTGTTCGGAGATGCCTTGGGCGGCGGCGTATTGGCGGACGTCTTCGGAGATTTTCATGGAGCAGAAGTGCGGGCCACACATGGAGCAGAAGTGGGCGGTTTTGGCACCGTCCTGCGGGAGGGTTTCGTCGTGGAACTCGCGGGCGGTTTCGGGATCGAGGCCGAGGTTGAACTGGTCTTCCCAACGGAACTCAAAGCGGGCCTTGGAGAGGGCGTTGTCGCGGTATTGGGCACCGGGATGGCCTTTGGCGAGGTCTGCTGCGTGGGCGGCGAGCTTGTAGGTGATGACGCCGTCCTTCACGTCCTTCTTGTTAGGTAGGCCAAGATGTTCCTTGGGCGTGACGTAGCAGAGCATGGCGCAGCCGTACCAGCCGATCATGGCGGCACCGATGCCGGAGGTGATGTGGTCATAGCCAGGAGCGATGTCCGTGGTCAATGGTCCGAGCGTGTAGAAGGGAGCCTCGTGGCACCACTCGAGCTGCTTGGCCATGTTTTCCTCGATCATGTGCATCGGCACGTGGCCGGGGCCTTCGTTCATGACTTGGCAACCCTTTGCCCAGGCGCGCTTGGTAAGCTCGCCCTGCACTTCCAGCTCGCCGAACTGGGCCTTGTCATTGGCATCCGCCACGGAGCCGGGGCGCAGGCCGTCACCGATGGAGAAGCTCACATCGTAGGCGGCGCAGATATCGCAAATCTCATCCCAATGGGTGTAGAGGAAGTTTTCCTTGTGATGCGCGAGGCACCACTTGGCCATGATGGAGCCACCGCGGGAAACGATGCCGGTCATGCGGCTGGCAGTCATCGGCACGAAACGGAGGAGCACGCCTGCGTGGATGGTGAAGTAGTCCACGCCCTGCTCCGCCTGCTCGATGAGCGTATCGCGGTAGAGTTCCCATGTAAGGTCCTCGGCCTTGCCGTTCACTTTTTCGAGCGCCTGATAGATCGGCACGGTGCCGATCGGCACTGGGGAATTCCGGAGAATCCACTCGCGGGTGGCGTGGATGTTCTTGCCGGTGGAAAGGTCCATCACGGTGTCTGCGCCCCACTTGGTGGCCCAGCGCATCTTTTCCACTTCCTCCTCAATGGAGGAGGCGACGGCGGAGTTGCCGATGTTCGCATTGATCTTCACCAGGAAGTTCCGGCCGATGATCATCGGCTCACACTCCGGGTGGTTGATATTGAGAGGAATGATGGCGCGGCCTGCGGCTACCTCGCTGCGGACGAATTCCGGCGTGATCTCGGCTGGGATGCGCTGGGGGAAACGGCGGAAAATATTCGGCGTGTAAGGGCTGTCTGGAAGCTGATTGGAGCCAGCGTGCTGCTTGTCCAGATTGTTGCGGACGATGTCCTCCTTCATGTCCGAGATCTTGGCGCGGCGCATGTTTTCCCGGATGGCGATGTATTCCATCTCCGGGGTGATGATGCCATTGTCCGCATACCACTTTTGGGTCACCGGCTTGCCAGTGGCGCGGAGCGGGCGGCGGCGCTCTGCCGTGAGGCCGGGGAACTCGACGAACTTATTCGCACGCTCGGACTTGGAGGCAAACTCGACATGTTTTTCCGTGAGGTAGCCATTGTCCTGTGGCTGCACCTGGCGTCCCTCGTAGGCCTCCACATCGCCACGGGCGAGAATCCAATCGCGGCGGAGAGCAGGCAGACCTTGATCGGAGGTGCCGGTGAAAGCGGGATCTCCCCACGGGCCGGAACAATCGTAAACGCGCACGGGTTCATTTTTCTCGATGCGGCCATTGAAGGACTTCGTATCGGAAAGCGTGATCTCACGCATGGGCACACGGATATCCGGGTAGAGCTGGCCTTCCACATAGATGCGTGTGGAGTTTGGCAATGGCGCGCGGGACGCATCATGGGTTTCTGCAGTGGCACCGGAGGATTCTTCTGGGCTGATCATTTTTGGAAAGGTGGCGTGTGGTTCGATGAAGCGTGGAAGTGGCTGGGCAATAAAAAGGCCGTGCGGGAAAGGGCACGGCCATAGGGAAGGGGAGTTGCGTGGCTCGACTTCCTACGGCGGCATGACCCGCGTCAGGTTCGGAGGGTGTATTCCGCGCGTCGGAAAATCTCGGCT
>Ga0157373_10001035_pt1 | contig 21421 bp, 18 predicted proteins | sample C65metaG_FD_113460 | JGI IMG/M metagenome (GOLD analysis project Ga0157373, IMG submission 113460) | Corn rhizosphere microbial communities from Kellogg Biological Station, Michigan, USA - C6-5 metaG | ecosystem: Host-associated > Plants > Roots > Rhizosphere > Soil | place: USA: Michigan... | reverse complement strand
GGCGTTATCCGTGGCTCAATCTGCCCAGAACCTTCCGCTCCAACCCTGGGCTCGAATTAGCGAACGCCTTCCGGCGTGTGGCGCTAGTTAGACAACAAAAACACGGCAAAGGATGCCAGCCAGTGTTCGCCCGCGTAATCGCCGCTGGCGACGTGGGCCAGGGCGGCGGCGGCGTGCTGGTCTGCCGATAGCGATAAGATTTTTCTTGCGGGATCATTTGCCGGGAGCGCCGTCGCGATGCTGCGCATGCACCACGCACGACTCAGATTCAAACCATCGAGATGCACCAGCTTCGGATCGGTTCGGTCCGTCACGAGCGCCGGCTTCAGCAACGCCGGTGGACCACCCTTCGCCACGCCCGGCAGGAACCGGTGAAACCACGTCGCAAACTCGCGCGGCTGCATCACGCGCCGCATCAAATCAGCTTCCATCAGCGCTGCCGAAAAGAAATCTTCACCACCCGGCTCCCACGCGCCCGGATAGTTCGCGTCTTTCGAAAAATACGTTCGGCTGCGCTCACTCAACAACGACTCCAACTCGCGATCGCCAACCGTCTTCGCGTAATCGAGCGCGAAGGCCAGACCAAACGCAGTGTTCGGATGGACTCCAGTCCTGATCGGATACGTCTGCTTCGGCAAGAACGTGCGGTACGACTTCGAAAGCAATTCGGCAAGCGGTTTCAAGTTCTCAGACCACTTCTTCCCGTCGTCATCGTTCCACGACTGCAGCTCCTCGGCGAGTTTCAATGCCCACGCCCAGCCGTACGTGCGCTCAAACGATTGGCGGTTCGCCTGCTTCATGTATGCGACTTCAGCAAGAATGTTTTCCGAGGTGAGGTTTTCATTCAGCGCGCCTCGTATCTGCTGCGACTCAGGCAAACCGGGAAACATCTTCAACAACCGAATCAACATCCAGTGCCCGTGCACCGATGAATGCCAGTCGTAACAACCGTAGAACGCCGGATGCAACGTCTTCGGTCCCTTAACCTCACTCGCGTTGTTGATAACGTGTTCAGGCTTGTTCGGAAACTCGCGCGCCACACACTTCAACGCGAGCGCGGCAAAGTGTGATGCCTGTTTCTCAGTGAGCGCCAACTTCGATCCATCGCTGCCGTTTGTGTTGCTTGTGTCCATTTGCGAACTGGCGACGCCGGGTAGAAGCAATACTGTCAGACAGAGGAGGATGATTCTCATATCGATCGACTCAATAACGATGCGATGGCCGGCCGATGTGTATGTGCGGACCGGTTGCTGTTCCTGGAATGGCAGCGCGAAAAGCCAGATACGGGATGGCGTTCTTTTGCAAAAAGTTCAACAAGGCCTGCCCTTCGGCGCTGTCCGGGTGAAGCTGGATGTCCATCGCGTTCCGATGGTCCAAGCGCCAGCGTTCGTGAATTGCACCCTGGCCAAACACCGCGATCGGCAATTGCTTGTTGAATGTGTCGGAGAAAAATTTCTGCACCTTCCACGCCTCATTCAACCCCCATCCCGGTGCTCCAGTGAACCGAGTGAACGAAGAAGTGCGAACGAGGCTTTGTCTTGCGAGACGAAGGTTCCGAGATATTTCCTTCTCGGCTTGTGTTTCCACAAAGATGGACGCAACTTGTTGGTCGGCGTTCGTGATCTGCCGCTGAATTCCGGCGACCTCGTTTTTAGCCGTGGCTAACGTGCGCTCGCTCTCCTCAAATTGAACTCTCGAGATCAATCCTTCGGCGAGAAGTTTCCGCGACTGCTCGAGTTTATCTTCAGCCTTCTTAACGTTGCCTTCATAGATGACGAGCAGTTTTTGAAGGCTTGTCTTGTATTCGTTGCTGGCCTTGACGTATTCCTCACGAAGCCTGGCGAGTTCGGTGGGCTGCGCAGGCGCCGCAGGCCTCTTCTTACTCTTTCGTTGCGCGGAGACGCCAACGGAAAATGACGCGGCAACGAGCAGGAGCCAGGCACACAGCGGAATTAACTTGCGGGTACTCACATCTGATGTATTTCTGTTGTGGCGCTACTTAACGAAGGTGCCTGTGCGACTCCAGCGAGTGTTCACAATGAAGTCGACGAGGATACCCCAATCTGTCGGCGGAGCGCTCTCATCGTAAGACCAGTAAACAAACATCGCGCGCCCAATCACGAGATCGCGAGGAACAAATCCCCAGTAACGACTGTCTTCACTGTTATTACGATTGTCGCCCATCACAAAGTAACTACCCGGCGGCACGATGAGCTCATCCTTGCCGCGAAACGCCGTGTACTCGTTCCTTCGGTAATCAGAATTATCCGGATATCCAGGTTTGTAATAGACGTTGTAAAGCTCATCGGGCTTGCGATCCGGATCGTTCTTAATCTCCAAAGGATCTTTACGATTATGGTCGGTCGCTTCGATGCGGTGTTCCGGAATCACCTGGTCGTTAACGATGACAGTGTTTCCGTCGAGGCGAATCCGATCGCCAGGTAAACCAATCACGCGCTTCACATAATTCGTAAGGATCGGACGGTTCTCGGGCCGGTCGTCGCGCTCCGGTTCAAAAGGATTGCCAGGATATTTGAAGACGATGATATCGCCGCGGCGGATTTCTCTTTGCGGCAGAAATGGCGCTGACTCGCCCGGCGCAAAGATGAATTTATTGACGAGCAGATGATCGCCGATCATGATCGTGTTCTGCATCGAGCCCGTCGGCACCTTCACGGCCTGCACGATGAATGTCATACCGAACAACGCCATGATGACCGTCACGACTGCCGATTCAAAATACTCACGCCAGACAGTCTTCGGCGGCCCCACCGGCTTTGCAGGCGCCGGCGCCGTCTCCTTTTCATGACCGTTGCGATTAAAAAATCGTGAAAATGAAAACGGTTTTGCTTCGGTCGTTGTGTCCGGCTGGGTGGTTGTCTTATCAGTTGTTTGCTTAATTGCCATCAAAAAACATCCTAGATACGTTGATCCGAACGGTCAAGTTTAGACGCATCACACGACTTCCGGGTTGATCACCTCATTCTGCCTTGCTTCAGGCTCGTGAAGCATCATGCCTTCGAGCGCCGCCCGCGCAGCTGCCGCCTCGGCAGCCTTGATTGAATGTCCTTCGCCCTGAATGCTGCCACCGTCCCACGAGACTTCGACGTGAAAAACACGCTGATGAGGCGGGCCGAGAGTTTCGATGACAGTGTAGCGGGGTGCGGGCCGGCGTTCTGCCTGTAATCGCTCCTGGAGCATCGTTTTGTAATCCGCCTTGGCAGCAGTCAGCGGATCGGCGCCTTCCAACTCATCTCTCAGCGCGTAACAAACAAAATTTGTTGCCGCTTCGAGACCGCCATCCAAAAATATTGCTCCGGTAATGGCTTCAAACACATCGGCAAGCAAGGCGTTCTTCTGCCGCCCACCACTCTTTTCCTCGCCGCGACCGAAACGGAGAAAGTCGCCGAGGTTCAAACCCTGCGAGGCTTTGGCCAGCGTCGGCGCGCTCACGAGCCGGTGCTTCATGCGCGACAGCTCGCCTTCGGTTCCGGCCCGATACGAATCACACAAATAGTTAGCGACCACCAATCCCAACACCGAATCGCCGAGAAACTCCAGCGACTCGTTGTGAAGTTTCCGAGCCTGCTGTTCGTCTCCTGGCGCTACCTTTTCGTGCGCCCACGAGCGGTGCGTGATGGCCCGTTCGAGCAAAGCACGATCTTTGAAGTTGTAAGCCAGAACCGTTTCGAGGAGGTCCAGATCAGGAATCGTTTCGGGGTTTTTCAAAACGGGGTGAATTATAGCAGAAGGGGAGCGTGCAAAAGGGGTGGCCGCAAGTGCCACCCCTGAGATGATCAACTCCGTCTCGAAGTAACCGGTTAACGACGATTGCGCGGACGATCTGGCTTCGTCGCAGCTGGTTTCGTTGCCGGAGTTGTGGACGAAGACGTGGTCGTATTTGGCTTCGTTCCAGCCGGTGTGGTCGAACCCGGCGCTGTATTTGGTTTCGCACCGGCCGGTGCGGTCGCTGTACCTGTACCGTTAGTGCCGGTGGCAGGAGACGGTGTAGAAGGAGGCGCGGCTGGAAGCGACGTCAGCGGTGTCGGCTCCGGCGGCAGCGGTTTGGACAGTACACTCGCAATGACCTGGTCCAGTCCATCGGTTTTGTTGTCGTTACGGAACTTGTAGTACTGCGTCAGGCTTTCCATCCAAACCGGTTTCTGCGCGGTGAATTTCGTATCAGTGCCTGCCAGTGCAACAGCACGCGCGTACGCATCGATCATGCGGTCGACGAGCTGATGGATGTTTGCCAGCGCCAACTTACTCTCGGGCGTTTCATCTTTTCCCGCGCAACAAACCTTATAGGCCTCCGACTGTTTCGCATATGGACCAGTTTCGTAAGCGCCTGCGATATAAGCGTAAGTGAAAGGCGACTTCTTCAACGGCGTCTCAAACTGTGCGGCTTTGATCAAGCTCTTCAGTGCCGCGTCGGGATTTTGCTGCAAAGTGAGCGCGCCAATCGTGTAGTTGAGATAGGCGACGGCGACATCTTTGCTGGCCAGTGGCTCCCACTTCTCGAGCGTCTTTCCTGACTCGAGCAGTTGCAGGGCCTTCTGTGCATGAGCCACGGCTTCCGCGGACAGACTCGCATTATTCAGTGGGGCTACCAGGTAACCACTCGCGCCGAGATCGACCAGCACTTGCAGGTTCTCTGGTTCAGTCGCCAGGATCTCTTTTCCGAGCGCATAGGCTTCCACGTACTTCTGTTCGTTGTAAAGCTTTTTCCTATACTCGACCTTTTTAGTGCCCTCTTCGTAAGCCTTAATGTACTTGGTCAGGTAGTCGACGATCTTTTGTGAAGCTTCCGTCACTTCGCCGGCAGGACAAGCTAAATACTTCTTCGCGGCGTCGTAAGCTTTGGCCTGATCGGTTTTGAAATTGTCACGAAAGCTCTGATAGAGAGCGTCTTTGGCTGGTTGAGCACATTGATCTTGAAATGCATTATCCGGTTGCGCGATCAAATTACGCGCTGCAACTGGCAGAGCGAGCGTCGCGACTGTAGTCAAAATGCTTAAAAACGTTGTCAGCTTTTTCATTAGTTGTTACAAACCTCCAAAAATAATTCAGCAGTCGCGCCAAGGGCCCAGCCCTGTTCAGGTCGCCATTGGAATTTTAGGATGCAAGCGATCCAAAAATCGGTTGCCGATCTTCGGATACGAGGGGACGGACACTCGTGCTTAGAACCTGGGTAGATAACGAACGCCCGCAATATTCCTGCAACTCTATGAAATGTGTCAAGCGGGTTCGCAAGTAAATCAAGGAATTGAGCAAAAGAAAAACAGGATTATCAGAATTGCGGAAAATTCTGATAATCCTGTTTGGAATGCCGCAACCGTGTCTAACGACTGTTACGGTTGAGCACGACGAGGTCTTTGGGAACCGGGCGCAGTCTTCTCAGTCTCAACTGGTTTCTTCTCGAGCGGCATCAACACTCGCTTCACAGTGCCGCGTGGTTCTGGTGTGGTGGTAGTCGTGGTTTTTACGGGTGCAGGAGCCACGGGAGTTGTGGTCGCCGGTGCTGTTGCGGTGGCCTGGCCGTTGGTTGACTCTACGTTCTCACCTTCTTCCGCCGCTTTCTTCTCGGCTTCGGCTTCAGCGTCGGCCACTTCCTTCTCTTCGTCGTCGAGCGTGGTAGCAATCTGGAGATTGATCGCGGTTCCGAATCGATGATTCAACCCGCGGTAGATCTCACCGGCGACTGCTGCGGGGAAATGTCTGCGGGCGTCACTTCCCTGCGTGATCACGACGACTGCCAGCCTCGGATTCGCCAGCGGTGCATAGGACGTGAACAAGCCAACCCAGCCGCCCTGACCGATACACGTTCCAGTCTTTCCAGCAACGGTTTGAGTCGGGTCATAAGCCTTGCGGCCGGAACCATAGTTGACGGCGCCAACCATTCCCGGGACCATGCGTTGCCAAACATCCGTGGTGATGCCCAACTGGCGTCGCACCTTCGCGTGCATCTTGTTTATTTCTTTTTGACTCTGCGGGATCTGTGGGACCAGCAACCGGCCGCCGTTGGCCATTGCCGAAACCAGCGTTCCGAGTTGCAACGGCGTCACTTCGAAACCATCAGCATGCGAGAACATTCGTCGTTCGACGACGTCTGGTTTCACTTCGGGCAGTCTTCCAGAAAACTCGAACGGCACATTGATTCCCGTCTTCTCGCCGAGACCAAGCTCGCGAGCATACTTGACCATTTTCTCACCGCCGATTCTCGCACCAACTTGTTGGAAGAATGGATTGTCGGAGCGGGCCAGTGCGTTGGTCAAATCGGTTCTGAAGCCATCACCAGCAGTTTCAAAGAGTGGAACTGCGTTTTCGGAAAGCCCGGCGACACCAGTGACGAGCTTGATCGTCGAGCAAGGTTTGAAACCACGACGCAGCGCCCATTCCTGATTCACGATCGAATAGACCCGACCCGTCATCGGATCCATCACGACAACTGTGCCGGCGTGATTGCCAAGCGCGTTAACTGCCACGCGTCGCACTTCCGCATCTTCACCAGTCAAGTCGTCTTTTGAGATGAACGTCTGGACCTCGTCGCGCATGGCCTTATCGATCGCCATCTGTCGAGCGATTGCAGCGCGGCGTGCAGCTTCAGCACGACGGCGGGCTTCGAGAATCGCTCGCCGACTACGTCCCGAAGCGCGACGCATCTCTGCGGAACGCTCGCGCGCAGTAAGCCGCCGTCCAAGCCTTCGCTCACGTGCTCTGATTGCAGCGGATTGTTCGCGCGCTACTTGACGACGAAGTTCGCGAGCTGAGAGGCGAGGCCCACGGCTGCGACGCGAGTTCCTTGCGACATTACGTCCACGTCGCGAGGTCGAGCGATTTCGAGCAGTAGCCCGTTTGCCTTTCTGAGTGCGGGCAGTCTTGCCCGCGGAGCGTTTCTTCTTCCCGTAAGCTGTGTCGGAGGAAACCGTAACGGAAAAAGCCAGTGAAATAATGACAAATACAACAAATAGGAGCCGACGTGACTTAGGGGAATTGAAATGCTGAGTCATCAGGCCAGATACCTCTCTCTTAGGGATGACTCACCTACTGGTGAGTTGAAGCGAACCTCACTGCCGTGTGCGGCAGCCTTTCCTCGAAAACGCCTATTGCAGGTCTGAGCTTTCTCAAAAACGCCTCTTTTCGTACTTCGATCAAACCTTCTGCTGCAACATTGAGGGCGGGAAGAGTTTCCCTAACTGGCGGCCTCTGGGGACATTGATTTGAGACCGCCGCAAATACAACATCAACAGCTAGTTGGGGGCAATCAAAAAGTAATAGATTATACATAATTCAGTGGAACGCAATGTGCTTCCGGGGCTGAACTGGACCTTTTGGTTAAAGATAAACGCGGAAAGCGTTAGTTGTTCCAGACCGACCAACGTCAGATGCACGTAAGAGCCTCTTAAGTTTCACATGAAGTTTTCAGCCCAGATACAAAGTTTCCGCGCCCGGCTCCTGTTGCTGCTGGCGCTCATGCTGGGCCTCACACTCGGAATTCAGTACTACTTCAACCTGCGAACCGTCCGCGCCAACGCGCGCATGATCATCGAGCAGGAACAAGCCATCATGACGGGCATCGCGCTCGGCTTGGAGGCCCTGCAGGGCGACCAGTACCTCGTCGAGATGATCGGCAACCTTCGTAATTCTCCGCTGAACGACAAGAACGCTCGCGTGAAGAACATCATGGTGGTCGACGACGACGGCAACGTTCGAGACAGTTTTATCACCGACTACAATCCACGCGAGCGCGAAGATAAGTCACTGGAGTACGTCCAATATAAAGACATCCAACTTCTGCCGCTCAGAAGTGCCGTGCAGTACACAAACGCGCACGAGCAACTTCCTTCATGGATACCACCGTCGACGAGCGTCGACTTTGGTGAAGCAGGCGCGTTTTACTTCCCTGTTCAAACTGACAAGGGCCGGCGCTTCATCATCGTCGTGCTCGACTCGGCAAACACGCTGACCAATGTTCTCGAGGGACAGTCGTCGCGATCTGCGCTTTACACACTCGCGGTGTTGTTTGTGACCACACTGGTGACAGGGTTTTTCGTCTGGCGCTTCACTCAGCCGATCAGAGATCTCTCATCCGCGGCGCGGAAAGTCGCAGGCGGTAACTTCGACGTGCAGGTGCCGGCGGATCGACTCGACGAAATGGGCACGCTCGCGGCAGCGTTCAATGAGATGACGGCGAAACTCAGACGCGCGCGCGAGCTCGAGATTCAACTCCACCAGGCGGAGAAAGCCGCAGTGGTCGGACGTCTCGCCGCAGCGATCGCGCACGAGATTCGGAATCCACTCAACTACATCAACCTGACACTCGATCATCTTCGATCTTCGTTTGCTCCGGCCGATCCAGGTAAGAAAGCGACGTTCGTCCAGCTCACAGATCAGTTGAAGACAGAAGTCGCGCGAATCAATCGTCACATTACCGACTTCCTGAAATACTCTCGCCCGTCGAAACTCGAGTTGCAGCCAGTGGACGTTCGCGCCGAGGCTGAAGATGCGTTGCGGCTGATTGAAGTCCGGGCTGAGGACTGCGGGATCAAAACCAGTATCGTCCAGGACGGCCCGCTGCCGCCCGTGACAGCCGATCGCGAATCGCTGCGATCGGTGTTCACGAATCTCGTCATTAACGCAGTCGAAGCGATTGACGGTGAAGGCGGAAACATTTCGATCAAGTTGTCGAACCCGGAAACAAACTCTGTTAAGGTTGAAGTTATTGATAGTGGACGCGGCATTGCGGCTGAAGACATTTCTAAGGTCTTCGAACCGTATTTTTCGACGAAGGAGACTGGGACCGGTCTGGGATTGGCGATCGTGAAGAAAGCCATCGACGATCATGGCGGCACGATCAGCGTCGCTTCGAAAGAAGGTAGTGGTACGACGTTTACGATAATCCTACCGGCTAAAGAGAACAGATATGCCACGCAAGAACATTCTGGTAGTTGACGACGAGAAGTCGCAAAGAGAAATCCTCGAGATGATCCTGAGCGGGGAAGGCTACGACGTTACGACGGCAGCCTCGGGCGAAGCAGCACTCAAGTTTGCCAAAGATCGAAGGTTCGATCTCGCATTGACTGACCTCAAGATGACCGGCATGGACGGCATCGAGTTGCTGCAACAACTGCTCGCTTACGATTCATCGATCATCGTGATTCTGCTGACGGCGCATGGCTCGATTGAGTCTGCAAAAGAAGCGCTGCGCCGGGGCGCCTTCGACTATCTCGAAAAGCCGTACGACAAAGCCGCTTTGCTCGAGACTATCAACCGCGCACTGGATCGTCTCGATGCGATCGACAGCGACATCATTTCTGCGTCTCCGAAAATGGAGACGGTGAAGAAAATGATCTTGAAAGTCGCGCGTTCGAATTCGACAGTGTTGGTGCGTGGCGAATCGGGCACGGGCAAGGAGTTGATTGCGCGCGCGGTCCACAATCAGTCACCGCGTTCGACGGAGATGTTTCAGGCGGTGAACTGTGCGGCAATTAATGAAAACCTGCTCGAGTCGGAGCTGTTCGGACACGAGAAGGGTTCGTTCACCGGTGCGCACGCTGAGAAGAAAGGTCTGTTCGAGATCGCAGATCGCGGGACTTTGTTTCTCGACGAGATTGCCGAGCTCGACGTCGGCATACAGGCGAAGTTGCTGCGCGCGCTTCAGGAACGAAAGATCAGGCGCGTTGGCGGCACTCACGAGATCAGCGTCGACGTTCGCGTGATCGCCGCGACGAATCGAGACCTGCGCGCGATGGTAACTGACGGCCGTTTCCGAGACGATCTTTACTACCGCATCAACGTGTTATCGATCGACGTGCCGCCGCTGCGCGAGCGACGCGACGACATTCCGGTCTTGATCGACTACTTTCTCAAAAAGCACACGAAGAACACGTCGCGGCTCGTGCGTGGTCTAACGCCTGAGACGAAGAAGTTGATGAATGAGTACAGTTGGCCCGGGAATGTGAGGCAGTTGGAATCTGCGATCGAGCGCGCCATCCTGTTGAGCGAGGGCGACCTGATCACGCTCGAAGATTTGCCGACGGAAGTGCGACAGGACGTTGGACCATCAGCAGAAGGAGCATTCAAGCTGCCTGCCGAAGGCATCAATTTCGAAGACGTCGAGCGCAATCTCATCACGCAGGCGATGGAGCAAACCGACCACAACATCACCAAAGCCGCCAAACTGCTGGGCCTCACCTTCCGCACGCTTCAGTACCGCCTGGAAAAGTTTGGCATCAAGAAGCCTGACGGCGACAACGACGAAGGCGAAGAATAACTCGCGCGCGTTTTTGTGTCTTTTTGTGCATCGAGCGACGGGCTCCCATGCAAGTGTTCGGGACTTTAAACGTTCCAACGCTGTAATCCCGATACTTGCATGGAGGCCAATCATGAAATCTTCCGTCATTCCGTTGATTCTTCTATTGGTTTTCTCGATTTCCTGTTCTCAGCAGGCAAGGTTCACTACTCAAAATGCACCTGCTTCAGGAACCGCGCAGGCGCCCGCCACTGAAGCCAACAAAGTGGACGCACGGGCTACGCCGGCCCACTTCTACGACGCCACAACGCAGAAAGTCTCACTCAACGATGCCACGAAAGCTGAACTCACCACCGAAGCCGCCGATCGCCGCATAATCCGCAACGCAGACATCACGATGGAAGTCGAATCGACTACCGACGCACAACAACGCGTCGCTTCCATCGCCGAATCACACGGCGGCTTCGTCGTCACTTCCGAAGCGAAACAACGCGAAAACATGGACCCAGCTAAACGAACGCTTGACATCAAGCTGGTGGTCCGAGTTCCTTCCAACCAGTTTGGCGTCGCGCTCGACGAAATGAAACAACTCGCCGGCAACCTGCCCGAGGCAAACCTGACCGGTCAGGACGTCACCGAAGACTTCATCGACCTCGAAGCTCGCATCAAGACTCAAAAGGCCCTCGAAATTCAGTTTCTCGAAATCATGAAGCAGGCCAAAAACGTCGAAGATGCACTCGAAGTTCAACGACAGATTTCGGAAGTCAGAACCGAAATCGAACAGCTCGAAGGACGCAGGCGCTTTCTCGAAAATCGTTCCAGCCTTTCGACAATCACAGTGAACATCCGCGCGCCGAAAATAATCACCGTCAACCCAACCGGCTTCGGGCACACGCTGCGTGAGGCAGTTTCCGACAGCCTCGAGCTCGCGTCGGGGATGTTTGTTTTCGTCGTTCGCACTTTAATCGTCCTGATGCCGGTCATCGTGTTTATCGGACTGCCTTGCTTCCTTCTGCTCCGCTACCTTGCGCGCCGCGCGAAGCGGATGCGTTTGGCTGCCGCACTCGCTACACCCGCGGCGGACTAGTGCGTTTCTTTTTGCACTCTGCGGTAAACTAACTCCATGCGATTACGTTTACCGCAGAATGCAACTCTTCTCGTCGGCCTGTTACTCTTGACCGCCGCGTGCGCCAAGACGCCCGCAGATCCCGCTCAAAAAGCGCAGTCGAACGCGAACGCAAACGATCCGCCGGCAATCAAATCCGTCGACGTCGTAAAAGTCTCGCCGCAGGAAGCGACCATCGCGCGCGGTCAATCAGGGGACGTCGTGGTGCCAATCAAGATCAAGGACGGCTACCACGTAAACGCGAACCCGCCCACGTTTCCTTATCTGAAACCGACTGAACTCGAGCTGCCGCAGTCGAAGGAGCTCTCGGTTGAATTCATCTCGTATCCCGACCCGATCAAGAAAAAGTTTTCCTTCACTGAAGGAAAGGAACTGGCGGTTTACGAAGGAGACGCGATCATAAAAGCGCACATCAAAGCAGATAAGTCGGCGAAGCCGGGCAAACGCAACCTTTCGGCGAAATTACGCGTTCAGGCATGTGACGACAAAGTTTGCTACGCACCCGGCGTGCTCGACGTGGCTCTCCCGCTGGATATCAAATGAAAATAGTGTGGATGATTTTGGCCGGCGCAGGTGGACTGCTGGCCGTCTACTTTGTGATCCAGGAGAACTACGAGAAAGCGTTCGTCGCAGCCGCCGCCGGAGCTGTTTGCTGGGTACTGAACTACCGGCAACAGATACGCGAATCGATGCCGGCGGACGACGAGCAAAACGAAGAGGATGAAGAGTCAGATGAAGAAGTTAGTTCTTAGTATTTTGGTTTTAGCGATTGGGTTTGTTTTCGTCGCGTCTGTGAAGGCGTCGGACCAGTCTGACGTTCGCAACATGGTCCAACATGTTTTCGACCAATTGAAGTCGCAGAACTACGGCGCGCTGTACGATCTGCTCCCCGGCGCCTCACGCAACCGCATGTCGAAAGATCGTTTTGTGAGCGCACTCGAGCGCGCGCAAGGTTTTTACCAACTCGATCGAATGGATATCGGCGCCGTAAAAGTGATGGGCAATCTCGCGGTTGTCGATACAGTCATTTACGGGCGAGTCGTGGCGCCGATTCAGGCTGAGGGCAAGATCGTGGTCCAACAGTATCTCTTGCGCGAAGACGGGAAGTGGCGCGTGGCGACGGGCGATCAATCGTCAGTGAAGAAGTTTCTCGCGGAGAACCCGTCGTTCGCCAAACGATTCAAGATTCAACAGCCGAGGGTTTACGTCAACCAGAATGGTAAATGGATTGAGTTTAATCCGGGGCGCAGGAAGTAGTTTGAAAACGGTTACGCCGAAGGCGTTCGCTAATTTCAGCCCAGCGGTTGGAGCGGAACGCGACAACCCTGGGATCGCGCATCACAACACAAAAAACGCTGAAAGCGTTAGGCCTGCGCGGGAATAACCCTTACAGGGTTCAAACGAATATTGTTAACGTTCTCCCAGGGTTGTCGCGTTCCGCTCCAACCGCTGGGCTGAAATTAGCCAACGCCTTCGGCGTAATTTATTCCAATTTCAAACTCAGGCAGGACTTTCAAGATAGAGCAGATCGTCAAACGACAGTTGAGCATCGTCGACGCGTTCGGCGTATTCCCCGTGACGAATGCGATGGCGCGGAACTTCGAGCGACTCGCGCACCGCATCGAGGTGAAAACGAATTATTCGCGGCGTTAGTCTGACGGAAGGAATGCGACGCTTCGCGGCGAGGCGTCGCACGGTCGATTCACTCACTTGCAAATGCGCGGCAAGCTGTTTGGCAGTCAGGAACTCTTCACGCTCACGCTCTTCCATACTTTACTGCTTCGGCGGTAACGATAGCGCGATACGATAAATCGCGGCGCCGTCAACCTCCACGTCTTTAGTCACAGGCTCAGATCCATCTCTCTTCACTGTGACGCGGTACTTTCCCGGCTCAGGCGAAAGTCGAAACTTGAACGAACCAGTCTCAGTCGTAACACGGCCATCGATCTTCTTCGTAGTTCCGTCGTCAAGGAGGCGCGACAACTCGACTTTCGCATTCGGCACGCTGTGACCATCCGCACTGAAAACAGAACCACTGACAAATGCGATCGAACCTTCGTCGATCGTCAGTATCAATCGATCCCCGAGCGAGCGAGTCTTGCCCGACTTAACTTCGATATCCTCCATCGTGCCGATGCTCAGCCCCGGCTTTCTGAACGTCAGACCATACTTGCCGGGCGTCAACCCGGACGCAACAAAATCACCATTCTTGTCAGTCGTCACGCGTTTGACTTCGGTGTCTCCGCGTCGAACCACGACGCTAACGCCACTGGGCGTTCCAGTTTCCACTCGGACTTTGCCTTTGATCGAGCCGAGCGACTTTTCCTTGTCCTGGCCAACTGAAATACCTGCAACCAAAAGTATTACTGCCAGCAACACAAATGGAGTTTTGTTGAATCTCATAGTCGATCCTTCACGTATTAGGTCGAGATTAAGCACGAGCACGGTGGATTTGACGCAGCGAATGATAACACCGTTTGCTTCCGCAGGTCGTGCCCGTATAATCCTGAGCGGCACCCAAGGAAAGAGCATTAATGCCAAGAAAACCAGCGGCTTTTATAGCGCAACTAGCCCTCCCTCTCCTTCTGCTGTTCGCACTCGCCTTGCCCGGCGTGCCGCAGACGCAGGACCCTGCCGCTAATAATCAAAGACCGCGTAAAGTTTTTCCAAAAGAGCAGGAGCCGGAAGACATTGTGCGATTTGACACGGATCTCGTCTCAGTCGACGTGACCGCGCTGGACACCGAAGGCCGGCCGATAAAAAACCTCCGCCAGGAAGACTTCAAGGTTTATTCCGACGGCGTCGAACAACCGATCTCGTTTTTTCAGATCGAGAAACGACAGGGCGACGCTCGACCGCTCGCAGTCGTGTTCGCGCTCGACGTTTCCGGCAGCATGACGGCCGACGAAATGGAACGGCTACGCTATGCGCTCAGCGCTTTCTCCGGTCACTTGTCGAGCCATCCCGCTGTCTACGCCGTGATGGCGTTTGGAATGCGAGTGAAAACGATCCAAAAATTTACCTCAGATCCCAAAAATCTGGAAGAATCGGTCGAGCGCATCAAGCGTGACGCACCAAGTGGATTGTCTACTCACACTTACGACGCCGTCGACGATGCGATACGAATGCTTGTGAAGAGCGCGCCGCGGACACGCGAGAAACGTTTGATGAAGCGCGCGGTGATGGTCGTCACCGATGGTTTTCCCGTCGGAGACACAGTTTCACCGCAAACAGTGATCGAACGAGCAAACGCAGCGGACGTGAGCGTGTTTGTCGTTACCCTGCCGTCGTATTCGCGCGTGATGGCATCGTCCACGCAAACTCCGTTGCCAACTCCTCTCGACGTCAGCGGCCTCGCAGAGTTAACGGGCGGCAGAAACGTTTATGCGAACGAGAAGGATTACGCGCCGTTATTTCGCGCTTTGGCTGAAGAGGTGAGCTCGGCGTACGTCCTGGCGTTTTATCCGCCTGAGGAAAAGAGGCGCGATGGGCAGGTACACACGATTAGAGTCGAGGGCCCGCGAGGCTTAACTTTGCGACAAAGCCGCTCTGAGTATCGAGCGGCGAGCCGGTAAAGATTGCCGATTGCCAAATCCCGGCCCGGGTCTTGCGAGGTGAAGAAGACAGTTGGCAATCGAAATTGGCAATGTTTCAGTATTCGTCTTCGTCCTCGTCCTCGTCGTAAGTCTCTTCTTCAACGATGTCTAACTCGACGGGATCGAGTCCCACCACTTCCAGTTCAGTTCCACACTCTTCACAAGACACTATTTCGCCCTTGTCCGTGTCCAGATCCACATGGACATCAGCATCGCATTCAGGGCACGTTCCGGTCGGCACTGTTTATTCCTCCCACGCATTATGTGAAGGCAGGGATGCACCCGCTGTCGGGGAGAGTTCCACTACCTTGTAAGCAACCAAATCAATCTACCCGCGAGCGCGGGAATTTGCAACAACCTTTTTCCGACATTTATTGGACCATGTTACGAAAGTCTGTCAATAATTTGACCTTCGTAAAGACCTCTCCGTGCCTCTGTGTTTTTGTGAACACGGACGCGTAGAGAAGTATCCACTGTGGTTCTCCACACCTCTGCTCACCGTACGCAACCAACCTGAACGCAGGGCTAACCTAACCGAGCGGTGTTACCAATCGCGTATTCAGAAACAGAGCCGCGACGAATAATGCGCGCATGTTTCGGTTCCCGCAAAAATCAACGCGCCGGTTGGCCCTTCTTTTACTGTTTCCAGCGCTTCTAGTCCTCTCTTATCTCTCGTTGGCCCATTCGACAAACGGTCCGGCGAGATTGGCGGCGCCCAACCCTGAAGCTGCTGCGAAACGTCCCGAAACGGAACTCATGACTGACTTGGACCACGACGGATTTCCCGATTCGGCAGAGCTCAGAACCTACAACGATCGCGAAAGTTTTCGACGCTGGTTCACGTGGGTTGCCGAGATGCAGTTTTACAAACTCAGCGATCAGTGGAACGAAGAGCAACGTGACTGCGCGGGCCTCGTTCGCTTCGCGTTGCGTGAAGCACTGCGCACACACGATCGTCCGTGGTTTCAGCGCATGGGTGAAAACTACGATCCGGTCGCTCCCGATGTACCTGCGAAGATCTCCACGCCACTTCGCGGAAAACTCTTCCGCACCGCACCAGGAACTTTCACTCCCGCAGATCTCTCCGACGGCAGGTTCTCCGATTTTGCCGACGCGCAGACTCTCAAAATGTTCAATGTCGAATTCATCGGTCGCGATCGCGAGGAAGCAAAACCGGGAGATCTACTTTTCTTTCATCAACCGTGGGTCCAGAAGTTTCCTTTCCACGTCATGATTTTTATCGGTGAGCCACGTGTCGCCAGCGAAGGCGCGCACGACTGGGTGGTCTATCACACCGGCGCTTCGCCACAGGATGCAGGGACAGTGAAGAAAGTGCGGCTAGCAGTATTGGACGGACATCCCGACAAGCGCTGGCGCCCATTGCCAACGAATCCAAATTTCCTCGGCTTCTATCGCCTGAAGATTCTCAACCAGCCAGACACACGGGAGGAATGAACGTGTACCGCCCACCCTTTTTGAAAACAACGCGCGTGTTCGCAGTTCTGGTTTATGTCGCCGTCATCATCCCGGCTCTTTGGATCGCCGATTCATGGGTAGCAGCAGGCAAGCCGCAGTTTCTTCCGGAGCTCGTAACAGCGTCAACGAACGAGACGTTCTTCGCGCTCTCGAGTAATCGCACGTTCAGCAGTTCGGAAAATGCAAAACTCTGGCTGGACCACCGTGGGGTGAACAATCTCGACTTCCGCGTTTACCGCGTGAACGATCCGCAGCGCTTCTTTGCCCAGCTCAGCGATCCACATCAAATGGGAAAAGAAGAGAGCGAGCAGATCGCAACTGATATTTCCAAAAACCCATCGCTGCTCGAGCGTGTGCGCGGAGTGAAGGGTTGGGTCTATTCCGGGATTCGGACTTACTTCCGCGAGCAGTTACAGCAAACTACTCGTAAGACGTTCAATCAAAAGTTCCGCGCGACGGACACCGGGAAACGCGTGACTCTGAATGTCGCCGAATACGCGCCCGTACGATTCTTGAATCGAAGTCAATTGGTGTCGACCTGGCGTGAGCCTTTGCCGCAGTTCGAAGACGTCTACGACCGTCGCATGATTCCACTCGGCAAACTCGAACGAGGTGTCTATCTCGTGGAAGCAGTACATACCGATCTGCGCGCATACACGGTTGTCGTCGTTACTGACCTGACCCTGGTCCAGAAAGCATCTCCGAACGGTGACCTGCTCGTCTATGCAGTTGACCGAAAGACCGGTGAACCTCAACCCGACGCGCGCGTCGACGTCGTCAGAGCGAACAAAGCTGTCGTCAGCGGCAGAACGAACGCTGAAGGACTGTTTCGCACAAAGGTTCAGGAGGAAGAGCAAACCGAGGATCTCGCCGACGCCCGCAAGCAAAACCTCATGATCCTCGCATCGCAGCGAGACAACTTCGCCATTTCCGATCTCGACTCGTTCTACTTCAGCGGCGACCTGGAAGAAAATGAGAACGTTCAGGGATACATCTACACTGACCGCCCCATTTATCGGCCGGATCACAAAGTCTCCTTCAGAGGAATTCTTCGCGCGATCGACGAGAAGGAAGGTTATCGCGCGCTCAAAGCAAACACAGTAACCGTCACTGTGAAAGATCCAAACAACGCTCGCGTGTACGAACAGGAGCTGCGGCTTTCCAAGTACGGGACGTTCAACGGTGAATTCACGCTGAGCGAAGCAGCGCCGCTCGGAAATTACAACATCGTGGCCACAACGGATGAAGGCAGCTCGAGTGGAAATTTTGACGTCGCGGAATACAAGAAGCCGGAATACAAAGTCAGTGTCACAACTCCGAAGAAGTTTGCTCCTGCCGGCAGCAAGACGAAATTCGACATCAATGCCCGCTACTTCTTTGGTGCGCCCGTCGCGAATGCAGACGTGAAGTATTACATCTATCGATCGCGCTACTACCCTTATTTCGGTGACGACGCAACCATGGAGCCCGATTCGGAAGACGAAGATGAATATGCAGAATACGGCAACTATTACAGCGACCTCGTCAGCGATGGCGAAGGAAAGCTGGACGCATCGGGTCAGTTGTCAGTCGAGTTTGACGTACCTGAAAGCAATCAGGATGACGTTTGGGATTTTCAGTATCGACTCGAAGCACAGGTCACCGACGCCTCACGACGCAGCATCAACGCAACGGGAAACGTAGTCGCGACGCGCGGAACCGTGATCGCCACGGCCCAACCCGATCGCTACGTCTATAGCAAAGACGAAACTGCGAAAGTATCGATCACGACAACCGACTACGAAGGCCGTCCAGTGCCGGCGAAAGTTTCAGTGAAGTTCGTATTGCGAACGTGGGTGAAAGTCGAGCAGAAGCAGAACGAATTTGATCCCGACTACGAGATGCGCGAAACCGAGTTGAGCTCGGGTGAGATCACGACGGATCGCGAAGGACATGCCGTTTACGACTTTCAGATCACAGCGCCCGGCAACATTGTGATCAAAACCGTGGTACATGAACGAGACAAGCAGTTTCTTTCGATTGGCGGTTTCATCTGGGCCACAACGTACACCGCCCCATGGCACGATTCTTATTACTACAAGGAAAACTTCGGCGCGATCAAATTGGTTCCCGACAAAAAGTCTTACCGCGTGGGCGATACAGCTCGCGTGCTTGCGATTCTTCCGGAAGACACTGCCAACATTCTTGTAACGACAGAGCTCGACAGTGTCTTGTCCGCGCGGAACGTCAAAGCGACGGGCAAAACAATGGTGCTCGACGTGCCGATCGAGAAGAACTACGCACCGAATGTTTTTGTCAGCGTCACGTTCGTGAAGAACGGCGACATGTACTCCGGCGATCAGCGGCTCGTCGTTCCCGCGCGCGACAAGATGCTCGATCTCGAAATCATTTCGAACAAGAACGAATACAAGCCACGCGAAACTGCGTCGTACACAATTCTCGCGCGCGATCAGGACGGTGCGCCTGTGCCTGATGCTGAAGTCAGCGTTGGTGTCGTCGACGAAGCGATCTACAGCATATCGCCTGACTACTCCGGCAACATTCGCCAGCACTTCTACGGCATGCGTTACAACTCAGTAGACACGCGCCTGTCAATTGCTTACTACTTCAGAGGCGTCGCGGGCGATAAGCGGATCGATCTTGCGAGCACGAAGCCTTCCTATCAACTCGCGGACTTCAAAAACGAAGGCGATCAGGTTCAGCCGATGATTCGGAAGGAGTTCAAAGACACCGCGTACTGGCAACCAAACGTCGTGACTGGAAAAGATGGCCGGGCCACGGTGAAGTTTAAATTGCCGGACAACCTCACAACGTGGCGCGCAACGGCGCGAGGCGTAACCAGCGACACGATGGTTGGCGTCGCGAAGCACAAAGTCATCTCGCGCAAAGACGTAATCCTGCGGCTCGAAACGCCCAGATTCATAACGCAGGGCGACACCGTGACGCTTTCCGCCAACGTGCACAATTATTTGAAAGAAGCGAAGTCAACGCAGATCTCGATTTCCGTTGCGGGTGCACGCTTGATGAGTCCCTCGCAGCAAACAGTCACGATCGACAAGCAGGGTGAGCATCGCGTTGACTGGCAGATCTCCGCGCCTCAAACAGGTCAGATAACACTGCTCGCAAAGGCCTTGACGAACACGGAATCAGACGCAGTCGAGTTAGCGCTCGACGTCGTCCCACGTGGGTTGCGCGAGACCAAAGCTGAACGATGGACCACGACCGACGACAACGCGCAGCAGGAGCTGTCGCTCAACCTGCCGGCGAATACTGACTTGAACTCACGCCGGTTGCGCATCGAAGTCGCACCTTCCATCGCGGCGACGCTGTTCGGCGCTCTCGACTATCTCACGACGTATCCCTACGGCTGCACGGAGCAGACGATGTCGAGCTTTCTCCCGAACATCATTGTTTCGCAGACGCTGAAAGAGTTTGAGTCGACTTCAATTCGCAATCGCGAACAGTTGAAGAACAAGGTGGAACGCGGGCGAGACCGTCTCCACGCATTTCAACACGAGGACGGCGGTTGGGGCTGGTGGAAAGACGATAACTCAGATCCGTTTATGACGGCGTACGTGATCGACGGACTGACGCTTGCGAAACAAGCCGGCTACCAAATTGATGATGAGCGTCTGACGCGCGGTCGTGACAGGCTTCAGAACGTGCTGGATTCCGGAGTGGAAGATGCGGAGACGCGCGCGTTTGTGATTTACGCGTTGGCTGAAAGCGGCGGTGTAGACTCGAAGCACGTCGAGAGCCTGTTTGCCGCGCGCAGCGGGTTGCAACCTTACGGCCGCGCGCTCCTGGCGTTAACTCTTTCGCTGCAGAAGATGGACCAGCGTGCACGAGAAGTCGCGTCGGAGATCGAACGATCGGCGATTATTGTTAGCAAGATGTCGGCGTACTGGCCGTCAAGGCGCAAGCCAATGCTCGACTTCTCGAGGGAGAATTCAATCGAGGGTTCGGCACTGTCAGTCAAAGCGCTCGCACGTATCAAGCCTGACAGTTCCGTGCTTCCCCTTGCTGCTCGTTGGCTCGTGACCGAACGCTCGAATGGTTATTACTGGAATTCAACCAAAGACACTGCATTCGCGATCTACGGACTGATCGATTACGTGAAAGTCAGCCGTGAGCTGACCCCGTCGTACGACGTTGAGGTGTATCTCAATGGCGAGACAGTCGTAGCGCAACATATCTCGGATGGTACAACGGAAACACTACTGGTAAACCGGAAAGGCGGTGCGGTTGGACAGACGAATCAAGTTCGCATCGTAAAGCGAGGCAAAGGAACTCTCTACCTGTCTGCGTCGCTCGAGTATTACACCGGCGACGATCAGGTGTTCGCACACAGCTCGCCTGAATTGGAAGTCACGCGCGAATACAGCCGGCTCGCCGTCGAACAGCAAGGCTCGACCATGACGTGGTCCATGTCTCCGTTGACTGGCGAGATCAAGTCCGGCGACCTGATTGTGGTGACGTTGCGCTTGCGAGGGAATAAGGGACGCCACGTGATGCTCGAAGATCCGATTCCTGCTGGAGCGGAACAACTCGAGAGTGTCGGGAACCTGAATTTGGATTACGCGAATGCAAGCTGGACTGACTGGTACAGTTCGCGTGAGTTTCGCGACCGGCGGACGGTGTTTTTCTTCGATCAGTTTGATGGAGAGGTGAAGGTTCAATATGCGTTGAGGGTGCAGGTACCGGGCGAATTCAACGTCGCACCGGCGCGCGCCGAGCTGATGTATGAACCGTCGACTTATGCAAACACGGCGAGCGGGCGATTTGTGTTTGTGGATCGCAAACGTGAAGGAGCACAAAGATGAAAGAGATATTTGTACAACCGATGGCGGCAATGTTTTCAGCGGCGCGTTTGCTTTTGAAGAGCCGGCGAGCACTGGCGGTGATTTTGATCGCGTACGCAGGTTTGTTGACGGCTGTGTACCTGTTTGTGAGCACGCGTGAGGCGACGAT
>Ga0157373_10001032_pt1 | contig 21476 bp, 20 predicted proteins | sample C65metaG_FD_113460 | JGI IMG/M metagenome (GOLD analysis project Ga0157373, IMG submission 113460) | Corn rhizosphere microbial communities from Kellogg Biological Station, Michigan, USA - C6-5 metaG | ecosystem: Host-associated > Plants > Roots > Rhizosphere > Soil | place: USA: Michigan... | reverse complement strand
GAGCAATCCGCGGATCTGGGCCTTTTCGTAAATGATGAAAAAACCGACGTGGCGGATGAGGCCATCCGCGCCATCACGGATCTGGACATCGCAGATGCCCGCAACGTGGTGGCGGAACAGTTGGATCAACTCGATGAACGCAAGTGGTCTCCCTTCGTGCTGCGCCGCCTGCTTCACAATGCCTATCATCTGGGCACTCCGCAAAATGCCGCCCGTCTGGCCAACTTCTCCGCCAACCGGCAGCAGCCATTACCCCTAAGACAGGAAGCCCTGCGGCTCCTCTCCCTGTGGGCGGAGCCTCCCGTGGTGGATCAACTCACCGGACGCCACCAAATCCTGGCAAAACGTGATGGCAGCGAGGCAACAAATGCGGTTTCCGCCATCCTGCCCAAGCTGGCCAAGGACTCAGCGGCCCTGCGGAAAACCGCAGCCCAAATTGCCGGAAAAGCACCGTGACAGGGCGGCAAGCTCACAAGTGGTCCCGGGTGGAATCGAACCACCACCTACGGCTTCGGAGGCCATCAATTATGTCGATAAACATTATATTACAGAGCCACTGTAACACGATGTAACACTTTAGAACTTGCATCAGCCTGCATTTCGGTGCATTTCATTCGGCATGAGGCATCTCGTTTCCGTCACCGATTGCAAGCATCCGAGATACACGCATCGCGTCCGATTTCCCGGCCCGAATGGAAAGCGAATGGATCGGTTTTTCACGAATGAGACAGCTGCACTGACTTTTGCCAAAGAGCAGAGGAAAGAAACCGGTGACACGGGAACGGCTTTTGGAAGCATGGCGGAGGATGAACGAGCCGCCCTTGCTTTTTGGCGTGCGTTCGCCGCCATGGCGACTCCAACGCCTCCTGATCTGCTTTCCGTCCTCAAGGACTACAAGACGGCATTCCTCGCCTCCAAGGCATCCGTGAGCGTCTCTGAGGGGATCGACACGTTCCTCGCCCATCAAGAGGCGGACGGCTCCAGCCCGCGCCATCTCGCCAGCCTGAAAAGCCGTCTTAGCCGATTCTCAACAGACATGGGCGACAAGCTGATCTCTGCCATCACCATCGGCAATTTCAGCGAGTGGCTGAATGGCCTCCGCGCCACTCGTGCCGATAAGCTGGGTGAGAAACTCACCGCCGTTACTCGCCACAACCTCTCCCGCTCACTCCGCTCGTTCTTCGTATTCGCCATGGATCGTGGATGGACGCTTTCCAATCCCGTGCCGCTCGCTAAACGGGCGAAGAACAAAATCGCCAAGCTCGCCAAGGGCAAAGCACCCGCCGTCCTACTTCCTGCCGACGTGGCCCGGTTCATGAAAGCTGTTCTCACCGAGGCTCCGCGCATGGTCCCCTTCTGGTCGCTGAAATTCTTCGCCGGTATCCGTGATGCGGAAGCCGGTCGGATGGATTGGAACATGATTGATATGAAGGCTGGAAAAATCCACTTGCCCGCTAATGTTTCGAAAACGGGCGAAGCACGCACCGTAAAGATCCTGCCAAACCTTGCCGCATGGCTTCGCCCTCACGTCGCCACTGACGGCGCAATCGCACCGGGAGACATGGCTCGGCGCTATGACTACAAGAAGGTTCTCGCCAGCCTCGCCACAAAGGACGCCAAGGGCAATATCACCAAGGCATTCACCTTCCCGTCCAATGCCGCCCGCCACAGCTTCGGCACCTTTCACCTTTTCCACTTCCGGAACGCGGGCGAAACAGCACTCCAGCTTGGGCACAAAAGCAACCCAGCGATGCTCCACGAACATTACAAGAATCCGACAGCGGAAAAGTATGCCGCAGCATTCTGGAGTATCTCGCCCGCGAAGGCAGAGAATATCACCACCATCGAATCAGGGAGAAAATACGCATGACTCAACGATTCCCTGATGACTCCATTACCCCTGATGAGCAAATGGGTGATGAGGAAAGACTAACCTTCATTCAACATGATGGATGGGAAGAATATGTCGGGTCCTCAGGTCGGCGATGGTTCAGAGGTAAAGGCAGTGGAACCATCATTTTTGATTGTGATAATCTAGTGTCCGTTTGGTGGGATCGCAATGCAGCGCTTGCCTCCTCTCATGCGACGGGCAACCGATCTACTCGCATCACTCAGTCAGGGGCAGCGAAAATGCCACCCGCACTGGACGGCCTATTCAATGAGGTTGCAGCGTGCCGACGCTTTCATAAAAGCGATGAGACAAAATGCCCCTCCAGTCCTGAGCATCCAGATTCGGTAACCTTTCGAAGGATTTTCAAAAGGCTTTCATGGCAGATGCTCGTGGCCGTAGGAAATGGAGATTTTAAGACGATTCGCTCCATCGCTGATCATCTGGAAAACGCCGAGAAACTGAACACTGGAAGCCTGTCTGTTGGAACGGCGGAGTGGCAGGATATAGCAGAATCAATCCGAGCAGTCGCAGTGCGGACAGGGCGCGTTCCACATAGGCGCGAAGTCTTTGCGGAATACATAAGCCCTAAAAATCTAAACCCCGAGAAGTCTAGCCTCAAGCACTCGTTGATAAAAATGGGGTTTGGGTGGTTACCCGCACCGGCGGGCAAACCGAAAAGCATCTAATCGCTCAATTATCTCACGAAGCGCTTGTTCGTCTGCATAAAATGCAAACAGCGAGCTTCTGAATTATTGACGCATCAACTCATCTTGATATATTGATGCATCCCAAGAATCAGTCTTGGGTCAGGAACTTCACAGAGAATGCAACCGAACTTTTCTTGGACAGCCCCACCAAGAGGGCAAGAGCTTCTACTCCATTATCTCTCGGAAGCAACCAGCAGTTTTCGCCAATCCGTGTCGACTTATCGTTTAGCTCTTTATGAGTTTCGATATTGCCTAGCAGTGAAAGCCAACGCCTTCCTTCATCGGAAAAGTCACTGAGGTCTTCCGGGGCAGTCAGCCAAACAAGCACGTAGTGGTTCGTCATGGTCCTATTACGTGCTTTTTCGTGCCTTAGTCGAGCTTTCGGATTGCGTCATGTTAAGAGACGTGTCCTAGATCGGAGGTCCGCTCATCGCGGTCAGGTATGAGAACCTTCTTAGACGCCCCACCTGCAAAGTTCGGGGAGGCTCCGGCTATATAACTCGCAGGGCAAGCTCCTCACATGTCCACGCCATTACCAATGAAAACCAAAATCATCCTAGTATTGATCGCTGCTATTCTCTCGTCGTGCGTCGACTTTGAGAAAGTGGCATTAGAGGAAAAAGCTTCATGGATAGGTAAAAGCGATGTGGATTTGATGAAAGCGAAAGGTATGCCGACTCAGATAGTGGCCCAATCGAATGGAGGTAGAGTTTTAGTTTATGACATGTCACGTTCTGTGCCTCTTCCCGGAAATGCCCAAACTACAACCACTCAAGGCGCCTACGGCACCTCAAATTCGACGACAACATTTTCCCCGGGCGGAGTAGCGCGAATCCATCGCGTTTATGAATATTGGTTGGATCGTAAAAATCGGGTTGAAGATGTAATCATTGAACATAACTGATTGTCATTCATCGATTTGGTCTTTCTGAAAAACATGAAATCAAACGAAGGGCAATGAAGCCCACGTTTGGAGCTGTCTCAAAATGCAGGGTGTTTGCTTATGGCCAGCACAACTGCACCACTGTTAACTCGAAAAGAAGCTGCAACTACATTAGGCGTTTCGCTTCGGACGATTGATGAATTGATTTCCACCGGTGATCTTCCAGTCGTCCGGTTAGGCCGATCTGTCAGAATTCGGCCAGCCGCGCTAGATTGTCTCATTGACGCTCGGGAGGTTCGCTCTAATCCTCGCAAGAAGGGGGCAGCGAGATGAAACTGCGAGATCGCGGACGGACTCTCGAAGACGCACTATTAATTGAGAGACCGCCCGCGCTGCGGCCCATGCGCAAAACTAGACGCGTTCTCGAAATGCTGGACAGGCTCGTGCCTCGCGAAAGAATCGACAAGGAGGACCGCACCAGATGAGCAAAAAGGACCGACAATCGGCTCCTTCTAAAGAAAGGACCGACAATCGAGCAAGAAAAGGACCGACAACCGGCACTCAAAATGGACCGACCAATTATCTACCAGTGGTGGTGAACTGTGTAGTAGATGCGAATCAACTGGAGGCGTTACTGCACAAACACAATCAGAGCGCGTGGGTTTCGCGCAAAAGAATAAGTGGGCTCTTACTTCTAATCGATTTCATCATCCGAAAGGGTGGAAAGACTCTGAAAATATCTAGTGAATTATCTCATGAGTTTGTTGGGAGACTGAAAGGAATTAGGAAGGTAGAGGCGCAGCCACTAGCGCTATTGGTAATTCTTAGAATACTCGAAATAGTCAGGCCCGCCAAGGCAGGACCTCATTTCAAAGTCTCCACCGAATACCGTATCCTTCAAAACCCCTCGAAGACTTTCAAGACCGAGATTCTTATTTCGCCTCATCAGAAATCGAAGATGGATAATGCGGAGAACCGGAACGAGAAGAGAAAAGATCGCAAACATCCTTTTTATGCTCGCCTACGTGCAGATATGGAAAGGCTGGGAATTTCAGTAAGTGGAAAAGCGAAGGCTTTAGATATGATGATAACTCATGATAAGCGGCCGTCTGTAATTCGGTCGATTGATTTTCTCAATCAGGCGCGAGACTGCGCGGTTCGTGTTGATGGGTCAGGGACAGTAAATACTTTCCTCAATTCAATTCCTAAAGAGCTAAAACCACTCTTGGAAATAGACGGAAAACCGGTCGCAAAGTGTGACATCGAAGGGGCGCATTTCTGTATCCTCCAGAGAGTTGTTCGTGATCGTATTAACTACCTTCGGAAGCACGACATGCGAATTGACAGGCAGGAATTGCTAGATTCAGAGATTGGAAATTTCGCACAATTGATCGAATCAGGCGACATTTACAAGAGAGGCCTCCACTCCATTACTGACGATGAAAGAAAGGCAACCAAACTGAGAATGCTTTCAGCTCTTAACATGAAGACATCGCTGGCTATTCACGTAATCGAATACAAGTGGTTGCGAACGACCTTCCCGATGACCTTCGGAGTGGTCGAGGACATCAAGAAACGCGATCACCGCACACTTTCACTTCTGCTTAGGAATTACACGGCTCGAATCATAAACCAAGCCATGCTACAGCTTCAGGCTATGCAGATTCCGGCCTATCCTGATACCGACGCTCTGATTGTCATGAGACAACATGGACCGGTCGCACGAAAAATTATAGAACGCTTTCTACATGAGATCGCTGGATCTGGAAAAGTTTCTTTAACGTAAAAGCCGACAAATAAAGCTACGTTTTGGCATCTACTTAGCACCCATGAAATTAGAACTCTCGACTTGCATCATTGGCAGCAAAGTAAATTTATCTTACACTTGCTTATGCCAACGATAAATAAGGACCCTAACTTAACGAGTCGAAGGAGCTATGGACGACCCACAAAATTTTGTGAAATCATGGCAAGACAAGCTCAGATTTTAACTACTAAAGGCTGCACAGACGCCGAGCTTGCTGACTTCTTCCAAGTCAGTGAAAGGACTTTAAACACTTGGAAGCATAAGCATCCAGATTTTCTTCAGTCCCTAAAAGACGGGAAGTCTTGTGCGGATGATAACATTGAACGGGCACTTTATGAAAGGGCCACAGGTTATTCTCATCCTGATCTACATATCTCAAACTTTCAGGGAAGCGTCACGGTCACGCCAACAATAAAGCGCTACCCTCCTGATACTACTGCCTGCATCTTTTGGCTGAAAAATAGAAGGCCTGCCGAGTAGCGGGAGAAGATGGAAATAAATTCTGATACTAATCCTGAAATCAGAATCATCATTGGAGGAGAGACTAAATGAAGCAGACCCCATCGAAACCCTACCCTGACATAGCATCTTCAATCCTCGAAGCTCCCAGCCAATCCAACGGCCAAGCATTGACTGAACGTCAGCGGCGCTTTGCAGAGGGAGTGTCAGTCGGGATGAGCAAGCTCCAGTCATACGTGTGCGCAGGATATCGGGCAACCGGCGCGACAGCGAAGGTAGAGGCAAGTCGGCTATCGCGTAATCCTCTCGTGAAATCTTATTTAGCGCATTTAAGAGAGTCCCGAATCGAAGGTGCACTGCTGAACAGACAACGAAAGCGCGAAAGACTGGCTGAGATCGTTGAGGGCAAGGTAGCAAACGCCACTGTCAGCGACATGCTAAGGGCGATTCAAATCGACAACTCAATGACGGGAGAAAACGAATCCTTGAAAGCAACCGTGAACCTAAGCTTTGCAGCTCTACTCGCTGAGATCGATTCAGCAGGCATACCCTGTGATGACTTATGAAGCATGCAGCGGAAGGATCAGAGCGCGCATCCATCTGCCCCCCGGCACAGGTTGACATTTATTTGAGGCAGAGCGGCTGGGAGCTGTAACACTTTGTAACACCTGAACGCTACATTTCAGGCAATTTTAGCGCATTTTGGCGCGCCCTAAGCTCAGATAATCCGCGAGAAATACAGCCACCTTCTTACGTCCCTAGCTTATTATCAGAGCATTGCACAAATGGTCCCGGGTGGAATCGAACCACCACCTACGGCTTCGGAGACCATCGTCCTATCCATTGGACTACGGGACCATCAGCTTGTGCAGCGGGGAATGCCTACCCGCCGGATTGAGCCTTGGCAAGGACAAGGCACGGCTTTTTCAAATCTCCCCCGCACCGAAGTAAGGCACCAGCGCTTCAGGAATCCTTACGGAGCCATCCGGCTGCTGGTATTGCTCCAGAAGGGCAACATAGAGGCGTGGAAGTGCTGTGCCGGATCCATTCAGGGTGGATGGGAAACGGTTCTTACCTTCGCCATCCTTGAAACGCAGCTTCATGCGGCGGGCCTGATAATCGCCGCAGCATGAGCAACTGGAGACTTCCAGATACTTGCCGTGGCCGGGGGCCCAGACTTCGATGTCGTAGGTCTTGGCGGAAGAAAAACCAATATCGCCCGTGCAGAGCTCAATCACACGGTAGTGAAGGCCCAGCTTTTGGAGGATGGATTCCGCATGGCCGGTGAGTTGCTCCAGCACTTCGAATCCCTGATCGGGATGAACGATCTGCACCAATTCCACTTTATCAAACTGGTGCATGCGGATGATGCCTTTGTTGTCACGGCCAGCGGAACCAGCCTCACGGCGAAAGCAGGGCGTGTAGGCCACCATTTTCACAGGTAGATCCGTTTCTGCCAGCAGGGTATCCCGGTAAAGATTGGTCACCGGCACCTCGGCAGTGGGCGCGAGGAACAGGCTGTTGATCCCGTCCTCCGCTGCATCCGTGCCATACATGTCATCCTCGAATTTCGGCAGTTGGCCCGTGCCTTCCATACACTCGCGTTTGACGAGGTGAGGGACATTCACTTCCTCGTAGCCATTGGCATTCTGGGTATCCAGGAGGAAATTGATCAATGCGCGCTCCAGACGTGCCCCCTTGCCGCGATAGACGACGAAGCCGGATCCCGCGACGCGCGTTCCATCATCCCAGTTCACCAGGCCATGCTTGAGGGCCAGTTCCACGTGATCCTTGGGTTCCGCCAGCTCGGGCTTGGTGCCCCACTCACGGACCACTGGATTGGCCGTTTCATCACTGCCTACGGGGCAGGCTTCATGGGTAAGGTTCGGGATATTGAGCAACAACTCGGTCTGACGGGCGGAAGCGGCATCAGCCTGCACATCGAATGCAGCGATCTGCTCATTGATGCTGCGGGCCTCCGCTTCGATGGCCGAGGTATCTTCCCCCTTGCCCTTAAGCATGCCGATTTGCTTGGAAATGGTCTTGCGGGAGTTCTGAAGCTGCTGCTTGGAAGTCTCTGCTGCACGGCGTGTCTCGTCACAGGCGAGAACATCGTCGATAAGCTTCCAATGGTCACCCCCGCGGGCCTTGAGGCGTTCCTGAACGGCGGCGGGGTTTTCGCGGATGACGCGGATATCTAGCATGGCGGCCAGACTCTCATGGCCAGTCGGGCCTGGAATCAACGCGAATTTTCACGGAATCCCGCTTCATGGGGTGGTGGAATGGAAATCCGGCGTTTTTTCCAATCGACTCCCGCCGTGCTTTCCGTTTTTTCCAGAGGCACGATGACTGCGGCAACGCCCGAAGAAATGGAAGCTCTCGGCCAGGCTTTCTCCGAACAAGCACACCCGGGCATGGTGATCGCCCTGGTGGGAGGACTCGGAGCTGGAAAAACCCACTGGACCAAAGGTTTCGCCACCGGTCTAGGGTCTACCGCAGTGGTCACCAGCCCTACTTTCGGGCTGGTGCATGAATATACAGATGGCAGGCTGCCGCTCTTCCATCTGGACTTTTACCGGCTGGATACGCCCGCCGAGCTCATCGGCCTGGGCTGGGATGAAATTCTGGAAGCAGATGGAGTGGTGATTGCCGAATGGGGCGACAAATTCCCCGATTTGCTTCCGGAGGAGACCCATTGGTTGCGATTTACCGTCCACGAAGACGGCACCCGCAGCATTCAGAAACAATGAAACTTAGAGCTAATTGTACGATTTACTGGTGATCGGCGCATCCGAATAAGCTGAAGAAGAGCCATTGGTAATGCTGTTCGCTTCCTTGATCGCATTCCGGGCCGTCCGGACGGCGGCGGTAGGGATGCCACACGAAGTCAGTGAGGCAAACAGAGCGACAAGAGCGGAAATCTTCAGAATGGGTTTCATTGCGTGCGAGCATGTGTACGAAGCGAAAGGAGTCAAGCAACCGGGAGATTTTTTTCCCCGTTCTTGCCTGAGGAATGCTGATCCTACAGGGTGGGGATACCCATGGAATCTGAAATCGACGGCTTTACCCGGTTCATCGCCACCGAGCGCGGGCTCTCCGATGCGTATCAGATCTCTGTCCGCCAATCCCTGCATGCGCTCCAGGCCTGGGCGGAAAAACGCCCGCTCCCTCTCAAGGACTTGGGCACGGAGGAACTGGCGCTTTTCCTCAGCCAACGCAAAAAGGAAGGATTGAATGCAGCCTCGCTGCGTATCACCACCGTCCATCTGAAAGTTTTTTTCCGCTGGCTGGTCCAGCGGGGAAAACTGGAAATGGACCCGGCAGAGCCTCTACTGGCCCCGCGGGGTGATCTTTCACTGCCCGAAACCCTGCATGCCAGAGAGGTGCAGCGCCTACTGGAATCCATTCCCCAGGATCAGCCTCTGGGAAGACGGGATCTCGCGATCCTGGAGCTTTTTTACTCTTCCGGCCTGCGACTCTCGGAACTGTGTAAGGTGCGCCTGGAAACGCTGGATATGGACGAGGGATTCCTCCGCGTTACTGGAAAAGGAGGGAAGACCCGGATCGTGCGAATAGGCACCAAGGCCCGGGAGGCGATTGCCAGCTACCTGAGTCATGAACGCCCATCCCTGGTTACGAAAAAAACCAGCTCTCACCTTTTCATCAGCGTAAGGGGCGGCCCCCTCTCACCCGACCGGGTGAGACAAATTGTAAAGGAACGCGCAGCCCACGCAGGCATCGAGCAAAATATCTATCCTCATCTGCTGAGGCATTCCTTTGCCACCCACCTGCTGGAAGGCGGCGCCGATCTGCGCGTGATCCAGGAACTGCTGGGGCATGCGGATATTTCCACCACCCAGATCTACACCCACGTGGATCGCCATCGGCTCAAGGCGGTGCACAAGCAGTTTCACCCACGGGGGTGAGTCCCGCTCACTGCTTTTCCGCCGGGAGATCGAGCTTGGGCGTGGCGGAATAGGGCTTCACTTCCACCTTGTTCGGCGCGGGGGCGGTGGGCGGAGTTTCCGCTGGTTTGTCGGTGGGAGCAGAGTGAACGGCGGCACCTTCCGGCGCAGGGGCAGGATTTTCCGGCTTCGGATCATCGGTGCGGATCGCCTGGAAAAGCAGGTTGTAGTTGTGCCTCACCACGGAAGGAAAGGAAACGCGCCCGGCTTCCACGATTTTTTCCTGGAGCAGCTTGGAGGAAAGATCCGCAACCAGATCCGTGCCAATCTGTACGGCATGGTCCACTCCCGTAAGCTTCTGCCCGGCGGTGGTGCCGCCACGGATCACATCACTGCTGATGGAGCGGCCCTGAATGGCGATGTTCGATTGGGCGGAGGTGATGTTCCCCTTCGCGTTCACGGTGATTTCCAGAACGGCGTGGTCATTGTTCGCCAACCATCCGCGCACGTTGTCGATCCGCAGGGAAACGAAGATCCCGCCATCCGGAGTGGGGCTCACCTCCGGCTTGTAGCTGCGGTAGGTGGAGCCGGAATGGGTGTAGTCCACGGTATTGCCACCCTTTCTCCAGCCACCGAGGCTTTTTCCAAAGGTTTCGTCATCAATACGGGGCGCGGCAAACGAGATCGCAGCAGTCAGCGCGATGGCAGTCAGCGTTAGTAGGAAAGGTTTCATGGCAGCATCAAAAAATCATCCGGCAGGGAGAGATACGCGCACGGCGCGGATTTATTCAAAAAATTCCGGTGGCGGGGAGGGATTCCCCAAGCCAAAGAGGCGCTTCACCTGGGCAGTGGCCTTCTCCTTGTGCTCATCCTTGATATAGGCTGCTACGGTGCCGATGGCAGCAACAAGCGCCCCCCAATCATCTCCATACCCGGCACCGGGAATGATGTCCGGAATCAGATCCGTGGGCAGAATGAGATAACCCAGAGCACCCACGATGACACCCTTGGCCCAGGTAGGGGTATCCTTGTCCTGGAGGCAGTAAAACAGCGTAAGTGCCGTCAAAAGTGTCTTTTCTCCGGCAAAAGCGGTGAGCTTCTTCAGCTTCGCCCACAATCGTGGCGCGGAATACCAGTGAGAGGCAGAGCGGGTCGCAGGCAGCAACGGTTCTTCTGGCATTTTAAAGGAAAATTGCCCGGGGGCTGACCCGCCGGGATGTGGCCAGCATGGTCCAAAAAGCGTCCCGCCGCAAGTAGAAGGACGTTCCGATTGCCTAGGCGGAAATCGCTGGCTAACGTGTTCCGCGTGAAGCGCCCTGTTGATACCGTCCTGGAATTTCTCGAAGCCGAGATGGAGCGCGGAGTGACGCACATCCATCTGGATGAAGGCGCACGGGACGGCCTGCGGGAATTGTTTGAACAGGCCCGTTCCGGAGTTTCCACTCCGAAGGTGGAGCGTCAGCCCGTTCCCGTGGCCGCCGCACCGGCAGTTCCCGCCATGGATGCATCTGGAGAAAGCAGGGAGGAGCAATTGGCAGCCCTACGCCGCCAGGCGGAGGACTGGGCACCCGCCAAGGCACTGGGCAGCCTGCGCGAGACGATGGTTTTTGCCACTGGCAATCCCCATGCCCGTGTCATGCTGGTGGGTGAAGCTCCCGGCTATCACGAGGAAAACCAGCGGGAGCCCTTCGTGGGGCCTGCGGGACAAAAACTGAATGACATTCTCAAGGCCATGGGAATCTCACGGGACGAGGTGTATATCTCGAACATCGTGAAATTCCGCCCGGCGATGCCGAAGCAGACCACCAACAACCGCAAGCCTACTGCGGAGGAAATGGCATCCTGCCTGCCTTTCGTCCGGGCGGAAATCGGGATTGTGAAGCCGGAGTGCATTGTGGCCTTGGGGGGCACTGCCGCCGAGGGACTGCTGGAAATCGAAGGAACCGTCACCTCCATGCGTGGCAAGTGGCATGACTTCGAAGGCACTCCCGTCCGCGTCACCTATCACCCCAGCTACCTGCTGCAAAGCGGCGGAAGCAACCAGGTGAAGCGCCTGCTGTGGGAAGACATGCTCACCGTGATGGAGAAGCTCAACCTGCCAATCTCCAATAAGCAGCGCGCCTACTTCCTGCCTAAGGCTTGATAGATTTTTCACCAAAGGCGCGGATTTTTTCAGGAATCCGCTTTCTGCGCAGGCCGAACTGACGGACGGCGTGGCGCTGGAGATGGGCCTTTGCCTCCTCGATATCGTCCGTGAAAAAGATCAGGTCCGGATCCTGGGGGCTGATCATTCCCTCGTCCGCCATTTTATAAACGAAATCCATCAGCGGCTGCCAATACTCGCGCCCCATGAGAACGATGGGGAAGTTCTTCAGCTTGCCCGTCTGGATCAGCGTCATGGTCTCGAACATTTCATCGAGAGTTCCTGCTCCACCGGGCATCACGATGAAGGCATAGGAATATTTCACCAGGACCACCTTGCGCGTGAAAAAGTAACGCATGGTCACCGATCGGTGGACGAAGGGATTGAGCATTTGTTCAAAGGGCAGCTCGATATTCACTCCCAGTGATCGCCCTCCCGCCTCAAAGGCCCCCTGATTCCCGGCCTGCATGATGCCTGGCCCACCGCCGGTAATGACGGTGAAGCCCAACTGCGCACAGACCTCTCCCATCTTTCGGGCCAATTCGTAATACCGTGCTCCCTTCGATGTTCTGGCGGAGCCAAAAATGGTCACGCATGGCCCGGCGAAGTGCAGCACCCGGAAGGCGCGGAACAGATCCTGCCCTACATGGAACAACGTCATGAAATCCCGCAGGCGGGAACGCGGACCGGACAGGAAGGATTGTTCCGCCGTCTCAAGTTCGAAGATCTCCTGGGCGCGGATTTCCTGCTCGGTGATGTTTTGCTCAGGTGCAAGTTGCGGCTGCTTCGGACATTCGGGTGAACTCACCCGTAACCGCTAACACGGCTTCCCCAGGTTGTGAAAAAAGAAATGCGGACGCACCGGAATGCGCCCGCATTTTGGAAAAACCAACGGTGACTGAAAATCAACCGGCGAAGTTTTGGGAAGCCACATCCCAGTTCACCACATTCCAGAAGGCAGTGATGTAATCCGGGCGGCGGTTCTGATAGTTCAGGTAGTAGGCGTGCTCCCACACGTCCAGACCGAGAACGGCCTTGCCGGAAAGGCCGGCGATGGCCTCACCCATGCACGGGCTGTCCTGGTTTGCGGTAGAGCCTATGGCCAGGGAGCCATCATCCTTTTTCACCAGCCATGCCCAGCCGGAACCGAAGCGGGTGGCCCCTGCCTTGGCGAAGGCTTCCTTGAACGCATCGAAGGAGCCGAATGCCTTGTCGATCGCGGCGGCGAGTTCACCGGAAGGTGCCTTGGAGCCACCTGGAGCGATGACTTTCCAGAAAAAGCTGTGATTTGCGTGACCACCGCCGTTGTTGCGGACAGCGCCACGAATGTCTTCCGGCACGGATGCAAGATCACCGATGAGCTCGCAAAGGCTCTTGCTTTCGAGTTCTGGCTTGCCAGCGAGGGCGGCATTGAGATTGGTCACATACGCGTTGTGGTGCTTGGAGTGGTGGATCTCCATCGTGCGCGCATCGATGTGCGGTTCAAGAGCATCATAGGCGTATCCGAGTTCTGGAAGAGTATGGGCCATGGTATAATAAGGAGTTTGGTTTTGCGTATCGATCACCGGTCCGGTAGGACGAACGGGCTAGGCAACACCCCAGTAGGAAACCGAGCAATTTCCCACCCGCAAGGACAAACGCATGCTTTCCGATCTTCAACCCTATCTTCCCTTTCTCGTCACCGCCCTGATCGGCCTTTTTCTCGGTTGGCTCTTCACCCATCTGGTGGCTTCCGGCAGAATCGCGGCGGGAAATGAACGGCTGCGGGCGGAAGAGCGGCGCGCCGCCGAAATCGAAGCCCGGCTGGCACATGCCTCCTCAGAAGCGGAGCGCAGTGAGCAGGAAGCACAAACTTTCCGCAACCAGCTCACCGAGTTGCGCTCCAGGCTGGATGCGGAATTGCGCGCCGCAGCGGAAAAGCAGGCCCTGCTGGAGCGGGCAGAGGTCAAACTATCAGATACTTTCAAGGCGCTTTCCGCAGATGCGCTCCGCTCTTCTTCCGAGCAATTTCTGCGCCTTGCCAAATCCTCCCTGGCCACCCAGACGGAGGAGGCGAAGGGAGAAATCGAGAAACGGAAGATCGCCATCGAATCACTGGTGCGCCCCGTGGCGGAGTCTCTCGGGAAATTCGAGATCCGCATCGGTGAAATCGAAAAAGCCCGGGAAGGAGCGTATGCGGAGTTGAAGGAGCAGGTCCGTGCCCTCGGGGAAGGACAACTCGGCCTGCAACGGGAAACCTCTTCTCTGGTGAAGGCACTGCGCCAGCCCACTGGCCGTGGTCAGTGGGGGGAAATGCAACTCCGCCGCGTGGTGGAGTTGGCAGGGATGCAGGAACACTGCGATTTTGAGACCCAGCACCACTCGGTAACGGACGAAGGGAAACGCCTGCGCCCCGATCTGGTCGTGAAACTGCCGGGCGGCAAGATCATCGTCGTTGATTCCAAGACACCGATGGATGCCTATCTGGATGCGCTGGAAGCCCAGGACGATACCATCCGGGAAGAAGCACTCCATCGCCACGCCCGCCAGGTGCGCACCCACATCGCTCAACTTGCTTCAAAAAACTACACGGCGCAATTCGCCCATGTGCCGGAATTCACCGTGCTATTCCTGCCGAGTGAATCCTTTTTCTCCGCAGCCCTCCAGAGCGACCCAGGCCTGATCGAGCGCGGCGTGGATCAGGGCGTCATTCTCGCCACCCCCACCACTCTCATCGCCCTGCTGCGGGCAGTTTCCTACGGCTGGAGACAGGAAGCGATTGCGGAAAATGCCCGGGAAATTTCCCTTCTGGGCCGCACCCTCCACGAGAGACTGGCAAAATTGGCGGATCATTTCGCCAAACTGGGCCGTTCTCTTGGCAGTGCTGTGGAAAACTACAACAATGCCGTAGGCTCCTTTGAAACGCGCGTGCTGACCACTGCCCGCAAATTTGAGGATCTCAAGGCGACTCCGGAAGCCGCATCCATCACGGTCTTGGAGCCGGTGGACAAAAATCCCCGCGAACTGCAATCCAGCATCACCGCACCTGCCGCCGCCCTCAAGGCACTGGCCCGCGCCAGCGAAGTTACGGCCCGCCATCAGGAAACCCAGCCACTCACTCTCAACAGCAATCAGGCCGACGCCCTGCTGGCACCGGAATTCGACGATGATTTCACCTTCGTCCCAGACCCTCCCGCCAGTGCCCGCAGTGCCGCTGCGGATCTGCGCTCCGCCTTGGACTGACACCATTCCTCCGAATGGCATCCGGCAAGGGGGCTTTGACACAAGGCTCGCTTTATGGGAATTCGGGTGCCTATCTTTTACTCCTTTCAGCCTGATCACCTCTTCCATGCTTCCTGCCATCACCGGTCTTTCTGCAGATGCCCTCGCCCTCTGGCTGAAGGAGCAGGGCGAGCCTGCATTCCGCGCCGCCCAGATTCTGGAGTGGGTGTGGAAGAAAAAGGTCACGTCGTTCGACGCGATGACAAATCTCTCTGCATCACTGCGGGCGAAGCTGGCTGCATCCTTCCGGATCACGGCGCTGGAGCACAGCACCACCCAGGGAGCTGCGGATACCACGCGGAAATTTCTCTTCCGCCTGCATGACGGACGTTATGTGGAAAGCGTGCTGATCCCGGCGAATCCTGCGCTATACGGAGAAAAATCCGACCGTCGCACACTCTGCGTTTCCTCACAGGTGGGCTGCGCCTATGGTTGCAAGTTCTGTGCCTCGGGATTGGCCGGATTCACCCGGAATCTGGATGCCTCGGAAATCGCCGGCCAGGTGCTGGCTGCCGAGCAGCTATCCGGGGAGCGGGTGGACAATCTGGTTTTCATGGGCATGGGCGAGCCGCTTTCCAATCTGGATAACCTGCTGAATGCCATTTCCCTGATCACCGGGGAAAAAACGCTGCATCTAGGCGCACGCCATCTGACGATTTCCACCTCCGGGCTGGTCCCCCAGATCCGCAAACTGGCGGAGCATCCACAGCAGATCCGCCTGGCAATCTCCCTTCACGGGGCGACTGATGAGGTGCGTCAGCAAATCATGCCGGTGAACAAAAAATGGGGTACTGCCGAGCTGTTTGAGGCGCTGGAATACTGGAACTCCAAAAAGAGCCAGAAACTCACTCTGGAATACATCCTCATCCAGGGCGTAAACGATTCTCTGGAACAGGCTGCCATTCTGGCCCGCCATGCCCGCCGGGTCCGTGCGAAGGTGAACCTGATTCCTTACAACACCGTGGATGGGCTGGACTGGAAACGCCCGCCCAATGCGCACTGCCGCGCCTTTCAGGAAATCCTGAAAAATGCAGGCGTGTCCGCCACCCTGCGACTCGAAAAAGGTGGCGATATCGATGCCGCGTGCGGCCAGCTCCGGCTGAAGCAGGAAACCGAGGAAGGCATCATCGCGGCACCCATCAAGCAGAGGTAGCCATCAGGAGGCAGGACAGAATATCCCGCCTCTTTGTTATTTGGGAATCACCAGAGATTGCCCCGGACGGATCACTGAGCCGGAAATGCCATTGGCACGCTGGAGGGCACCCACGGAGGTGCCATTCCGGCTGGCGATGGCGGAAAGGGTGTCCCCCTTCTTCACCACCACTCGGGTGGTTTTCGGCTTCGGCTTGACCTTCGGTTTCACCTTTACGGCTTCCGTTTTTGGCTTCGGCTTGGCCTTGGTCGTCGTGGCACGCGGGCGATCCTCTTCGTCATCATCATGGCGCACGGTGCGCTTCACCGTTTCCTCAGCCTTCGGAGTGGTGCGTGTGGCCGCAGACTTGGTGCGCGTTGCCACCACCACAGGCTCTTTCCGGCCAGATGAAGAGGATGAGGAAGATGTGGAAGAAGTGGAAATCGGCACGGAATTTTCCGGCGGTTGGTCATTGCTGGCCACTTGAGGAATGTCCGGCGTGTCCTCCGCGGATGGAGTGGTGATCCGGCCCTTCTTCCACTTGGAAGGACTGTCTGCCCATGCTTCCACATAGTTCCCGTTTTTATCGAACGGTCCGGTCGCCATCGAAGGGCCTGGCCCTGCCGACTTGGTTCCGCAGCTCGTAAATGTCAGAGCCACGAGACATAGCCCGAGCCAACTGAGGAAAAATTTCATGCGCGGATGATGCGCCAGAAGCAGGGAGACGTAAAACATTGTTTGAGAGAGCGGATTATTTTCCTCGCGGGTTGGGTAACTTTGAAACTTGCCGTGTGTTGCGCCAACTGGCAGCTAATTTAAAGGCAAGGTTGTAAAGGGGCATTAGCTCAGCTGGTAGAGCGTCTCGTTCGCAATGAGAAGGTCAGCGGTTCGAATCCGCTATGCTCCACCATCGCGCCGCTGCGGGGAAATCATTTGAAAAACCCGCCCAGACCGCCCAGCAGGCCGCCCAGATCCGGAGTCTTCCCAGCCATTACATCCTCCAAAGCACCATGGAAACTCTCAGGAAGTTTGGATTTGGCGAAATCCACCACCGCATGGATGGCTTGGTCCGTTTGCTCCTCGGACAAACCGAGGCTGATCAGTTTTGCTTTGAGCTCATTCATTGTGGGGGAATTCAATCGCAGATTCTAAGAGCAATGGTGCCGGGAACAGGACTCGAACCTGCACACCTTTCGATACCAGAACCTAAATCTGGCGCGTCTACCAATTCCGCCATCCCGGCTTGCGCCGGGAAAGTGCACGACAGTTTCACTCCCCGCAAGATCACAATGCGAGGCGATGAAGATCTTGCATTGAAGTGGGTGCGGAGGAGGAATCGTGAAAGGCAAATTCCAAGACGTGGAAGCTTCCTCCCAGGTGGGCAGGATGGGTGAGCGTCTGGAACTGGCGCAGAAGCGTGGGCTGGGGCTGGCCATCCAACGACAACAGCCACTCACGGCCTACTGCAGTAAGCCATGCCCCCTGATTTCGAAAAGCGAGTGAATGTGCGCCCAGCGAGAGAGCAGCCTCCGCCACTGCAGTAAAATCGACATGGGCGGTGATATCCACCTCACCGGGGGAGGCCAGCGGGTTTTCTGCGGCCCGGTGTTTTGAAAAGGTCCGCAGCGTCCCCTCCGAGCGCGAAGGATGGTAATAATCCGGCCTCGCAAATCCGTAATCCGGCCAAAGGAAGAGGGATTTTTTCATCACCCGGGTAAGCGGCTTCAGAAATTCCCTGAATCCGGTGCGGATTTCCGTGCGATAGCCCTCTGGGAATTCCGTCCCCAATGGCTCCAGCTCTTTAAGGAGAGCCGGGCTGGGTGGGCACAATACCCAGATGAAATTCCCATTTTCCATTCCCACATGGCATGCCTGCCATTCCCTCCCACGCCACTCCACCACATCGAAAGGCAGAGCATCCAACAGTTCATTTCCGAAGACGATTCCGGGAAGCGGAAACAGGCCATCCACATGTACTGCCCATTTCACCTGCTCCTGGAAATCCCGTAGTGTTTCTTTTTGGGCACTTGTGAGGAGTGGCAGGGGTTCGGCAATCACATACTCCAGGGTTTCAAAAGCCGCAGGGTTCAACCTGCGGATTGTTTCCAAAATATCCTTGGCCAGGGTTCCATCATGGGCACCGCACTCGATGATGCGCCATGGGCCATTGACCTCCGCCTGTCCATGCCAGGAGAGGAAGCGACGCGCTAGAAGATGACCGAAGAGCGGCCCAACACTGACGCTGGTGAAAAAATCCCCTCCCCGCCCCACCTGGCGGGCGTTTTTTGCATAATACCCAAGAGCCGGCTCATACAGGGCCAGCGCCATGAACTTACTGAATTGCAATGCCCCTCCGGCTGCGATCCGCTGCTGGACGATGGCCTTCAACGAAGGAGTTGCCGCAGGCGGTTCATTCAGATAATCGTGGTGGCACTTTCCCGTCTCCCGGGACGGTGTGGATTCCGGATCTGGCATGGCAAACAAGAAAAATATCTCCCGCAAGAAGGGCGGCACGGTGCCCTTCTACAAGAGCAAAAGCTTCTGGGGCTCTTGTGTCCTACTCCTGATCATCGCTGGTGTGATCGGCTGGATTTCCGGTGAGATCTACACCCGGGAATATCGCAACCGGGCCGCCACTTACGATCTGGACCGGATCAACGACCTGGAAATCCCCAGTCTGATCGTGGACCGCAATGGCAAGGAAATCGGCCGCTTCTACGTGCAGAACCGCAGTATCATCACGATCGACCAAATTCCGGAAAAATTCATCGAAGCACTGTGCGCGGGAGAAGATTCCCGGTTCATGACCCACCATGGGGTGGACTACATCGGCATCCTGCGGGCCGCGAAACTCAATGCTCAGGGCAGCAGCCAGGGGGCCAGCACGCTGACCCAGCAGCTCGCCCGGAATGCCTACAACCTCAAGGAAGAGGCAGTCAACCGAAAGGAGAGCACCATCCAGCGGAAGCTGGTGGAAGCGTTTCTCGCCCGCCGCATCGAAGACCGCTACACAAAACGGCAGATCCTGGAATTCTATCTGAACCGCATTTACTTCGGCAGTGGTTTCTACGGCATTCGCTCCGCAGCTCTGGGCTATTACGGCAAGGAGCCGATGCAGATGACCACGGATGAATGCGCCTCCCTGGTAACACTGATCAAGAACCCGACCTACCGCTCTCCAATCAACAATCCAAAAGCCAATCTGGCAGGCCGGAATTACGTGCTGGGACGGATGAGGGAGGAAGGATTCATCAGCCGGGCAGAGATGGTGCGCCTGCAATCCCTGCCACTCTCTCTTAACCCGAAGCCTCTCAACCGGGGCACCACACATTTCTACGAGCGGATCGCAGAAGCCGTGGGCAAGGCGCTGGGTGAGGATGGTCTGGCCTCGGGTGGTTTTAAAATCCACACCACCATCCTCGCGGAAGCCCAGAATGCAGCACAGAAATCCCTCCAGGAAACGCTGACACGCGCAGAAAACCATGCCGGCTACACCCGCCAGCGCTACAAGGAATACCGCCGCAGTGGCAACAGCATCCCGGAATATCTGCAGGGAGCTGTTCTGATGATCGACCATGAGACCGGGGAGGTACTCGCCTATGTGGGAGGGCGTGACTATGCGCAAGCTCCCTACGATGTGATCGAATCCGGCAAGCGCCCTCTGGGCACGGCGTTCTTTCCCTTCATCTACTCAGCAGGCTTCAGCGGAAATCTCACACCTTCCACCATCGTCGAGGACGAGCCGATGGACAACCGCACCGTGATGGTGGGAGGACGGGAAGGAATTCTGGGGGAGTGGGGCATGGAAATCCCCAGCCCCATTTATGAAGGTAATATCCCGGCCCGGCGGGCACTGGAGACTTCAAAAATCGCAGCCACTGCCCGTTTTGCCAGCCTGGCAGGACTTCAACAGGTGCGGGATACCGCGACTGCCATGGGATTGCCTCTGGAGAAGGCGGAGTTGCTGCCCCGCCTGAGTGTGGGGTGGGAGGAAATCAACATGAAGGATGCCGTGAGAGCCATGTCCGTCTTCCCTCTGGCCGGAAAATCCGGGCCGAAAGAACTGATCTATCTGGACCGCATCGAAAACTCAAAGGGCCGGGTGATTTTCCGCCAGGCCCGCCCCTTCATCAATCACATGCAGGTGATCGATCCCGCCACCGTCTGGCAGGTACACAGCATGATGAAGGGATCGCTTGATCACGGCAGCTCTTCCGGGTGCCTGGATGGCCTTTTGGAAAAACCGTTTCCCGGCGCAGGAAAGGGTGGCAGCACTCACGATTTTTGTGATACTTGGTTCCTCGGCTATAACAAACGGATCACCTGCGGCGTGTGGACCGGCTTCCTCCAACCCAATGGCGCGGCCATCTATCCCGGAGCATTCAGCCGGGATCTGGCCATGCCGGTATGGCAGGCAGCGATGAACGCTGCAGCCCCCTCCTTCGGCGGAGGAGAGATTTCTCAACCGGAGAACATTGTGGAGGTGCCCATTTGTTCCATCTCCGGGCAAAGGGCCACCCAGTTCTGCCAAGAGCATGTGGAGGATCTGACCACCGGCAAGATGCGCTCCAAATCCACGGCCTTTACCGAATATTTCCGTCAGGGAACGGACCGGCTTCCATTCTGCAGCATCCACTCCGGCTCTCAGGGCGATAATGCATCTCCCGATACTGCAATATCCAACCTGCCAGCCTTGGACGCAATTCCCATCCGTCCCACCGCCCCGTTCATCGTGGGTGATGATCCCTATCATGCGGAAATTCCCAGCTTCGCCGTCACCTCCGGCACCAGCGGCCTCGTGCGCCGCCGGACAAACGTGCTGGACAGCTTGGATCTGGGAGCAGCGGAAGCAGGCATTCCGCTCAAGCGCCCATCACGCCTGGTGATCGATGGCGATTAAGCTCAGTTACTTCCCAAACGATGATTCAAGGAAATGGATTGGCGGAGGGCATCCATGATTGAAACCAATCCCCGGTGCCCCGCAGTTGCCTTTGCACAAGCGGCATCACTTCCTGCATTGCGGCTGAAATAACGGCCGATTTCCATATAGTAATGTTGAACCTTTGAGTCGATAATGCCCAGATCGGCCCGCAGCAGGGTGTATTCCTTATTGGCGATGCCAATGGCCTGCATCGCTTCAGAAACATCTGCCTTTTGCTCCTGCTTCTCCTCGCTGATCAGGGCATCAAGGGCATCCATCTCCTTGTCGCCATTTTCTATCTCTTCCCCCACCTTGGTGCGGAGGTGTTTGAGTTCGATGAAGCGGGTTTTGAGTTCTGCCAGACGGT
>Ga0157373_10001030_pt1 | contig 21489 bp, 22 predicted proteins | sample C65metaG_FD_113460 | JGI IMG/M metagenome (GOLD analysis project Ga0157373, IMG submission 113460) | Corn rhizosphere microbial communities from Kellogg Biological Station, Michigan, USA - C6-5 metaG | ecosystem: Host-associated > Plants > Roots > Rhizosphere > Soil | place: USA: Michigan... | reverse complement strand
GGATCTGGAATGGACGCAGGTTGATATGCAAAGGAAGGTCGCCTGGATTAATCCGGAGAACGCCAAAGCGGGCAAGGCTATTGGCGTGGCTCTGAATGATACGGCATGCAAAGTGCTGAAGGGGCAGATAGGTAAGCATTCACGCTGGGTGTTCGTGCACACCAAGGCGAAGCATCGCAGCGACGGAACGCTGGCACCGGCAGGCAGGAAAATGCGCAGTGATGATAACACGGCGTGGAATATCGGTCTAAAAGCAGCAGGCATAGAAGACTTCCGCTTTCATGACTTGCGGCATACGTGGGCGAGCTGGTTAATCCAGTCTGGTGTTCCGCTTTCCGCGCTGCAGGAAATGGGTGGTTGGGAAAGTATCGAAATGGTGCGCCGGTATGCTCACCTCGCACCTAACCACCTGACCGAACATGCGCGCAAAATTGACTCACTTTTGGGTGAGAGCGACACAAATACGACACAAGGAGATAATCAGGTAGGATTGAAGCTGGCGTAAATCGTTGATTTTATTTGGTACCCTACAGGATTCGATCTCCAACCCTTTACACCTTGCTACCACTGGTTTTCCTCGTGTTCGAAAAACGTAGAGGCCCCCAATTAGGCCCCCAAACGTGTTTCGCTGAAAACATAAGCGTTTTCGAGAGCGGGCATTGTAGCGGCTAACTACCGCGCCGCCAACATCCCCGGATAATGCTTCGCGATGATGTCGTTCATCTTCTCCACTAACTCAGGCCGCTTGAATGCGAGATGCGCAGTGCCTTTCTGAAAGTAGCGGATGGAGAAATAGGTATCATCATAAGCATCCTTGCCGGGGTTATCGCGGATATGATTCATAAGGTTGATGGAAATGTCGGCGCGATTGTCAGGTATCGCTTTACCATCGAGCAAGAACAACATCCGTTCCAGATCGGCCAGTTGGTCGCGACGAAATCCCCATGTTAGGCTGTAGCCCCAGCGGTTGTGCGTCACCAGGTTGCTGATGATAATCTTCTTGCCGAAGTAGCAAGGGCTGTTGATTTTGTAATCCCATGATAGCCCTTTAAACACGTTGATGATGCCTCGCTCAAACACTTCTGCTTTGCTCTGATGCAACTGTTCGAATGTGCTGAAGATGTTAGCTTCGCTAATAGCCGGTAGATCGCCACCTTCGAGGTTCTGATACCACTGAGTTCGGGCCTGCGCGTCCATCAGCGATAGCATGCCGGATTTCAACATCAGATCGCGCCACAGGTTACGGTCTATATTGCGGGTGATAACTGGTATCGCTTCCTCTGGCTTTTGCATCAGCCAGCAATCATAACGATGCCCTTGCTTCATTGCCCAATCGGATGCGTTGCCGCCACCTATTCTGGTAGTAAGCTGAGAAATGGCGCTGAGTTGCCGAATCAACTGTTCTATCTGCACCAGCGCTGCATTACGTCCAGTCACGATCCGTTCTATATTGGTCGAGTTAATCAGCTCAGTGTTTCCGGTAATCACTCCGGGTTCTGTTTGCATCGTAAAAAATCCCATAAAAGCAAATGCCCCTGCCGGTAATAGCAGGGGCATTATGCGTGGTCAGATAAAGGGGAGAACTGCAGAAAGATGAATCTGGAGAGCTGTGCGAAGGGTTTAATTGAAATTGCGCTGCGTTAATCCGGTCGCGTGACTTGCCTTCAGAATATCGGCAGCGGTCAGGAAGATTTCTGGTTCTGGATAGGTATCATTGCTGGTATCAATTTGAAACCAATCATATTTTTCGACCAAGAAATTGATAGCGTCAGCCAGGGTAACACCCGCTTCAATATGTTGCTGGATGACTGACTCATTGCAAAACGGCGTATCGTTTAACTTCAGCCCGAAGTGTTTTTCCAGCAGGTAGATAAGCAGTGTTCGCCAGTGCGCTACGGGTGACAGGCAGCACGATGCCGCCCGGCCCGAATGTATTGCTGAGGTTGGCATATTTATTTCCATCGCGGGTTCTACTGAGGTGTCGGGTAAACTGCGGTATAGACGTAGCCGTGTGTACTAAGGGTGTCGGCTTTGCAGGTCAGCCAGTTGTGATAGATCGTGACGCATTGCTGCGGTGGTAAGCAAATGCTCGAGCATGCCGAGAATAGGTGAGAATGACTGATTGAGACGGTCGGTTTGTTCTTCGCTGAATTCCCGGTTATTCCGGCGCTATCGGCCAGAAAGTGCAACCGGTTACCTTCCTGCATCAGTCTGGCACCAAAGCACGACGTTTTACCACACGTCAGTCCCCATTGTTGAGAATTCATATGTCCTCCTTTATAACCAGCCACGTTCGGCAAACGATACAATCTCTTTGCTGCCGACAATCAGATGATCCAGTACGCGCACCTCAACCAGCGTCAGCGCTTTTTTCAGGCGTTCAGTGATGCGCCGGTCGGCGTCACTGGGCTCAGCATATCCGGAGGGATGATTGTGGGCAAAAATGGCAGCGGCAGCGTTGTGTCGCAGTGCGGCTTTAACCACCTCGCGGGGATGAATTTCCGTGCTGGCGATGGAGCCATGAAACAGGATTTCGTGTGCCAGCAGCCGGTTCTGGTTATCGAGATACAGGACGATAAATATTTCCCGCTCAAGACCCACCATCTGCAGTTGCAACCAAGTTTTAGTGAAGCTGGTTGAGGTAAAAGACACTCCAGGCTGGCGCTGATATTTCTCCAGCAGACGGAGAGCCCGGCGGATAATGCGTTGTTCGTTAACCGGAAAAATGGGTGATAACGTGAATTCGGACATCACGTCATCATGAGTCAACGGACGATCACGGCGAATTACATTCGCGTTACCAAAGCGGGAAGCTAAACGAGTCATAATTCACTCCTTTTAAACTGACGTAAAAAAGCCACCCTAAAGATGGCTATATTTAGACAATAGAAGACAAATAAAACACCTCTATTAAAGGCAAGGTATTCTTGATTTACATGAGAATAATATATCCCCAAAAAAAGATGCATGTAAACTTCCCGTTTATCTAACCAAGGCTACGCTGTGCTTTTGAGATATCCCAGCCCAAACGGGCATAACGTTTTAGAGAGTCTTCATCAATGGACACTACTGCCTGACTCATGAAGATTTTTATGAATTGCCCACGTATATTTATAACACCCTTGTTATTTTTAAAGCTATCAATATATTTCTTCATTTCATCTTCGCTTCTAGGGCGATGTAAAAAACCAACAAAGTAACCACGACTCTTGAGGTGTTCAGTGAAACCATTAAGATATATTAAACGATGATATTTATTCATGGAATAGTATCCTTTAGCTATCATACCGAATGATTTAAACTGGATATTATCAAAATCAAGGCATCTGAAAAAAAGGTCATTTTCTGCATAATGAGATGAAAATCGTTTAATAACATACCATACTGTTATAGCTAACCTAACTGTACTTCCAATGACGCTAAGAATTTAAACTTTTAATTTACTCACAATAAACAAATTGACATCAGCAATGCCATCAACTCTTTCGTTTACGATCTCCAAATCCCATACACTACCGTCACCATTTTTTGACTTTGAGGAAATAACCTCATACAAATAACCAACCACTTTCTTTTTTGCAAAAGTCAACAGTGAAGATGAATTGTCAAATGCATGATTATTAAAATCATAAATAAAACTATATTGATCAGTGAGGTTTTTTATCTTCAATTCTTTTTTAACTATTAATTGTTCACCTTTCTCGCGAGTTAACCTCACGCTTTCTACACTATCGATAACTTTATATCTATTAGTGTCAAAAGTCTTTCTCATCACTTCCCTACCTGCGTAAGACTTAAGCAAATCTGCAATATTCATCTCATTGAAATCATCTTTAAATAAGTTCTCATTTTCAAAGATATTTTCTTCATTGCTCTTAAAATATTCCTCCGAATATTTTTCTTTTAAGATCTGCAATATAAACCTTGAGACACTCTTGCTCTTTCCTTTCCCATCGTTATTCCTGGTTTTTGCATCAGCCTTCTTCTCTAGAAATCATAGAAAGATTTGTCATCAAAATTTATCGAAACCCGTTTCTCACTCGCCATTTAAGCCTCTTGATCATCAAAGTGCAGCACTTTTATTTACTAAAAAAGTACAGCACTTTTCTTGAAGAGTCTACTGTGCTTGTAGCGATTCTCCCTGCTAAATCAGAAAATCTTCTTACATCAACATGTGATAATTCTTGTAGAAAACTGAGCAAGCCACCACATCGATTCCTCCACGCTGATAGCTTTCAGGTTCCTTAAAAAATACTGCAATTTCAATTCAATGAGCTTTTTGGGTTTACCCCAGTAGATTCAAGCGCCCTGTCTACATAGCAAAAATGCCCAGACGAGGCACTCCTAACTAGCAAGTGGTTTCATTCGGTTTCAATCGCTGTTTCCCTTCTTTTCTCGGTTTTTCTTCTTCTATTGCCATTCCCTTCTTTTTCTTACCTGTATCGCCGTATTGTTAATAATGGATATAGATATCAGTAAGGAACATAGGCACAAGTAAGGGACACAGACATACATGAAGTAGGATCTACATGAGGGGATATGAGTACCCGTAACCATCCCCACAGGGGATAGCCAGAGAAAGGGGGAGGAAGAGGCCAGCATTCCTTAAATCATTACCAGGTATCCGATGAGCTGAGTTCAATCAGCTAAGGACACCACGTAATGAGCATCAAGAACCAAAGTCGATATGGGGGACTGAATAAAACCTATGTGCACGGTATCACCAGAACAATCGACAGAGCGTTAAAACAGTATCCTCGTCTATTGGCTATCAGAGTCGATCTGCGCTTCCCTGACGAAGAAGAGAGCCCTGATTGCCCAGATCAGTGTTATACAGGCCCTGAGGTCATCACTCGCTTCATCAACTCGGTAAAAGCACAGATCAAAGCGGATATTAAACTTAAGAGAAAAGCGGGTAAGAAAACGCTGACATGCGATGTGAAATTTGTATGGGTACGGGAATTCAATCAGGAAGGGAGCAAGAAGCATTACCACGTGTTGCTTCTGCTTAACAAGGATGCTTATGCGTGGTTGGGATATCAGCAGAAGGAGGTTTACTACAACCGATTTACCCTTATCCAGATGGTTGTACGTGCCTGGCTTAGAGCGATAAGACGGGAATATGCAGAAAAAAAATATCATGGGCTAGTTCATTTCCCCCATCAGGGGTATTACCAGCTAAACAGGAACAGAGCTGACTTCAATGCTGAATATGATGAATTAACCGAACGGGCATTCTATCTGGCGAAAGAACGTAGTAAGGACTCGTCTGATGGTCAGCGTAGTTTTGGCTGTTCTCAGAACTGATCCGTAATTCATTACCAGAGTGGGGATGTTGAGAAGGAAAGCGCCAACGGTCAACCACCAGCAATGGCGCTTCTCCTGATTCACTCAATATCAGGACGGAGACAATCCCATGAGCAACAACCTCCAGCACTCTTACCTCACCAACGACAAAATGGTGGATATGGCATTCATCACCAGCTTTACAGGCTTAACCGATAAATGGTTCTACAAGCTCATTAAGGATGGTCAATTTCCGAAGCCTATCAAACTGGGTCGTAGCTCCCGTTGGATGCAAAGCGAAGTGGAAGCCTGGGTTCAGCAGCGAATTACTGACTCTCGCAACAGATAAATAAGCCGGGGAAATGAATAATGCAGGAAATAAACATAAAAAAATAAAATCCATGTCAGCAACTGAAACCCCCTACTCGCTGGATTTGCATCAGGTGTCATAGTCAGTTCTGTGGAGACAAGACCTACCCATTCTATCAATGCTGTCTTCAGCATTGAAGTAAACGAGAGTAAGACCATTAAAAACAGGACTTCTCATAATCCCCTTTGAATGAAGGTTTCTCCAACCTGACGACACCACCGCGCTCCTGTAGTATTTACTCTGGCATGCCATTCAGATATTTAGCTGGTGGACCAGATTACAGGGACGCTCATCGACCTGACTCACTTATTGCACCTGCTAACCGCTATCGCCGATAGAAGGAACCTGGCCCGGATAAGTTGATTCAAGCTTAGCTGGGTCCATTGACAGAAGTTCTGTAATCAAAGGTAAAAACAGTATGGTTAGTGGGCTGGATACGCTGGTAACACCGAAATTCTGGTTCTGTGTGTGGTGTCTGGAGGATTACAAAGGAGAAAAGCACTGTAAATCCTGCAACACGGGGATTTACAGCATCACCGGAGATAACTGGAGCTGGGATTACCACCACCGGCCAGATGTTAATCGATTACTTTAGACAACGCTGTAACGCAGATAGCACCATCATGCTAACGCTGAATACTCAACAGACATTGATCGCACAGGCTATATCAACGACTTAAGGCATAAAAAAGGTTATTTCTATATATTTCATATCATTGCACCATCACTCCGTGGTGGGTATTTCTAAAGCAACCCAGCTCTCTCATACTTTGTGTAACAAAAGAAATAGACGGACCCGTTGTTATCAATCATGATTGCCGCATCTCTTTGCGGCTTCGTTCACACTTTGATGCCTGATATTCCCGGATGATTGGTTTGTAATTTAACGAGAAGTGAATCAGTGATGATTATACCGCTTAAAAAATGCACAAAAAAGGGTGACCCCTACCAGCGCCGTACTGAAATCGAAGATATTCTGAGCGAGCTTGATACACTTGCTTACGATCAACTAGTTGCCCGGCTTACATGCCCAAATACCCCCGTGCCCTTCGAAATACTCATTTATTACTTACGTCATAGTGAGATCAGGTTCTCACAACAGCATCTTCAGCCTGTCTTCACCACGTTCTATAACCGTGTAGAATCGGCGCTATATAGGGCTCTGGCCCCAGCACATTTCGCTCATACAGCTTCTATTTGCGATGAAATTATGGATAAATTGTTCGAAATGATTGCGCATGAACGAAATTCTCAGAGTGACAATATGTACTACTGGGAGGTCAATTTTAACCACGCGTTGTCCAACTTTCGAACGGATGTGTTGAAAATAATAGGTCCAGCCCGGAAAACCGACCCTCTCATCAACTATCACCCCTTAATGAGGGAAGATGAAGAAGGTACCGTGCTTCATCCCGAAGTCGAGGCTGCCGCTGAACGCTTTTTCAACCCAAATCCCTCATTATTAGATGATGAATCTTTCCGGTTATGCCTTATGGAGGCGATTAACACGCTACCAGAAGATGAAAAACGTGTAGTTGGGTTATTCTTACAGGGTATGCAGATCGAATCTCTGAACCCGGAAGTGATGACCATCGCAAAAGCGTTAGCATGCACGGACAGAACTGTTCGCAACAGACTGAGTCGTGCTCACGAACTCCTGCGAACCCAACTGCAGAAGGAGGGCTATGATGAAATTTAAAAGCGAAGCGTCCAAAGAAGCCGTATTACACGCGTTTTCAAAGGAAAACAATCGCAATGCAGAAACACTGGCGAGTTATCTAAAACGATACCCGGAATACAATGAATCGATTATAGATTTATCTATTGAGTTACTGACAGCGCCTTCTTTCGATAAATTATCGACTGAATCGCAGTCAGATGAGAAGAGCAAAAAAGCCTGGTTAACATTCCAATCCATGCTGAGCCCGGATGATCCGGCGTCCGCGATGTCTCAAAACATCGCTAATCCGCTGTCTGAAATGAACACTCTGCAGTTTAAAGAATTAGCAAATGACTTAAATGTCACTCGCCTTTTCTTGTCCCGCATCCGCGACAACGCAGTTCAGGTCAGCACGATACCTGCACAGTTTATTAAATTGCTTGCACAACATCTCAAGCTACCCATTGAGACATTACAGGAGATATTAACTGCTCCGCCTGAGATTGCTGCAGGGCAGCGTTTTAAGGCCTCAGGGAAACCCAGTGCGGGACAAAAAGTTACTTTTGATGAACTATTAGCTACATCAGGGTTAAGCGAGTCACAGCAGGTGATGTTGAAGGCCATGAAGGACTAATTGCAGAATGGATGCTATTGAAGCAGCCCGACAAACGGCTGAAAGTCTTCACCAAGCAGCGGCAAACCGGGGCTGCAATCTATGCGACCTGCTTGGTTATGTCCTTAATGAAGCCGAGCTACGAGATGTTGAGGTTTATGCTATTCCCTGTGGAGACCCTCAGCTTAACGGTGCCAGGGCTCTCTTTGACAGTCAAGCCAGAGTCATCCTTTACGAGGATGTGGGCAGCAGCTTTGAAAAAGCATTCCTAATCGCACATGAAATTGGTCACTTAGAACTCGAAGGCTCAGAAGAAGATAGCCTGACCAACAACACCGAACATGACCGGGCTTCTGAGGGCCCTGCCAAAAGCATTGAAAGTGTCGTCGATTATGGGAGTCATGAGCGGCGGGAAGTAATAATGGACTTATTTGCTCGCGAGCTATTACTTCCCCGCTATCTGATGAGGAGCATGCACGTCGATGAGCACATGTCTTCGCACGATATTGCAGATAAATACCAAGCCCCTTTGAATGTTGTCCAGCAACAATTAGTTGATGCGCTTTTACTCCCGCTCTGTAAATCAGAATCTAATGCCCATTCGAACCCCGTCAGCCCGGTTGATTTAGATAAGTCGCAACAACTTGCTGCAATACATCGCGGTAGCCCGTTTCTGCTTCAAGCCGGCCCTGGCACTGGGAAAACCCGAACATTAGTGCATCGTGTTGAATCGTTGCTTGAAGAAGGGGTTGACCCAGGAGCAATCCTGATACTGACATTTTCCAATAAAGCTGCCGGTGAATTACGAGAACGCATTTCATCTAAACATCCTAAAGCAATCACTACATTATGGATTGGCACGTTCCATTCTTTTGGGTTAGATATCGTTCATCGCTTTCACGATCGCCTTGGCTTGTCTGAAAAACCAGCACTGATATCACGCGATGAAGCAATAGACCTCCTTGAAGACGAGCTTGCATCGCTGGACATTAAGCATTTCCGGAATTTGTACGACCCTGCATTAGATCTGAGCGATATGCTATCAGCCATCTCACGGGCCAAGGATGAGGTGATCGATGCCACTGAGTACACAGCGCTGGCTGAAGCAATGCTGTCTGCAGCTACAGATGAAACTCAAACAATACAAGCAGAGAAATGTCTGGATGTTGCGCTCCTGTATCAGGCATACGAAGCATTACTGAAGCAAAGGGACAGTATTGATTTTGGCGATTTAGTCTCTCTTCCAGTGAAACTGGTAGAAGAAGATGCTGAGGTCAGACGTTCGCTTTCACTACGCCACCAACATATTCTTGTTGACGAATATCAGGATGTAAACCGGGCTTCTGTCCGTTTACTTAAAGCGATATCTGGTGATAGCAAGCGACTTTGGGTTGTCGGAGACGCCAGACAATCTATCTACCGCTTCAGAGGAGCATCATCGACCAACATGGGGCGATTCGCCTCTGACTTCGATGGTGCAACAATCGAAAAACTGGATACTAATTATCGTTCCGGCGGCGAAATTGTCGAGCTATATCGTCTCTTCTCAGAAGACATGAAAGCTTCGGAAGGTGCATTGCCACTTAAGCTCAGAGCTAATCGTGGCAATCTGGGGAATCATCCTGAACTAAGATTAGCGACGACTGTAGATGACGAAATATCATTGATTGCGGGAGCAATTGAAGACAGCCGTTTAGCAGGTATGGAATATAAAGATCAAGCTATACTCTGCACGTCGAATAATCGTCTGAGTGAAATTGCCGCCCATCTTGAAAAGCTGGGCATCCCCATTTTGTATTTGGGAAGCGTATTTGAACGCGATGAAATAAAAGACTTACTTTCATTATTATCTTTAGTCACCGACAGACGGGCTTCAGGCCTGATTCGCGCAGCGACAATACCTGGCTATAAGATAGATCTAGGTGATGTCCTCATAATTCAGAACCGCCTTCGTGAAGTCGACTGTCCTCCTCAAGACTGGATGTCATTAACAGACGAAGACTGCGTGGCTGGCGAGCGTTCAGCTGACTCACTTATGCGCCTTTCACGAATTATTGGAGAATTTCAACCATACGATGCTCCTTGGTCAGTTTTAATGAGCCTAGTCATCGATCACATGGGTTGGGCAAAAAAAATATACCAGGCAGGTGATCTACAAAGCCAAATGAAAGGAATTGCTATCTGGCAACTTCTTAATTTTTCCCGAACCCCCATCAAAGGGACGGGTTTTCCAATTGATCGGCTGTTATCAAGAATTCGACGTATTGTATTGTTATCCGAGGATCGTGAAATCAGGCAGTTGCCGCAGTCAGCCCAGGAGATTGACGGGGTACGACTGATGACAATACACGCCAGTAAAGGCCTGGAGTTTAAGGTCGTCCACCTTCCAGGTCTGATCGCTGGCGGTTTACCTGGATCTAATCGGTCACCTCGCTGTCCCCCACCGGATGGATTGATTAACGGTTCCCAGGGTATGACCGGGCTTGAAGCAACGAAGGCAGGCCATGATGAAGAAGAAGAGTGCAAATTCTTCGTAGCCACATCGCGAGCCAAAGACAACTTGGTTCTCTACGCGTCATCAGTTCAGGCTAACGGTAATAAGCGAAATCGTTCAATTTTTATCGATCGTATAGCTTCTTCCCTTATTACCCGAAAAAACCCGCCCCGGAAACAGCTCCAACTATCTGAATCTGAGGTTCTGACGCCGGCCAAAGGAGCATTGTCGCTGACGGACAGACAGATTAGTTTGTACGACAGGTGTCCAAGACGTTTTCTCTACACCCACATGCTTTCGTTAGCAGGAAAACGAAGTGAGAGCGGTTTTTTGAAAATGCATACTGCCATCTACGAGATTTTAGACTGGCTCAAACACCATCATAGCGACTCTTCGCCTGATATGAAGGAACTGGAGGCCCGGTTTAGAGAGTCGTGGCTCAAGAGTGGGCCTGTGGACCATAGTTACGCAGATGATTATCTGCGCATAGGTCAGCGTCTGGTCCAATATCTTATAGAGACCCGTCAGGGGCTTAAGCTGGTAAAACCAGAAGTCCTGCAACTGTCATACCCTGAAGGAACGATCATTGTTTTGCCCGACGAGGTAACGCTAAATGAGGATGGAACCCATTGTGTCCGCCGTATTAAAACCGGTAAAAAGGGTAGTGATGAATTTGACCGTATTGAATATACTCTCCTGTTAGAGGCAGCAGGGCGTCATTATGGTAAGGATTTCCGGGTGCAGGCCGTACACCTGGCCGGAGAAACCCAAGAGATCGTAACAGTGAGTACCCGTAAGCAAAAAGCGCGCCTCGATAAAGCTCAAACAGCTATAACATCGATAAGTCGTGGCTTTTTCCCCGCAAGTCCGGACAGCCGGGTTTGTCCGCGATGCCCGAACTTTTTTGTGTGTGGCAAAATTCCTATTGATGATTCTGAAAAAAAATAAGTGATTTAGCTTTCCGGTTGGTGAATTCGTATCGATTAACCCTCTGAACGGCTCTGAAACCGCATGGTGCGGTTAGCCATCAAGAGGATTACTCGATATGAACAATTCAAACTCACCATCACAAGCGTTCGTTGAGCACGAAGATATTGCTCTTTCCCGACGAGAAGGACGCCCGTTGCGCCCCGCTCATCATTACCTTATCGAAGTACTTGACCCTGACTGGCATGGTACTGCTATCGAAATTACCGATCCTGTGCCAACCGGGCGCCAGATTTTAACGGCTGCAGGAAAAAATCCTGCTGAACAATACATGCTTCTGATGGTTGATGAAAAAGGCGTACTCACTGAGGTTAACCTTGAAGATCAAGTCGATGTATACAATCAGGGCGTTGAGCAATTCATTTTCTTCGAGAGCGATCGTCTTTTTTATGCATCACTAAATGGTCAGCGTTTTCCATGGGGACAATCTCACATTCGGGAAAATGTGCTGCGTAAAATAGGAAAAATCCCCGATAACTGCTCTATCTGGCTTGAACATCAGAACCGGCCAGATGAGCTTCTTGAGGAAGGGCAAAGCGTTAATCTTGATGAACCTGGCCTGGAGAAACTGTACACCCGCCAAAAATGCTGGCAGCTCAATGTCCAAGGGGTCATAGTCAACTCTGAGCAGCCAACAATCATTGCCAGGGATGCCCTCAAAGCTGCAGGTTTTAACCCTGATAAGGGCTGGATTTTGGTGCTTAAGGTTAAGGGTGAGCCAAAGCAGACTATTGCTATGGATGACGTTATAGATCTGAGAAAACCCGGCATTGAAAAACTGCGCCTTACCCCTGCAGAAATCAATAATGGTGAAGCGGTTGTCACTTTTTCCCAGGATTTCTCGTTACTTGAGAAGGACAGCACCTACCTTAACCAGCAGAACTATGATTGGGAAACTCGTCTCGCAGGAGCTCGTCGCTGGCTGATTATTCATGGCTACCCCCTACCCGGGGGTTACAACCACGAGCAAATCAATTTAGCCGTTGAAATCCCTACCATGTATCCAGATGCTCAGTTAGACATGTTCTATGTTTACCCTGCGCTTACTCTTAACAATGGGCAAATTATTCGTCAGACTGAATGTCAGGAAACGATCCTCGGTAATGCCTATCAGCGGTGGAGTCGCCATCTTAATGGGGCTACACGCTGGAATCCACAAACGGATAGTGTTACGACCCATCTGGCTGTAGTCGAAGAATCGCTTCTGCGGGAGGTGGAATAATGAAAGTCGTAAACCATGACTCTCGCGTCAGACTTGCTCTGAGTGAGAACCATCACAAAACGCTACATCAGCATCTTTTCCCTGGGGACGGCCTGGAGGCCGCGGCCATTATCCTGTGCGCACAAAGTTCTGTATCTCGCTATGTCGTCAAAGACATACTACTAGTTGATCATTCGACATGCCGTATACGCACCCACGATTTCATCAGTTGGCCTGGCGCCTCTATTGAAGATGCCATTGATATGGCTGAGCAGCACAATTTATCCATAATACTCATGCACTCTCATCCTGGAGGGACATTGGTATTTTCTGATATGGATAATGGCAGCGATCGTGAAACCTTACCGGCTTTATTCGAAGCCAGCGAACGGTCAGACGTTCTTCATGGCTCGGCCATTATGACTTCCGACGGAGCAATTCACGTGCGGTTTTATAACAGCCAGCTAGAAATTATCACCGTTGACTCAGTACATTGTGCTGGTGACGATCTGAAATTATGGCGGCTCACTGAATATGACGGACTCCAGCCGCGCCCCATGGCCTTTTCATCACAAATGGGTAAAGATCTACGCTATCTTACCGCTTGTGTCGTAGGCGTATCAGGTACAGGGTCAGTCGTCGCTGAGCAATTGGCTCGTCTCGGGATCGGGCGGCTTATTCTTATCGACTTTGACGAAATTGAATTTAAAAATCTCAACCGCATTCTTAATTCCACGATCGAAGATGCGAGCAATGCCGTAGCCAAAGTTACCAGCATGGCAGCAGCACTCTCTGCATATCGTAGTGACATCGAGGTGGTAACGGTTAAAGCCAGTATATCCACTCGCGAAGCCATAAATTCTGCAGGTATGGCTGATGTACTGTTCTGTTGCGTGGACAGCTTCGAAGGTAGACAGATGTGCGATCGCATCGCCGCGGCTTTCTTACAACCATTGTTTGATGTAGCCGTTACCATTCCTACCAGACAAACTGAAAACGGTGCAACAATTGGGGATGTATGTGGCCGTCTGGATTATGTTAAGCCCGGAGGAAGTACACTAGCGGATCGTGGTGTTTATACACCAGAAACACTTCGCCGGGAGTACCTTCAAAAAGTTGCCCCCTGCGAACTAGATGCACAGGTTGCAGAAGGATATATCAAAGGTATAGCGGATGAGGCACCTTCAGTGATAACTCTCAATATGCGGGCTGCCAGCGATTGCGTGATGGAGTTCATTGCCCGAGCATACCCGTTTCGCCATGATCCAAATAGCAAACGAGCTCGCACAATTTTCTCACTTGCAGCCAGTGACGAAGATTTCATCAGCGCTTCAGACTTTGAGTGTGCACCAAACCCTCATCTTGGCCGTGGATTAATTGAGCCGCTGATGGGTATGCCGATTTTTAACAAGGAGGTGCACTAATGCGTTGGCCCCACTGGATTTTAAAACTGAAAGAATCTCTGTTACCTCCCCGGCGCGTCATTATCGTAGAGGGGGACACTCCCCCATTGAAGCTCCCACGCCGCAATTTAGTCCTGGCGCGAGAAGGCCGCGAGGATTGGGCCGTGGCGTTTCACTGTCCTTGCGGATGTGGCAAGCGACTTGAATTACTACTGCTCAAAGAAGCCAAGCCCAGTTGGTCAATCATGATTGATCAGAAGGACATTCCAACGCTGCATCCTTCAGTGTGGTTACAAAAAGACTGTAAATCTCATTTCTGGCTGAGAGATGGAAAGGTGATTTGGGTCAGCTAATCGTAAGCGTACAGCGAGAGCCGTCTGGTCATAATCTGCGCCATGTGCTGGCGGTGATAACTGAGTGGCCGTTCAGTCACGTCGGTGAGTTACTGCCGTGGCGCGCCACCCTGCCAGAGGAATAATATCTGGGCCTTCCTGTCAATACAGTTCTAGCTGAACGCTTACCCTTTACTTTGAAGTTATGCGGCTGCCTGAATTGCTTGTAATTTTAGCCCCAGAAATTAGAGATATATTAACATTTTTGATTAATTTAAGGTGGGGTGGCATTTACCATGTCTGTTTCAAATATCTCTGCTTGTGAGCATTTTTCTTTCACATGAGCCCAGCGAGCCGTAATTGCAGGAGAATGAGCTGTGTATGATGGCTCACTTTTATCAATTCTGAATTTTTTCTTTACGCCGCCACCAACACCAGAAAGTTTATTTTCAGCGGATATATCACACTCAATGTGCCCTCTCATCATTCGCTCACCTTCAGGAACCGTGGCAACGGCTAGCCAGGTGCCTGAAGATTGGGCCGGTAAACACAGCACGGTGCGAGGGCCAAGAGTCATCGGTAATAACCAGCTTTCCAGGACTCTTGTTAGTGCCCTGACTGTATCGCTAACTGGGGGGCAGGGTTGGGCGCAGGGTAACGCTCCCCAATTGTTTTCCGATGCAAAATCTATGATTTGCTGTCCGTAATCGCTATATCTTTTTGTCGAAACATCCACATCAAGATGGATAATCAACATGTCATAAAGTTCAAGAAGGGGGTGCTCATCAATGAATCCAGCGTGCAATTCTCGGTACGCATTGCACCATTTCAAAACTCCACCCCATCCCCCACCCAGTTCTGAGAGCACAGGTTCAGGTTGCAGCAATTTTAAAATAAAAGACCGGGGCATGAATGCATCAAGAGCAGCTTTGATGATCGGATAATCGGTAGCCCCCTCGGCAATCAAAGCGATCTGTAAATCAGACATTCGGAACTGCTCCAAGATTGCCCATGAGCCATAATCGTGAAAGAGGATATTGGCTGTTTAATTTTCGAATGCCGTCTGTGAGTTCAATACGGCGTACTCGTGTTAATCCATTGTTGTTTCTGTCAACAGCAAACAATCTTACATCCTGATTATCCAGGTCTAATCCATCTAAGACGGCAGGATTATGTGCAGTGAAAAGTAATTGCTTTTCTTTGTCGGATGCAAGTAACCATCCTGGCAAACATTTAATGAGCCTAGTTAGTAATCTTGGGTTCAGTGCTTGATCCAGATTGTCAATAGAAAAGCAGCGAGGAGAATCTTTTAGCAAACACAAACAGGCCGTGAAAAGGATATACAGTGCACCTTCACTGGCATCGTAGGCAGTTAATTCACTACGACTGCTCATCATATATTTATCTGTAAATCTGAGGATATGTTTTGAGCGCGGTACACTGGGAGACAAAATTGAATTCGCCTGTGATGTAACATCAATATTATTGACCCAATCAATGAGTCCCTGAACCTGTGCCAAGAGTTGAGGTCCATCGTCTCGATTGTTTAGTTGTTTGCATAATGAATCAAAAGCTTCTGCCAATAAACCACCATTAAGCCCCACTGGACTTCTACTCTGTTGGTCTGGTGCTATACCTCGCAGGGAAGGGGTATTAGGTGTATAAATTGCGTAATTTTGCAATGTACTCATCAAATGACTTGCAGCGTTTTTTTCATCAAGCTCAACTAGTTTAAGTGCCGCAAGGCCCAGCTTGGGATTCAAGTTTTTCCTTCCACGGACACCTTGCGAAATTACATCGATAGAGCCATCGCTCAGGTATTCCGTTTTAAATGACCAGGCAGGTTCGGGAGTCTTTATCGGGTTCAGCAATGACACTCTGTAGCATTCATTTGCATCCCCCATGGCCTCCAGTCCGATGTGAGCGGGAGAGCGTTCACTTTTGAAAGAACTTTTATAGAGCCCGGCGACTCCTGCCCTTACTCCGCGGCGGAGTAAACTTTCAGCATCAACAGAACCGTTTGCTGCCGCACCAATGACCCCCAGAGCCTCAAGGATGTTGCTCTTCCCAACGCCATTCGCACCAATAAAACAATTCACCCTGCCTAATTCTATAGGATTTTCAAGAATTAGCGATTTGAATCCACTTATGTTCAATCTGCGAATCATGTGTATGAACCTGCATTGTACTTTTCATTAATCAGGAGAAGGCACGACTATTGTTGCCTACTGGGACAGGATAATGCTTAAGAGTATAAATTCCAGAGATTTATGATGATTATCTTTTGCGGTATCGAGACATTGTGAAGTCGCAACACCGAGTAATCTGTCCGTTGCAATTCTCTCACCACCAATTTTTTCCACAAAAATAGTGCATATTCCGCTCAATTGCCTGTGTATAAAAGCGTGCACCAGATGTGGAACCGCTCTGAAAAAGTGGCGAAGTACATCGCTCAAATCGAAGCGCAGCTTATCGCCATGCAGAAATATAGCGACGATCGCACCTGTGCCGTAGTAGACGGCTCCACCGGAGCAGCTCCCGCTGCTGGGGTACACTGTCGTACTTGGTCGAGGACGTGGCGCAGTGCGTTTCGTGTTATACGCACCGTTCTCAATAAGTACTCCTGTAAAAAGTGCAGATCTGCAGGCCGACACACTACCACGTTCCATCGAGCGTAGCATCCCGGCAGGGTCTGCTGGTCAGAATGCGGATGTTGAACTATACGCAGCGAACGCCGATAACGGTGCTGCTGCTAGGCAACGGAAAAACCAAACCAGTCGCCTGAGGGCCGATGTGTGCTACGACCGGAACGAGGGCTTGGTGATAGCGCCTGTGGTATGTTCGCGCACTCGCCGGACCGCAAAGACGTGCGCTAGTAGACGCATTTGGCCGGGTTAAGCGGCAATATCAACATTGCCAGTACGGGCAGCCCTAACCACTTTCACGGTAGAGCACACATCCTCACGAGTGATTGAGGGATCAAGATGCTGAAATGCCTTAGTCGTTACGGATAAGGCCACATATTCGTCGTAATCATACTCAAGCATTTCATACTCACTCAACTCATGAGTTGCTCGTGCTGTACCGGTACTGTCAGTACTTTTTCTCTTCACCTGCCATGTTGACCTCCTGTGTGAGCTTTGGACACAGCAGATATATCTATGAGGGCGGTTAAAAAAAACAATAGCTCATGGCGGGAAAATTTTAGTGTACTAGCCGGAAAAAAATTTAAATAACATTGTAAGAGCGCCATTTAAGGCGCTAGTTTTATAGATAAAACAATGGCTAACCTTGATGCTGGCTAAAAATAATCTTGTGTTTCTGGTATTCAGATTCCATGCTGTTAATACAGTAAACGATGTAATAGACGTTGAAGAGGAAGGTGTAAAACATGTTCATTTTGAGTTCATACTTGAATTCTTTCAAAACGTAAGCCTGTAATGCAGCTTTAGCTTTAAATCCCCACACGATGTACATAACAACCGATGCAAAAGAAAGCAGTGTGGAGATATAATCAAATATATTTTCATTTTCACTAATCGCAATGCCAACATCAGAAAAAAACCACCCCAAGCCTGTAGTAACTGCGATCCATAGCGGGTAATTGCTATCAACAAAACTATCCTATATGGCTTCGGTTAATTTTCTCTGATTAAGAAATAACCACATCAATGGATAAATTCCGCCTGTAACGGCAGTCAACAGAACAAAGTTTAATACTTTAGTATCGAGACTATTTTTTAATGAATTCATATCGTTCATGATTAATTTTTCCAGCGGAAGGTTGAAATGCCTTTGTTGGTTTCAATAAGGGCTTCACGAGGCCTGCACTTTCCATAATCACTGTCAGAAGAAACAGTAAAATAATAGACGCCACCTGTGTTAAGATCCCAGTCAGTACGGGGAGTTTCGTGGTCTTCTGAAATCTGATTTCGTCCACCATTATTCAACCGATCAAGCATGTTGTGCTCACGCACATTGGTCATAAAAACTCGACTCTTTTCATTTATCTGGCAATGGCCATTGTTGATGGTTATTTTATTAATCGTTAGATTATCGATATTACTAATTAGTTGGTATTTCCAGAAGTAATATCTACCTGCTGGAGCATCGCTGTGTTTCGGCGATACATTCAATGTGATAGCATCATTGGCATTGGCATTGGCATTGGCATTGGCATTGGCATTGGCATTGGCATTGGCAGTATTTGAGAATTTCTCTATGTTATTTTCTAGTGTCTCTCCACTCAGCTCAATTTCAGTAATAAGCTTCTGCCCTTTCCATACCTGAATAGATGAGCCACCACGTAGGGATTCACCCACCGTGTAGCTGTAGTCACCGTTAGGAATGGTCACGCTTTGATCGCCATTCCCAGATATAGTGAAATTAACTTTATCCGCAGGTACATTTAATAAAAGATCCGGCTTTCCAGAATCCTTACCGTACACATAACGAACATTTCCAGCGACATAGCATACACCAACGTGCTTACCTCCCTTAACGGCATATGCATCAAAGATGGTTTGTTCCCCATCACAGGAATCAGCCGGGTTTGCATAGGCAGATACAGAGAACATGCCTGCGCTTAACAGCATGGCACCGCCGAGTAACTTTTTCATATGTAATCCTTCAATGAGAAGAGCCCCCTGAGATTCAGGAGGCTGAATAGGCTTTTAACCGAAGAAGAAATTCCAGGCTTTCTTTAACCCACTGACAACCTCTGTTTTGGCAGCTTTCACCACCGTTGCAACAGGCTTTTTCTTTGTAATCCATTAACTCCCTCTCTTTGCTTCCCAGTCTGTCTGGATTGCTCCCACAGAAATGCCTGCATTCGTAATCAGCCTTTGATGCCAATCACATTATGTACTTATTGATGGTCCTTCATCTGTGCCGAACCCCTGCGCCATTAAATTTAACTAACTGATTTAAATATTAAAATTAAGATAAAACACGATAAGAAAAGTAAGTATTTACAGGGTTGATGCTTCGTGATCTTTTCAGGAAGGGAGAGGTGTGTAAAATTGTTAATACCGATCGAATTAGCTGTACTGATCTGTAAAGCCTATTGGTAATAACGATCAATTATACATTAATGATTGTTAAAGACTATCAAAAGGCGATAAACTGATCGGTAATGCAGATCAATAAGTAGAAGTATTTGAAAATAGAAATGGAAATTTACTGAGGTTTTATGGCGAATCGATAGAAGGAAAATGCAAGTTAATCAATCAAATGTATGTTCACAGTCACGGCATTCATACTGGTCAAACAGGACACCATCAAGCGATGCTCCTGTCACGGCTCCAGACGCCGCACCGGCAACAAATCGTCCAAGTATTGCGCCAATAATGGCCCCTGTCGCTGTACCCACCACCGGAACAACGGAACCAATTGCTGCGCCTGTACCTGCACAGCTGAGTGCGCCTGCTACCCCTCCGGCAATCCCCCCTGCCTTTCTGCCAATATGACGTTCACTTACACGGCCAGAGCCGCATTGCGGGCATATCGTATTCATGTTGTAATTTTCCTAATCTCAGTTATTTAAAAAGTAAAAAAGCCCCCGAACATTAATGAACGAAAGCTTTTTATGTGACATTACTGCTTTATGTCGCTGAAGAATCAACCAGTAGTCTGGCTATGCGGTCTTACCAAATGTTCCCTGTATAACGGTGCCTTGTGCCAAAGACTCTATATAATTGGCATACCACTGGAGCATCTCCCTACGCTGCTCCAGATACTGTGCATGGTTGTAGGTGCCACGAATGGTGTTCTTATCCACATGCGCAAGCTGTAACTCAATCCATGCTGTGTTATAGCCCTGTTCATGCAGGATGGTACTCATCGTGTGCCTGAAACCATGTCCAGTTGCCTTTCCGTGATATCCAACCCTTTTCAGTACCTGATTTATACTCGCTTCACTCATCGGTTTCGTAATGTCGTTACGGCCAGGAAACACCAGGTTGTAACGGCCCGTCACTGCCTGGATCTCACGAAGTGATGCAACAACTTGATCGGATAGGGGGACCAAATGCGGGCGGCGCATCTTCATCCTTTCTACCGGTACTTCCCAAATCTTTTTATCAAAATCAAACTCTTTCCATTCAGCCTGGCGGAGTTCGATGGTACGAACACCGGTCAACATCAGAATACGAGTAGCCAGTCGAGTTATAGGGCTACCAGAATACGTGGCAATAGCCTGTAAGAAATCAGGGAGTTCATCAGCTAACAGATGGGGATAATGAGTAGACTTAGGCGCAGTTAAGGCACTTGCCAGTTCAGAGGCCGGGTTAGTTTCAGCTCTGCCGGTAACGATGGCATAGCGAAATACCTGATTGCATGCTTGGCGGATTTTACGCAGTTTATCGAGTACACCCCGCTTTTCGAGTTTACGCAGCGAGTTGAGCACCTCAAGCGGTTTGATGTCAGCGATAGGACGTTTACCAATATCAGGGAAGATATCGTTCTCAAACGCCTCCATCAGATCTTCGGCATACCCTTTAGACCAGTTAGGACGTTTATAGTCATGCCATTCAAGAGCAATAGCTTTAAAGGTGTTTTCCACATTGGCTTTCTTAGCTAATTTCTCGTTTTTCTTTTCTTCGCTCGGGTCGCCACCCAAAGCAATAATCTTCCGTGCTTCCTCTCGCTTCAGGCGAGCGTCAGCCAGAGAAATATCAGGATAAACACCGATAGAAAGTTTTTTCTCTTTATCTAAAAACCGATATTTCAAACGCCAGTATTTCGCACCGTTAGGCTTTACCAGCAGGTAGAGGCCGCCGCCATCGGTGAGCTTGTATTCTTTTTCTTTGGGTTTTGCAGTATCAATCTGTCGTGCATTTAGTGGCATATGGGGCCCCTAATTTCCATTGAACGAGATAAGCCCCCTCAAAGGCCCCCAGTTACCACTTGATTTGGGTATAACTGAGTTGACTTCGATTGAACTCGAGACAGAAAAAACCAGTGATTTCAGGGAGTATAAAGGAGAAAAAGAGAATTCAGTAGAAGTGTGTTGACCTGAAAATGGTACGCCCTACAGGATTCGAACCTGTGACCTACGGCTTAGAAGGCCGGTGCTCTATCCAACTGAGCTAAGGGCGCATGGAGATGGCACGGATTATACGTCGGGAAGCGGGTACGTCAACG
>Ga0157373_10001028_pt1 | contig 21522 bp, 21 predicted proteins | sample C65metaG_FD_113460 | JGI IMG/M metagenome (GOLD analysis project Ga0157373, IMG submission 113460) | Corn rhizosphere microbial communities from Kellogg Biological Station, Michigan, USA - C6-5 metaG | ecosystem: Host-associated > Plants > Roots > Rhizosphere > Soil | place: USA: Michigan... | reverse complement strand
GTTTTTCGTAAGTTTCCCGATGATAGGACTCCTGATAGACGACCAATCCTTCCGCCCCGTGATCCACGATATCGGCATACTGCTCGTCCTCCATGGGGCCGACTTCCAGACCCAGCGTAGGAATGAATGGTTTCAGCGCATCCAGGCAATCCTGCAGATAACCTTCGGAAACGAACTTCGGGTGCTCCCCGCCCACCAGCAGCACATTGCGAAAGCCCAGCTCATGCAGGTGCTTCGCCTCACGCACCACCTGGTCGATCGTCAGCGTGGTCCGCATGATCGCCGCATCCCGGGAAAATCCGCAGTAGGAGCAGTTGTTCACGCACTCGTTGGAAACATAAAGCGGTGCGAAAAGCCGCATCGTCCGTCCAAAATGGCGGCGCGTGATCTGCTGACTCTGGCGCGCCATTTCCTCCAGCGGCATGCTGGTTTCTTCGGAAAGCAACCGCTCGAAACGCTTCATCAACGGCGTGGGGCGCTCCAGGAGCTCAGGGAAAACATCGGCAAAGGCCATGACGCGCGGAATGTGCGGCGGGAACCTTCGGGAAACAAGAGTCAAGAGTCCAAATAACTGCTCAATGCCTCGCGAAGGGTGGTGCGGGCGCGGAAAAGCAGGCTTTTCACTGCGGAAACGGAGAGATCCAGGATGGCGCCGATTTCATCGTAGGGCATGTTCTCGTAGCGGCGGAGCACCACGGCCATGCGCTGGGTCTCCGGCAGCGAGGCGATGGCGGAGTCCACCGCCTTTTGCAATTCCGCTTGGAGGAGCTCGGAGTCCGGCTGGAGATTGGGGCTGGCTTCTGCCTGAATATGAGAGTTTTCCTCACGTTCATCGGCGGAGACTTCCTTCTTCCGGCTGCGGCGGCGGGTTTCGTTGAAAACGAGGTTCCGCGTGATCGTGAAAAGGTAGGTCGTGAATTTTGCTTCCGGGCGGTAGCGTTTCGCGTTTTTCCAGATCCGGAGGAAGGTCTGCTGGGCGATGTCCTCTGCCTCGGCGGCATTTCCCAGCATTCGAGCCACGGTGCCGATCACGGCATTTTGGTGCCGCTCCACCAATTGGCGGAAGGCATGATGATCCCCAGCGCCGATTCGCTCCATCAGGGCATGATCTAGGCTGTTCTCATCTGTAGGATATGGCGTCGAATCGGCCTCCATGTTCCGGGAAAAGAGTCTCGATGTACTCGCGACACTCAACATGGCGGGTGAAACCCGGACGGCGAGGTAAAGTTGCGGAAATGATGCCCTTTATAGCTCCACGGAGCGCGCCCATTCCTCCACCTCTGGATCGAGAAATACCTCCTCGATGACTTCCCGCGCCCAGTCTTCCTTTTTCGCCAAATGGTTCAGCATGCGCCAGGAAACCACCTGTACAGCGGGCAATTCACTCCACACGGTTTCCGCAAGGATCTGCCAGCCGCGCCCCGCCAAGGTGGCGGGCCTTTCCAGCACGGCATGCACGGCTTCGCAAACCAGCAGGGTCTTTTCCAGATCTGGCTCGCCGGGGACAGGTGGCACTTCATAGGGGCGCAGGGGAACGCCGCCTTCCCCGGTGATTTCGCAGCGGGATTTTGCCCGGCGTGCCAGGTCTTTCCCCAGCGCCTGCAGGGCCTGCACGCGTGCCTGATGAACTTCGTATCCTTTTCCCATGGACGGGATGGCAGGGAATGGGCTCTGCCGGGGCAAGAAAAAAGGGCCGCGCAACGGAATGCGCGGCCCTTTCAGGGAATCAATTTTCAACAGGCAGCTCAGGCGCCCGCGATTTCTTCGATCAGCTTCTCAAGCTTCACGATATCGGCAGCGAAGCCGCGGATGCCTTGGGCCGTCTTTTCGGTGGCCATGGCGTCCTCATTGAAGAGGAAGCGGAAGGTCTTCTCGTCGTAGCTGACCTTTTCAAAGTCGCTGGCAGCGGCTTCTTCTGCGGTGAGGCGGGCAGCGAGAGGCTCCGTGGACTCAGCGAGCTGCGCCAGCAGACCAGGGCTGATGGTGAGCAGATCGCAACCGGCGAGGGAGGTGATTTCCCCGGTGTTGCGGAAGGAAGCACCCATGACCTCGGTCTTGTAGCCGAACTTCTTGTAATAGTTGTAGATGGCCTTCACGGAGATCACGCCTGGATCTTCGTCGCCTTGGTAATCCTTGCCGGTGGATGCCTTGTGCCAGTCCAGGATGCGGCCTACGAATGGGGAGATGAGCTGCACGCCAGCCTCGGCACACGCCACTGCCTGGGCGAAAGAGAAGAGAAGGGTGAGATTGCAGTGGATGCCTTCCTTCTCGAGTGCTTCCGCTGCCTTGATGCCTTCCCAGGTGGAAGCGATCTTGATGAGGATGCGGTCGCGGGAAATGCCTTCCGCCTCATATGCGGCAATGAGTTCCTTGGCCTTGGCGATGTTGCCTTCCGTATCAAAGGAAAGACGGGCGTCCACCTCGGTGGAAACGCGGCCTGGGACGATTTTGAGGATTTCGAGGCCGAAGAGGACGAGGATGCGGTCCATGATTGCCTCGGTGCGTGCTGCGCCGGTGAGGCCTTTTGCCTTCACCTCTTCCACAGCCTTATCCACCAAGTGGCGGTATTCCGGCTTGGAGGCTGCTTGCAGAATGAGGGACGGATTGGTGGTGGCGTCCTGTGGCTGATACACTTTCATCGACTCGAAATCGCCAGTATCGGCAACGACGGTGGTGAACTGCTTCAGTTGTTCGAGTTGATTGAGGCTCATGATGTGTTTTGCGTAGGGGGCTGGCACCCGATATGAAAGAAAAAATCCCCCGCACGGGCGGGATTTGCATGAAAGCTACTTGATCCAGCGATGAAAGGCCTTGAAGACAAGGGCTCCGCTGAAGGCCCCCAGGGTATCCGCCAGCCAATCAAAGACATCGTTGCCACTGCGCCCAGGCGTGAAGGACTGATGGAATTCATCCAGCACTCCAATGAAGGAAATCACCAGCGTGGTCGTAAGAATCAGCACCGGCCAATCCGGTTTCTGCGGATTCCTTCGATAAAGCAGGGCAGCGAGTAGGCCGCCACCGCCGAAGAAATAGCCAAAGTGCGCCACCTTGTCGATATTGGCGATGGAGGGCAAATTGTCATTCGTATGGCTGAAGGAAGAGAGCAGCCACAGGGAGGCGAACCACACCAGAAAGCACACCAGCCAGAAAATAACGGAATGGCGTAGGCGGAGCATGGCTCAGAGCTTGCGCATTTCTTCCTCCAGCCTTTCCGCCAGCCACTGCTTCATCATGGATTGATAATTCAGGAAGCGTGAGCGTGCGATCCGTTTGATGCGGGAAAGCATCCGGGGGTCAAAGCGCAGCGTGATGGTGGTGGATTCCCGGGAATCCGCCTCATGCACGGAAGTGGCCATCAGCCGCGCATCCAGCTCATGCGTCTCCCAATAGCGGGCTTCCGCTGCTTCATCCTCGAAGGCGGGTATCTGGGACCAATGGGTGATGGTATTCATGAGTAGAGAGAGGAGGGAGGTTCAGCGGAATTCTGCGTATTTCCGATCATAAAACTTCTGCTCGGAATCCGTCATATTGCGGCAGGCCACCACGCGCGTCGTTTTCCCATCTGTCCAGAAGGCGATGAAAAGGTATCGATCGGAAACCGTGCGGCCCAGAGCGTAGTAGCGGGTCGAGCCGTCCGCACGATCCTCATCTGGCAGAAACCGCACGGTGAAAGGATCCTCCAGCGCCTCCTCAAGCTCGCGGGGCTTGATGTTGCGGAGGTCGAACTGAACGTCGATAAGGTCGAGTTCCATAGCAGTGAGACTCAGGAGTGCGGCTCCAAGAAGCAAGAGCAGACGTGGCTTTCTTCAGGAAATCTTTCGGAAGGGTTAAATAATCAATGGTTACAAGGTGTGGCCCATTCGCAGCCGCTTGGTTTCCAAGTACTTTTCGTTGTGGGGATTGGAGGGTAGGCTGATCGGCAGTTGTTCCACGATTTCCAGTCCATAGCCTTCCAGTCCGATGACTTTTTTCGGATTGTTCGTCAGCAGGCGGATGCGGCGCACCCCCAGATCACTCAGGATTTGGGCTCCCATGCCATATTCCCTCAGATCCGCGCCATAGCCCAGCTTCACATTTGCCTCGATGGTATCCAGCCCCTCCTCCTGGAGTTTGTAGGCATGGATTTTTGCCGGTAGTCCGATGCCGCGCCCTTCCTGGCGCAGGTAAAGGAGCACACCACCCTCACGGGAAATATGATCCATGGCCGCCGCCAGTTGTCCGCCACAATCGCACCGTTGGGAGTGGAAAACATCGCCGGTGAGGCACTCGGAGTGTACCCGTACGATGATCGGCTTTTCAGGATCGATCACTCCCTTGGAGAGCGCCAGATGGTGGCTGCCATCAGTCTGGATACGATAAAGGTGGCAATCGAATTCGCCGAAATCCGTGGGCATTTTGATCGTCTGCTCCCGCAGCACCAGTTTTTCGGAACGGCGGCGATACTCGATCAGTTGGGAAATGGTACAGGCCTTCAGCCCATGCTTTTTCTGATAGGGGCCCAGTTGGCCCACCCGTCCCATCGTCCCATCATCATTGATGATTTCACAGATGAAACCTGCGGGGGGCAGGCCTGCCAATGTCGCCAGATCGGTGGCAGCCTCCGTATGTCCGGCACGGCGCAGCACCCCGCCGGGCACGGATTGCAGCGGAAACACGTGACCCGGTTGGACAAAGGAATCCGCCGTGGATTTTTCATCTGCCAGCAGCCGGATCGTATGCGCCCGGTCTGCGGCGGAGATTCCTGTGGTGACTCCCTGCGCCGCATCCACGCTAATGGTGAATGCGGTTTTGTGACCTTCCCGGTTCCGGCGCGTCATCTGCGGCAGATCCAGTTTCTCGGCGCGTTCATGCAGCACTGGAGCGCAGATGAGTCCGCGGGCATGCACGGCCATGAAGTTCACTTGGTCCGCCGTGCATAGTGCCGCCGCACCGATCAGATCTGCCTCATTTTCGCGATCCGGATCATCCGCAACGATGACCAGGCGGCCGGCAGCGATCTCGGCAATGATTTCATCTACCGGACTGAAAATAAGCGATGGGTCTGACATGGAAAATGCGGGAAAAAAAGCAGGGTGGGGATCGGTTGCGCCGTCCCTCGCTGAATGGAGAGTGGCATGGATGGGGAAAGCCTCAATTTAAAATCGGGTTCGCAGGTGCTTCCGCCAGGATGCGATGGAGCGGGGAAATGCCACGCATGATCTCAGCCCACAGCCCACGGTCATGATCCAACCCTAGAAAATCACTTCCCGGCCGGGCGATAATCCACGATTGGCGCTCCAGTTCCCCTTCCAACTGGCGGGGAGTCCAGCCAGCATAGCCTACAAAGGCACGCACCAGGGTGCCGGAACGCTGGGAGTGCTTGATGGCATCCTCAGCAGAGATGCGGATGGCCCACTCCAGTCCTTTTTTGCGATTCCACCAGAAAGCGGAAAACGTAAGCTGGTCCTGGGATACCGGCCCCCCTTCGTGCACCGCCACCTGTTTCAGCGCTGCGAATTCCTTACCTTTCAAGAAATCTCCCACCACATTGCCGGTAGGGTGGTTCATGATCAGGCCATAGGCTCCCTCATTCAGTCCATGGTCGGAGAGTAACACCACGGAGCGGTGAAACATGCCGTCCCGCAGCGTCGGATCGGCCAGCAGGAGCTGTCCGCGGAACTGCGGAGACGGATCGGATGGAAAGGAATCATCGGCCACGGCGGAAATCTAAAGTGCTCCGTGCAATACGCCAACAGCGTTTGCGGGAATTTCTTTATGAACGGTACCAAGGTTAATAGGTTGAATGTCCTTTCCCTTGCGCAAAGGGACTTTTCTTTGCTTTACCTCTCCTCGTCTTTTCAAAAACCCCTTTGTTCCGGTATTCCTCTCCCCCCCTTGGAAATCGGATTCATCCGATGAATCGCCGTAAACCCACTCTCCCTTCCAGGCATCAGTTTGCCATTGGCCAAGCGTCGTTCTGTTGCTGCATCGCCTGAAATCCAGCCCCTCCCCCTCATGAGAAAATCCCGCCATCACCGCTTTCCCCACGCGCTGTGTTCTCCGGCGTTCGCATCATCTGTGCGGAAAAAAATGGTATGGTTCCCCGGCGGCTCATTGCTTGCCATTCTTTTTATCCTCGGCCTGCTGGATGATGGCCCACATGCGGATGATTCCCAGCTTGCCACGGCGGCCAGTGCCGCCTCTGCCCCCGCAAATTCCTCCATGAGTGAAGCTGGGCTCGCTCTTGAGGTCATGCTTCAGAATCTGGAAAACCGCGCTGTAAATGATCCGGAGTCAGCCCTTAATGATGCAGCCGCCATCCCGGATAAATCCCTCCGCCAGTTGGCACTTTCTAAAATCTGCTACCAGATCGCCAGCATGGACCCTGCCAAGGCTCTCGCCCTGGCCTCCCGCCATCATCTGGACCAGGAAGCGGATTGGGTCGTGAAAAACCTCGTCCAGCAATGGGCACAAGTGGACATCGAGGCCGCCAGCGGCTGGGCGCTGCAACAGGCTCCCGGCAGCTTCCGGGATTCCCTCGTCACCCGCCTGGCGTTTCTCATGGCACGGAACGATCCCGCCGGAGCTGTAAATCTTGCCCGTCATGAAATTCCGGCCGGCACCGTGCAGACGGATGCCGTGGCCATGATCGTGCAGCAATGGACTCTCCGCGATCCCGCGGGAGCCGCCACTTGGAGAACTCTCTATTCTACGATGGATGAGAAAGGCTCCCCTCTTGAGGAAATGCAAAACCGCACCATGCCTGTCAGCTACTGATCGATTTTTTTCCCTATAACATAAAGGCGATCCCCGTGGCAGGTGGTCGGGGATTAGGGAGGGTTCCGCGTTAGAATCCATGTTTCCCTAACTCCGGGCCACCAGCCGCGAGGGTCGCTTTTTTTGCGGGGTTATCCTTTAGCGCAGGTCATCCAAGGGGGCAAGAAAATAGAAGGAGAACCACTCACAGCGAATGGCCGAAAACATCGTCTTCCTTGAGGGCAAGGACGAAGTTTGTGAGTAATTCAATGGTGGCTTGTACATCCTTGATGTGGACGGTCTCCACGACGGAGTGCATGCAGCGTAGTGGAAGGGAGATGAGGGCGCTGGGGATGCCGTTGCGGCTGTGATAGATCTTGTCTGTATCCGTGCCGGTATATCGGCTGCTGGCTTCGTGCTGGATGGGGATGTTTCCTGTCTGGGAGGCCTGGATGAGGCGGTTCACCACATGGGGATGGTTGGCGGTGCCATGGGTGAGGGATGGGCCGCCGCCGAGTTTGATCTTTCCATATCTGGCCACATCCAGGGTGGGGGTATCGGTGGCGTGGCAGACATCCAGGCAGATGGCCAGATCCGGGCGTAGTCGATAGGTGGCCATCTCGGCACCGGGGCCACCGATTTCTTCCTGCACGGCATTGAGGCAAAGCAGCGTGAAGGCCGGCTTTTCGCCACGGCTGGCGATGCGCTTCATGACCTGCGCGATGATGTAGCTGCCGATGCGGTTATCCAGGGCACGGGCTACGATGCGGCCATTCGCCATGTCCATGGGGCCATCCTGATAGACGGCTGGGTGGCCCACACGGAGGCCCAGGTCTGCTACTTCCGCAGGGCTGGATGCGCCCACATCCACCCACAGCTCATGAACGACAGGGGCTTTTTCCGAGCCTGCATCACTTTTCCGCAAGTGAATGGCGGTATTCCCGATGATGCCGGGGACCACGCCCTTATCTCCCATAATGGAAAGCCTGCGGCCCCGGGCAGTGGCGGCATCCGATCCGCCTATCCGGTCCAGCCGGAGGAAGCCTTGATCATCGATGGTCTTGATCATGTAGCCGATTTCATCGGCATGGGCTTCCAGCATAAGGGTGCGCTCACTGCGGCCGGGCAGTTTCGCCCAGGTGGAGCCATAGGCATCGCACTCCACTTCAGCAGCATGGGATTTGATCCACTCTGCCCACACCCTCTGGCCGGGCATCTCGAAGCCGGTAGGGCTAGGGGTTTCCAGCAGGCGGTTGAGGAAGTCGCGGTCGTCCAGAGTCATTTCAATATTTCAATTCGTGATGGCCCGGCTGACAAGGACCTTACGCAGACAATGAAATACCCGGTCTTGAAATGAGAGCCTGGTAGGTTTTCAGGTAGCCGGGTTTAATCGTCTGATAGATCAGTTCCATCCGCTTGTCATAGGGGGCAAAGGCGCTCTTCATCGCATTGAGCGCGAGTTTTTCCAGATCCATCAGGGAAAGGTCGAAGAGCTCCACGGCCAGAGTGGTTTCCCGGGTCATGGAGGTATGGCTCATCAGGCGGTCATCGGTATTGAGGAAAACGCGGAAGCCCCGCTTGAAAAACAGGCCAAAGGGGTGCTCCTCCAAGCTGGGGCAGGCACCTGTGCGCAGGTTGCTGAGCAGGCACATTTCCAGGGGAATGCGGCGATCAAGAATGTATTGGGCCAGTTTTCCCAACTTCAGTGTGCCATCCGGGAGGATTTCCATATCATCTTTCAGCCGGGTGGCGTGGCCCAGCCGATGTGCACCGCAAAGCTGAAGCGCCTGCCAGATGTAATCCGTGCCAAAGGATTCCCCGGCATGGATGGTGATGTTGAAGTTCGCCCTCTCGATGGTTTGAAATGCCTCCACGTGGTTTTTTGGCGGAAATCCTGCCTCCCCTCCTGCCAGATCGAAGCCCACCACACCTTCATCCCGCCAGCGGATGGCCAGCTCCGCAGCATCCGATGAGGCAGTAAGGTGGCGCATGGCGCAGATAATCAATCCCCACGCCACGCCGTAGGTTTTCTGGCCACGTTTGAGGCCCTTCAACACTGCCTCGATCACCTCATCCTGGGTAAGTCCCATATCTGTATGGAAAATAGGCGCGAAGCGGACTTCCGCATAGACCACGCCATCCTCATGCATGTCCTCGATGAATTCATAAGCAACGCGTTCCAATGCCTGTCGCGTCTGCATGACGCAGGTGGTGTGGAGAAAGCCATCCATGTGCTCCGCCGGTGTGCCGCGCTGCGCTCCGCTCTGGAACCAGGCGGCCAGTTCCGCCACATCTTCCGTAGGCAGCCCGTGATAGCCGCACCCCCGGGCCAACTCGATCACTGTCTGTGGCCTCAGTCCTCCATCCAGATGCTCATGCAGCAGCACCTTCGGCAGCATGCGGATATCGGTGGCGGCTGTTAGCGCCTTTCCCCGCAACGGCAATCCATGGAGGTTGGAGTTCATGGCGGCTATATAGCAGCATCCGATCCCGGCGGGCCTGAAATTTACTTTTCGGGCGAAAAATGGGAAATTTTTCGAAATTTTCCCAATATCTTTACCAATCGGCAGCGGCTTTTGCCGAGAATAGCGCATCTTGCCTTGATTTGTTAAGATCAGTGAAATAGTTTGAGGGCCGGTTTTTCTCATTCCGCTCATGCCAAAACGGCTTTCCTCCTTTCCCGGAAAACGGGTGCGCCCGAATCAACGGCGCACGCGGCCCACCTTTGCTGAAACGCTCAGCCAGGCCAGCCGCCGCGCTCGTGAAAAAGCGAACCGCCCGCTTGGCCGACGCGCAGGAAAATCCGTGTATGCCGCCATCGCCGCGATGGAGGATGAAGAGGAATTCGAGTCCATGGTGTGGATGCGGAGGCTCCTGCGCTGGGCTGTGGCCCTGGTGCTGCTGCCGTTGTGCTTCATTACTTCGTGGACGTTTCTCATCCGCTTTTCCCATGCCGCTGTGGAGCAGGGCTTCTGGCAGACGGAGGAGTTCTGGTATTTCATGGCGGGCATCCTGCTGATGATCGGCTGGTTTGCATCCGGTCTGCTGAAATCATTTTTTCTTTATCTCTACGTGCTGGGGCATGAGTTGACCCATGTGGTTTTCGTCCTGCTCCATCTGGGAAAGGTCACAGACTTTCATGTGAGTGTGGAGGGTGGCTACATCACCACCACCAAGACGAATCTCATCATTGCGCTCTCCCCTTACTTCGTGCCCTTCTGGTCCGTGGTGGCGGTGGCCATCTATCTGCCCCTGCGCATCATGCTGGGCTTTTCCCATGAGTGGGACCGCCTGCTCTATGCCCTGCTGGGATTGACGTGGGCCTTCCACATGGCGTGGACGGTGTGGATGATCCAGCGGGATCAACCGGATCTGAAGGAAAACGGCACGCTCCTTTCTCTTGTCATCATCTATCTGGCCAATCTGCTGGTAGTGGTGGGGCTGCTGTGTGTGGCGGCTCCCTCGCCCTTGCGGAGTTTGGCGGACTTCGGAGCGGATTGGCTACGCTACGCGGTCACGGCGGGGGATGCCATCTACCGGATGATGAACGGAACGATCCTACGCTGGGCAGAGGAAGCGGCGCTGCGGTGAAGTTTTAAGGCAACAAAATTTTGGGCAGGAAAATTAAGAGGAATTTCAGAAGTTGGGTTTTTTGGGAGATTGATTTTTTGTTGGTTCGAAGGTTGAGAGGTATTGGATTGAATTCCGCTGCCGCCACCGGATGCTTGCGCCGTGATTTATCTCGATGCGAATGCCACCACGCCTCTTCTGCCGGAGGTGCTGGAGGAAATGTTGCCATGGCTGCGGGAGGGGCATGCAAATCCGTCTGGCTCATACGCTGCTGCCAAGCGGGCACGCAAAGCCATTGATAAGGCGCGGGAGCAGGTGGCGGCATTGATCGGCGCGGAGCCGGAGGAGATCCAGTTCAACAGCGGCGGCACGGAAAGTGTGAACACCGCGCTCACCTCCCTGCATCGTTTGACCGGGGAAGGTGCAGCAGTTGTATCCGCGATTGAGCACAGCTCCGTCCTGCGCTGTGCGGATTCATTTCCCCGGGAGATCAGGCAGGTGCCGGTGAACTCTGGAGGGCTTGTGGAACTGGCGGCTTTTCAAACTTTTCTGGGAGGCGCTGCCTTTTCCTCCCTCATGCTGGCGAACAATGAGACAGGCGTGATCCAGCCCGTGAAAGAGGCAGCAGCCATGGCTCGTTCCACAGGCATCCCATTTCATACGGATGCCATCCAGGCAGTGGGAAAAATCCCCGTGGATATAAAGGAACTCGGAGTGGATATGTTGTCCATCTCCTCTCATAAATTCCACGGGCCGAAGGGAGTGGGCGCCCTGTTTGTGCGCAAGGGGCTGCGCTTCGCCCCCCTGCTGCATGGCGGTGGGCAGGAAAGCGGGCGGCGCAGCGGCACGGAAAATACGCCGGGAATCGTAGGCATGGGGGCTGCGGCAGAAGTCATGCGGTTGCGGCTGGCGAGCACGGATGTGAGCAAGCTCCGAGATGCGTTTGAGACCCGCGTTTTTTCCCAACTCACCGGCGTCACCCGGAATGGCGAGATCTCCCATCGCCTGCCGAATACCTCCCACCTTTCCTTTGACCGTTGCGATGCGTCCGGCTTGCTGATCCTGCTGGATGAGGCGCAGGTCGCATGTTCCGCAGGCTCCGCCTGCATGACAGGGAAGCAAAAGCCCTCCCATGTGCAACTGGCCATGGGCATCCCGGAAATGCGCGCCCGCAGCAGCCTGCGCTTCAGCTTTTCCAGCCTCAATACCATGGAAGACGCCGTGCAGGCGGCAGACCGCCTCACGAAGGCTGTGGAGAAACTCCGCCGGGTCCAGGGGCCGGGCGTAGGGCCGGTCGTGGTTTATTCGCCTTAGCTCATGGCATCCCGATCATCCGGGCGGTCTGCAGGGCGGCACTGGAGGCCTCACGATCTTTGGTTTTCCCCGCGAAGTTGATGAGATCCTCGCGGATCGAAATGTTGTTCCGTTTGCGGAGGACTTCCCGCACCAGATTTTCCCGCACTCCATCCGGCATCACGGCATCGGTGCTGATGAATTGGAGAATGCGGCGGTCGATGTCGGTCGCATCCGTGGATTTGGCGAGAAGCAGGGCACGATAAAGGGTCAGCCGCTCCGCTCCGAATTTTTTGTTGGCGGTGGCCTTGAGCAGGGAATTGATCTGTGCGGAATTGACGGAGATTTCCTTGCGGGTGGGGATGGCCGCCTCTGTAAGAATAGGAGCGACGGCCTTACTTAACTGATAGTCATCCCAAAACAAAAATCCTGCCACGGCGATGAGGGCGATGACTGACCCGGCGATAATGGCAACGAGTTTTGAAGATTTTTGGTCGGCTGCCTTTTTCCCCTGTTTTTTCGGCAGGGTGGCAGAGTGATGGCCCACCGGGGAAGTTTTGAGGCGACCGGTGGGTACCGGGGGCTGCCGCTTCGGATTGAGGGAACTGGTGGGAACCGGAGCCTGCCGATGAGGATTGAGGGAGGTGGTGGGCGGTGGGGGAACGGGGCCTGCGGGAGTGGGCTTGAGCGGTGGTTGTGTGGTTGGCGCTGGCTGGGTAGGTGCCGGTGCGGCAGCCGCCACCGCCATCCGCTGGGTAGGGGATGGGCCCACCCGCTGCGTGATGCGGGAGGTGTGTACACTTGGGCGGGAGCCTTCCGGTGGCAAAAGCGGTTGCGGAGCCGTCTGGGTTTTCTGGGTATCGGAAAGGTTAGCGGGAGTGTGGCTGTTGGGCACCGCAGGGCGCACCCTGTGCGTGGAGGTGCGATAGGGCCATTCTTCCAACGGCACTCCTAAAGGGGTGCCGGTGCTCATGGGGGGATGCGGCACGGCATCATTTTCCAAGAAAACACGCAGGGATTCACGGGCACTGGAAGGCCGGTCATCCGGCATCCGGTTGAGGTGCCACATGATCCAGTCACAAAGCCACATTGGAATCTCCGAGCGGACTTCCTGCAGCGGACGCACCGTGTGCTGGAGGTGTGCTGCCATGACTTGCGGGCCGGTATCTCCATCGAATGGATAGAAACCGGTGAGTGCATAATAGTAAACGCAGCCGATGGCATACATGTCCGTCCGGGCATCCAGCGGCACGCGCTCGAACTGTTCCGGTGCCATGAAGAAAATCGAGCCGAAGACGGAATCCGAGTGATCCAGCGTCTGGAGTGATGGTTTTGGTGAAAGCTTGGCCAGGCCGAAGTCCACGATCTTTACCTGGAATTTTCCGGAGGGCAGCCAGTTGAGCATGATGTTGGCCGGTTTGAGATCCCGGTGCACCATATGGAGATCCTGGGCGGCGATGAGTGCTTCCTGCGTCTGGAGGGCGAATTCATGAAAATCCTCCCAAGTCATCGGCGCTCGGGAGATCAATTCGTCGATGGATTTTCCGCTCAGCAGTTCCATCACGACAAACGGGCCATCCTCATCGTTTCCCACATCATAAACGGTGACGATGTGCGGATGCTGGAGGGAGGCCAGGGCTCCCGCCTCCTTGGCAAGCTGGCGGGTGGACTCGGTTTCCAGCGCCTTGTCATCACTACTGACCAAGATGCGTTTGATGGCCACCTCCCGGTTCATCCGCGTATCATACGCCCGGTAAACGGCTCCCAGGCCTCCCTGGCCGATTTTCCCGCGGATTTCGTAACGATCTTCCATGTAGTGCGAATGTGAGGTATTAACTGCGCAGGCCGCAAGTCAGGGCAATCCGAAAAGCAAATTGCCCGAAAAGCGCTGCCCATTACGCGACACGTGGCAGGTTTCTTGCAAGGTTCACCTTGCCCGCCGCGCGGCTTCATGGTTGCCTCCGCCGAAATGAAAATTCTCGTCGCCTACTCCGGTGGTCTTGACACCTCCGTGCTCCTCAAGTGGCTCAAGGAAAAATATTCCGCTGAGATCATCGCCTATTGTGCCGACGTGGGACAGGCCGAAGAACTGGAAGGTCTGGAGCAAAAAGCTCTCAGCACCGGTGCCTCGAAATATTTCCTGGGAGACCTCAAGGAGGAATTCGCCCGAGATTACATTTTCCCCATGATCCAGGCGGGTGCGATCTATGAAGGCCGCTATCTGCTGGGCACATCCATCGCCCGCCCCTGCATCACGAAGGGCATGCTGGATGTGGCCATTGCCGAAGGTGCGGATGCCATCGCCCACGGTGCCACCGGCAAGGGGAATGACCAGGTGCGCTTCGAGCTTTCCGCCGCCTCTCTTGCTCCAAACATCAAGTGCATCGCCCCTTGGCGGGATGCCTCCTTCCGCACCCAGTTCCCGGGCCGTGCGGAAATGATCGCCTATGCGGAAGCGAATGGTGTGCCGGTGAAGGCCTCGATGAAAAAGCCGTATTCCATGGACCGGAATCTCCTCCACATCTCATTCGAGGCAGGCATGCTCGAGGATCCATGGTATGATGCCACCACCGAGGCGGACAAGGAGATGTACGTTCTCTCCTCCTCGCCGGAAGATGCTCCAGACAAGGCGGAATACGTGCAGATCCTTTTCGAGAAGGGAAATGCCATCGGTCTTCAGGCGGAAGGTCTTGCCGAAATCATCGCGAAGCTGGCGGATTTCAAGGTTCTGGGTGAAAAAGAGGGCTACACGCTCCTCACTCCATACGGCATCATGCGCGTGCTCAATGCCTTGGGTGGCAAGCACGGTGTCGGCCGGATCGACATCGTGGAAAACCGTTTCGTCGGCATGAAGTCCCGCGGTGTTTATGAAACACCCGGCGGGACCATCCTGCTGGCGGCCCATCGCGATCTGGAAGCCCTCGTGCTGGATCGCGAGTCCATGCACATTCGTGACTCTCTCATTCCGAAATACGCGCAGCTCGTTTACAATGGCTTCTGGTTCGCTCCAGAGCGCGAGGCCATCCAGGCGCTTGTGACCGAAACGCAGAAAACCGTTTCCGGTGAAGTGCGGATGAAGCTTTACAAGGGCAATGTCATGAACGCCGGCCGCCGTTCCCCACACAGCCTCTATTCGGAAGCAGTGGCAACCATGGAAGGTGGCCAGGAGGAAGCCTACAATCAGGACGACGCCACCGGCTTCATAGCCCTCAATGCACTCCGCCTGAAGGCCAGCGCACGCCAGGTGAAGTAAGATTCATTCAAAAAACAAAAAGGGATGGGAACCAGTGGTTCCCATCCCTTTTTTGTGCGCGGTTTCCTGCCGCACTCACCGGGATGGAGTCAGCTTTTCTTGCAACCACAGCCGTGGCCACACGAGGAGGCGTTCTTTTTCGGCCGCGTTAGTTTGAAGAGGAAAATGGACAGGGTGACGATCACCACCCCGGCCGCAATAAGTGTCTGCCAATCGATATTCATCAGTATCCAAAGAGTTTGCCTGTTTGGAATATGAGCAGTGCTGCCACATAAGCAAATCCACTCATGAAAAAAAACTGGCCGACCGCCCATTTGTAGGAGCCGGACTCCCGGGCAACCACTGCCGAGGTGGGGAGGCACTGGAGCGCGTAGATGTAGAATACCAGCAGGGAGATGATGGAAAGTGGCGTGAAGATCGGCTTCCCATCCTCCCAGGTGGCCGCAGCGATAGTTTCCCGGAGCGTGTGGCGGGATTCCACTTCGTCATCACTTTCATCCACCCGGAAAAGCACTCCCAGTGTGGAGTTGAATACCTCTCGCGCGGCAAAGGAGGTGAGGATCGCCGTGCCGATCCGGCCATCAAAGCCGAGAGGCTTCACGGCAGGCTCGATCACTGCGCCGATGCGGCCCATGGCACTGTGCTCTAGCGCATCAGCTTCATCTCCATCATACTTCGGATAGGTGCTGAGTGCCCACAGCAAGATGGACAGTCCCAGGATGATGGTGCCCGCCTTCGCGATGAACGCCCATGCACGTTCCGCCACGTGGCGGAAAATGTAGCCCCACTGCGGAGCACGGTAAGGAGGCAGTTCCAGCAGGAAGTGATTGATGGATTTGTCCGCTCCCAGCTTTTTGCGCAAAAGGCGGGCCACGATGAACGAGGTGCTGATGCCCACGGCATAAATCCCTGCGAGAACCAGTGCCTGCTTCCAGGAATTTCCCTCCTCCTCATGCATCAGCAGCGGCACCAGCAGGAAATATACCGGCAGCCGCGCGGAGCAGCTCATCCACGGTGCCACGAAAATGGTGACCAGCCGTTCCTTGGCGGAATCGATGGTGCGGGTGGCCATCACACCGGGGATGGCACACGCGAAGGAGCTGAAAAGCGGGAGGAAGGCCTTGCCGCTCAGTCCGGCCTTGGACATCACGCCATCCATCAGATAAGCGGCGCGGGCCATGTAGCCGGAGCTTTCCAGCAGGCCGATGAAAAAGAACAGCAGCAAGATCTGTGGCAGGAAAACGATCACTCCGCCTACTCCGCCGATGATGCCATCCACCAGCAGGGATCTCAAATCTCCCTCGCGCAAGGTGGATTCCACCCAGCCCGAAATGATTCCTTGAGCGGACTCGATCCACCCCATCGGGATGGCTGCGAAGGAAAAGATGGACCAGAAAACAAGGAAGACGGTGACGGCAAAAATGATCCAGCCGTAAACAGGGTGCAGCAGATAGTTGTCCAGCTTGTCAGAAAAGGTGAGCTGATGGGCATCCGGTCGGCGGGCTGCCACCTCGCAGATCTGCATCACAAATTCTCGGCGGGCTTTTTCCACTTCATCAGGTGCGGTGGCCCAGTGTGGCTCCGGGATGGAGGGAAAGGGGTGGCGCAACGCCTGTTTCAATTCGATGAGACCCTTGGAAGCATTTGCCTGCATCGGCACCACCGGCACTCCCAGTTCTTCGGAAATTTTCGCCGGGTCTAGGCGCAGGCCTGATTTTTCCGCCATGTCCACCATGTTCAGGGCGATCACCACCGGGATACCCAGTTCGATCACCTGGAGGGAAAGGTGGAGGTGGCGTTCCAGATTGGAGGCATCCACCACACAGACCACCAGATCGGGTTTTGGCTGGCCCGGCACCTGGCCGGTCAGAATATCCACGGCCACCTTTTCATCCGGGGATGAAGCCCGGAGGGAGTAGCAGCCGGGCAGATCCAGTACGCGCAGTTTCTTGCCGTGGGGTGTGTAGGTTTCTCCGGATTTCAGCGCCACAGTGACACCGGAGTAGTTGCCGACCTTTTGATTGGAGCCGGTCAGTGCGTTGAAGAGAGTGGTTTTCCCGGAGTTGGGGTTCCCTATGAGCGCAATGGTTTGGAGGGACTCGGCAGGGGAAGACATGGTGGAAAAAATCGCGGAAGGGACCGGGCCTTTATCGCACAGGGCTCACAAGCACTTGCTCTGCGAGTTCGCGGCTGATGGCCAGGCGCGTTCCGCACACGGAACAAATCATGTTCCGGCCGCTCGTCAGTTTCCGGAGCTGGAGCTCTTCACAAAAACCGAGATCGCGCAGGCGATCACAGGACGGACCCTGAAGAAGGCGGATCTGTACATCACATCCCACGCCGACCTGATTCAAGGTCATGGCGCTGTCGATTCGGAGATCGTTTGCTACCGCGTATGGCATGTGGGTGGACTCAAATTCCCTTAGTTGAGATTCATTTGCAACACCAAAGGCGAAATCTGTGACGGAGATGAAACAAAAAGCGCGGCTCTGTAAGGGGAGCCGCGCTTTTTGGATCGAGCTATTCAGCCCAGAATCACTTCCTTGTGAAAAGTGGTCCAATCATCAAGGTTGTTGAGGTTGATGGCGTCCAGAATGGTTCCGTCGTCCTTGATCCCGGCGGCATCGAGGATGGTTTTGCGGATTTCCGCAGAATGGTGATAGCCAGTGATGGCGGCATTGAGCTTGGTCACGGCATCCGGATCAAGGGAGCCGCCGGATTCCCGGAGCACCCATGCTTCAAATTCCGGATAGGTGGGCTTGGTGGCGATGAATGCCTCGAAGCGGCCCTTATCCAGGGAAAGTCCGTCCAGCACCATTTGATCGTAGCCCTTGCCACAGGGTGGATAGTCCGGGTGGATTTTACCGATGGCACCGAGCGAAGACTTCTGCCACAGGCGCGGAAGGTGGAGGACGCCGAGAGGCCCGGCGATCCCGGAACTGATGAGGGGAATGATTTTTGACATGGCTCTGCAAGGGTAGGTAGCCGCACGGAATTTTGCAAACTGCTACGGAAGATTTTCTAAAGGTTGGCATTTCCCCGGTGTTGGGTTTCAAATCCGCAGCGCCGCCCGCTTCCCGTGGCGGCAAATCATTTTACCCATCCCTCACTGCCATGTGGAAAGGCCGCTTCTCTCAAGATACCTCCTCGCTCGTTCAACAATTCGGCGAGTCCATCTCCTATGACTGGCGGTTGTTTCCCCACGATATCGCCGGCTCCATCGCCCATGCCCGTGCCCAGAAAAATGCCGGGCTGCTGACGAATGAGGAGTTTTCCGCCATCGAAGGTGGTCTGAAGGAAATCCTGGCGGATATCGAGGAAGGCCGTTTCGAGTTCAAGACTTCGCTGGAAGACATCCACATGAACATCGAATCCGAGCTGACGCGGCGGATCGGCCCGGCAGGGGCAAAGCTTCACACCGCCCGCTCCCGCAATGACCAGGTGGCCACAGACACCCGCCTTTACTGCCGCACGGAAATCGGCGGATTGATTCAGGCCATCACGGGTCTTCAGAAGGCGCTTCTGGATCGTGCGGGAAAATATGCCGCCACCATCATTCCGGGCTACACCCACCTCCAGCGCGGCCAGCCAGTCACCGCAGGCCACCATTTCCTCGCCTATGTGGAGATGTTGGAGCGGGATAAATCCCGCCTCAGTGATTGCCGGAAGCGGCTGAATGTTTCACCGCTCGGTTCCGGCGCACTGGCCGGCTCCACCATCAATCTGGATCGCCTGGCCATCGCGCAGGAGCTGGGATTTGATGGCGTGACCCAAAACTCGATGGATGCCATCGCAGACCGGGATTACATCACCGAGTTGTTGTTCGTCATTTCCCTGGCAGGGGCCCATCTTTCCCGTTTAAGCGAGGATCTGATCCTCTGGTGTTCAGCGGAATTCGGCTTCGCGGCACTGTCGGATGCCCACACGACCGGCTCCTCCCTCATGCCGCAGAAAAAGAACCCGGATGTCTGCGAACTCACGCGGGGCAAAACCGGCCGCCTGGTGGGGAATCTGATGAACATCCTCGTCGCCATCAAGGGTCTGCCGCTCACCTACAACCGGGACTTGCAGGAGGACAAGCCACCGCTTTTCGATTCCGTGGACACGTTGCGCCTGATCCTGGCGGTGAATACGGAGATGATTTCCGCCATGGAACTGCGCGAGGCAAATTGCCGTGCCGCCGCCTCCGATCCCATGCTGCTGGCCACCGATCTGGCAGACTACCTCGTGAAAAAAGGGGTGCCGTTTCGTCATGCCCACGAACTGGTCGGAAAGGCCGTGGCGGAGGCGATCGCCAGCCAGACACCGCTTGATCAACTCGATCTGCCTGCGATTGATGCCGCCTACGGAGCGGATGCGAAGGAGGTGTTCTCCCTGGAGCGCGCCATGCAGGCCCGTACCAATCCAGGCGCACCTTCACTTTCCAATGTAAATGCGGAGATCGCACGGTGGAATGCTGCGCTGGTTTGAAAAGCGTGTGTGTATTTGTCTCCTGGGCCGTTCAGGCCTTGCCAAAGGGGATAAAGCCCTTACGCTGCCCGGCGAGCAGGTTTTTCCCTTACCTATTGATGCCCGCGTTCGGCCGAGAAATCACCGATCCATCCCTTTCTCATGATCTTCATGGGCGATGGAATCGCCAGCGGCCAGAAATCATCGGAACCATCTGCCTCACGGGCGGCGGCGCAAACCGACCGGCTCTGACCCCGGTGATGTTCTTTCCGCGCACGCAGCGGAGCATCGCCCCCGGCACCAAAAAGCCGGTTGTCCGAGCCATGTCGGTTCGCTCGCACGGTCCTTCCTGCATCGCCGGACTCCTGTCCGCCGCGCCGGGCCGCCCGTCCCATACCCCGACCCATGCGACAAAATGTCAAACGCAACACAAGATTCCCGTAATCCGGGAGATAGCCGTCGCCGCCGCTCACGCGGAGGCAAGAACCGCCGTAACAACAACTCGAACCAGGAGCGCCGCAGTGATGACCGTGGCCAGCAACAGGGCCGCCGCCGCGATGGCAACCGCTCCGAGGAATTCCGCCCGAACAAGAACGCCAGCCGCCCGGCCCGCCAATACGCGCCGGTCAAGCTGACGCTCTGGCAGAAACTGCTCAAGCTGGTGGGTCTCTACAAGGAGCCCGTCCGCCCGCAGCGCACCCCGGATTCCAAGAAAAAGAATGCCGAAATTCGCGCCCCCAAGTCCAACGTCCGCGTGGCCCGCACCGATGGCCAGGCGCCTGAGGGCGAAAAGCGGCAACGCCCTGAGCGTGGTGAACGCGGTGAGCGTCAACCACGGGGTGAAAAGGCAGACCGCCGCTCCCGTGGGGGGGACCGCGACAGCGTGGAATCCTCCCGCGTGTATGTGGGCAACCTTTCCTATGATGTATCCGAACAGGACTTGCAGGAGCTTTTCAAGGGCATCGGTGGCGTCCGCAACGTGGAGATCGTTTACAACCGCACCACCCATCGTTCCAAGGGCTACGGCTTTGTGGAAATGCTGAATGTGGATGAAGCCAAGCGTTCCGTGGAAGTGCTGCATGACCAGTTCTTCATGGGCCGCAAGCTCCTCGTCTCCGGTGCAAAATCCAAGGGCCAGGACGAGCGCGAGGACAAGGAAGAGCGCACCGAGCGCAAGCCCCGTCCGGTCGTCGTTGCCTCCTCCACCCCTGCGGTGGTGGAAACCGTGACCCCGCTCGAAGACGTGACTCCCGAGAGCGCCGTGGAAGCAGCCGTAGAAAATGTGGAAGCCGCAGGTGCCCCTCCGGTGATCGTTGAGGCCGTGGAACACGCTGTTACGGAAGCCGTGGAGGAAGAAGCCGTGACTCCTGCTGAAGAGCAGAAGAAGCCGGAAGAAGCCTGATTTTTCCCAACCATCCATCAAACGCCTCCGTCTGGTTTACCGGGCGGGGGTCTTTTTTTTGCCCAGTGTTTGGTTCCTGGCGGCTGCCATGCAGTTCTGGAGTGGGATCAATCTGAAGCAAAAACGGCCGACGCTGTGAGGCGACGACCGTTTTGAAAAGCAGAGGGCGGGATGAATCCCGCGCTCCAGTTGAGGATCAGCCGATGACTTCCGGCCAGTCGGTGTGGAAGAACTCGCCGCGTGGCTTGTCGGTGCGCTCGTAGGTGTGGGCACCGAAGAAGTCGCGCTGGGCTTGCAGCAGGTTCGCTGGAAGAACGGCGCTGCGATAGCTGTCGTAGTAGCCGAGGGAAGCGCTGAATGCTGGCACCGGGATACCTGCGAGGGTGGCGGTGGCGATGACTTCGCGCCAGTTTTGTTGGAACTCGTTGAGGAGGTCCGTGAAGAATGGTGCGAGCATGAGGTTGCTCAGTTCCGGGTTTGAGCGATAGGCATCCGTGATGTCGTTGAGGAAACGTGCACGGATGATGCAACCGCCGCGCCAGATGGCAGCGATCTTGCCGAGGTCGAGGCCCCAGTTCTTTTCCTTACCCATGGCGGCGATGAGATCGAGGCCTTGTGCGTAGGAGATGATCTTGGAGGCGAAGAGTGCGTCGTGCACCTTTTTGACGAGCTCTGCCTTGTCAGCGGAGATCTCTGCCTTTGGTCCCTTGAGGAACTCGCTGGCGGCCACGCGCTTGTCCTTGAAGGAGGAAAGGATGCGGGCTTCCACGGCGGCGTTGATGGTGGAGATCACGACTGCGTTTTCCACAGCGTTGATGAG
>Ga0157373_10001027_pt1 | contig 21533 bp, 23 predicted proteins | sample C65metaG_FD_113460 | JGI IMG/M metagenome (GOLD analysis project Ga0157373, IMG submission 113460) | Corn rhizosphere microbial communities from Kellogg Biological Station, Michigan, USA - C6-5 metaG | ecosystem: Host-associated > Plants > Roots > Rhizosphere > Soil | place: USA: Michigan... | reverse complement strand
GGGGGTTCGAATCCCTCCTGTGGCTCCATACCGCATTCGTCTAACCGGCAAGACAGCAGGCTCTGAACCTGCCAATCGAGGTTCGAATCCTTGATGCGGTGCTAGGGCCTCCACACCCTGACTTCGATGCTCAGCCCCATGAGGTCGGCCATCCGCTGAAGTTTCTTTGGGACTGGGACCACCCACGAATCGACATCATCGATGAAGCTCCGCTCCCCAGCAGTCTGCACGACTGGCTCTGATGCCCCCTGTGCTGGCTCAAGGGCATCTGGCTTGTTGCGTACCCATACGCCACGCCGCTCTTGCACGAACCCGCCTCGGATAAGCGCATTCTTCGCTGTTGGGTCGGCTACCTCGGCTTTGGCTGCGATGGCTGCCGCACTGACGGGGCCATCACCGGCTTCCTCTACAGCCTTCATTAGTAGCTCTTTGCGTTCTGGTGTGAGTCTCATAGCCAACTGGGTATCCTTTCTATCATGGTCGAAGGGCCATGCTAGCCCCGCTCGTTTAACTACAGCCCGCATGTTCAGAGTGCTGCGGTGATCTGAGTTTGTTCGGTGCACTGTTGTCATGGAACCGTCTGGGAACTTGACCAGCACACCCTTTTTAACTTTGAACAGTAAAGCGCCTTGTTCGTCTAGGCTGTCGAGTAGCGCCTTGATTTCCTTTTGGCTGAGTCCGCTCATGCTGACCTCCTCTCTAGCTCAATCGTACCTTAATGCAGAATCCCCCTGACCTTATGAGTCAGGGGGATTCTTGTGGGTTAGGCTCCGAGCCAGCTAGGGGCCTCCACGGCCCAGTTCGTGAGAGCATTGCGGAACTCCTTCAAGTCCTGACGACGCGAACTCGGCGCGAGGGCACCCGGCACGAATACCTCCGTCCCCGCATGCTCCACAAGGAGCGGCGTGGCAGGCTGCGACAGAAAGGGGTCAAGCCGCTCGAAGTAGTGTACGATCATGTCGTGATCGAAACCCTTGTTGCGAAGCTCGTAGTATGCCCCGGCGAGAACCCGGATCGTGACAGGTGACCCGAGCATCGAAGTCTGGCGAAGCTCGATGGGCGAAAGTGAGCCATCCTTAACTTGCTCAAGCTCGTGGAAGCCCTCGGTCAGCGCGTCGAAGAACGCCCGCGTGTGCTGCACCAGTTCGTCTTCCTGAAGCTCGGACTCAAGGCGACGACTGATCCGCCCCTCCAGCCCCACGGCGATGATACGCACAATGTCAGCGACGTGCTTGGCAGAGAGCAGGTTCGGGTTGGCACGCCCGAGCCGGTCACGCTCCATATCCACCCGCCCAGACAGCAGAGGCTGTTCCAGCACGTCGGTGAGGACACGGTTCGTGATCTTGCGGGCGTCATACCGGGCACGCACGGATGCGGTAATCGGCAGGGCGTTATCCGCGACATCATAGAACATCTGCTGGTAGGACAACTGGCGAGTCTCGATGAAGACTTGTATCGTCACCCGCTCGTTCTCGAATCGCTTCCGCTGCGCCTGCAGTTCCTTGATGAGGCCCTGAAAGTGCGCGGTGAGGTTCTGGTCGCCAGCCTTACGCCCCCGTGCCAGTCCGTCACGCGCCTTGTCAAGTTCCTCCGTGATCGCACGAGCCGCCATGTGCATCCCAAGGATGCGGTGCTGACCGTCGAGGATGTGAAGATCGGGGACCGCGAGCGTCGGGATCGAGACGACGCCGAACGAGGCTCCGTTGATTTCTTCGATGGGCGCGAAGTCAAAGGCGTTCGGCCCACGCAGGATGATCGCCGGAGCGATCCAGTCGGAGTGTTCACGGATGTACGCACCGAACGCGGCTGCGTGCGCAGGCTGGATACGGCGGTTGCCGGGAAGCGGTCGCTCAGGATCGGGGGCTGCGATCAGCCCGACGATCTGTGCGATGGACAAGTCGAGAGAGTACACGGTGCGCCCTCCCTGCTTGTACTGCGTGGCGAAGAAACGAACCTCCGATTCGTAACCCGTCACAGGCACCGGCACAGGGGCGAGCGTCTTCTTGCTCTTGGTGCCCTTGCGCTTGGTGGCCGTGATGTTGGTGGTGGTCGGCTTAGCGGTTGCAGTTCCAGTTGTGGTTCCCTTTGTAACAGTTGCGAACATGGTCATTTTATTGCCTCCTTCATTTTCGGGTTTGTGTTGCTGATATATGAACTATTGCACCGACGATTTTGCTTGTCAAGACCTATCTGGAAATATTTTCAAAATTCTTTTTGCGGCCAGCAAAGCATGAGTTTGACACCTAATGTGCGCGTAGTTAAACTAAACTCCTATGAAGAATTCAAATATCACCATTTACAGTAAGCCCGGTTGCGTCCAGTGTACAGCGACTGCCCGATATCTCGACCAGCGTAAGCGCCCCTACACCAAGATTGATGTTAGCGAGGATGCCGCTGCATTTGACTATGTAACCAAGGAACTAGGCTACATGCAAGTGCCTGTTGTCGAAACCTCCGAGGGCGAACATTGGTATGGCTTCGTGCCAGACCGACTTGCGGTTTACATTTAAAACTGCTAGAATATAGGTACGCGAAAGTTCTCCTCCGTCCTTCGCCCCGCTCCCCCTGCAACAGGGGTTGAGCCACTAAGGGCCAGCCGCTCCTCCCACGGCTGGCCCTTTTTCATGCCTTCTTGCAAAAATAAAGTTTGTGTGGTAAAGTGAGGCTATGACAGCAAATGATGGATTGACTCAGCTTATTCTCGATGATCGCATTCGCGGTCGGTCATATGCAGAGATTGAGCTAAAGCATGGCATCAAGGCTATCGAGGCAATGGCTATGGTGCGTGAGGCGCTTGAGTCAACCACCATGCGCGACCCAATCGAAATGCGCGGCATCGTCATGCTCCGCACAGAGAAGATCATCGAACACCTTTGGGCAGGGCTGGAGGCTGGAAGCTTCAAGCACGGCGAGGCCATCATCAAGGCGCTCGAAAGGCTATCAGAGCTACTTGACCTGAATCAGGAGACTATCAGGCACGAGTTCACTGTCATCAGCGATGAGGAGACACTGCAGCTTTTCGCTGTGATGAAGCAGGCGTATGGTCTGCTGCATCAGAAGGTGTTGAGCCTACCGCTTACCGATGATGCCAAGAAGGAACTAGAAGCATGGCCCGAGTGGGTAGCCGAGACTTCGACGGCAGCAGTAGAGCAGGTGCTGTATCTTGACCCTGCCGATGACACGTACAAATAAACCGGAGAAATAGTAATGCAAGTTTCAGACATCACACAGGGATTCATCGAAGTTCTAGAGGAAATCTCGCATGACCCCGCAGAGTACGATGACTACGACCTTCGAGAGTACATCGAAGCCCTACCGAATCCATTCAAAGTGCTTCGGGAGTTCGCACTATACGTGCACGCTGAGTACCTGTAATGCCAGCATCCACCTTTAATACCTCTCTCCGTGCAGCCGTGGAGAAGCTGATGAAGGAAGCGCGGGAGTACAACTACAAGAATGATCCTGTGGCTTGGGCTGAGGAGGAGCTTGGACTTGTGCTGTGGTCGAAGCAGAAGGAAATTTTGCGCTCCATCGCTGCTAACAAGCGCACTGCAGTCAAGTCATGCCACTCCATTGGCAAGACGTTCATCAGTGCTATCGCCTCCGCATGGTGGGTCAGTACCCGAGACAACTGCATTGTGCAGGCCACCGCGCCTACGTACCAGCAGATTCACGCACTCCTCTTCGAGGAAATCCGCAAGGTCCATATCCAGCACAACCTCCGAGGCCGTGTAACCCTTGGTGATAAGTGGATGGCACCCGTCACCGTTGATGGTCGAACCACGGATCAGCTTATTGGCGAGGGCCGTAAGCCTGCGAACGAGAACATCCACGGCTTCCACGGTACCCACCGTCCAGATGGCGTGTTCGTCATCGCTGACGAGGGCTGCGGTATCCCCACCACCATTTTCACGGGTGCTGAGGCCATCACCACGGCTTCGTTCGACCGCATCCTGACTGTGGGAAACCCTGACGACCCGAACACTGAGTTCGGGCGCATCTTCCGCGAGGGCAAGAACCTCTGGAATCTTATCACTGTGTCGGCCTTCGACACCCCGAACTTCACCAATGAGGGTGATGAGCTTCGCGCCAAGTACGCGAACGACCCGGTTAAATCGGCTCAGGTGGAGCGTCTGCTGGCAGGTATGCCACAGCACCAGACTGTTGCCGACCAGAAGGAAATGTGGGGCGAGGACTCGCCGCGCTACCAGTCAAAGGTACTCGCTGAGTTCCCCAAGACTTCGGTTGACTCGCTATTCAGTGCGGCAGAGATTGAGATTGGCCGCGCCAATATCATCGAGCCTACCCCGACTTCGTTCAAGGTTCTCGGCGTGGACGTGGCGCGCTATGGCGCTGACCGCACCGTAGCCATTATGAACGTCGATGGGCACGTAGAAGTCCTTGCTTCGTATACCACGATGGACACAATGGAAGTAGCTTCCCGTGTGCATAAGCTAGCGGTGGAGTACGACATCGATCAAGTCCGTGTTGACGGCGTTGGTGTCGGCGGTGGTGTTGTTGACCGCCTTACCGCGCTCGCTCGCACTGCGCCTACCCCATATGTTGTGGTTGAAATGACTGCTGGTGCCAAGTCACCAGACCGTACTCTTCACCGTAACTCCCGCGCTTATTGGTACGACTCTTTGAAACACCAACTTAGAAGTGGTATGATTGATCTACCAGTTGGCGATAATAGCTCCGACGCTGGGATTCTCGTGCAGGAAATGACTGGCATTCGCTACTCGTATCCTAATGGCGTGCTGCAGATCGAGTCCAAAGAGGACATCCGCAGGCGCGGCGACAAATCCCCCGACTTCGTTGACGCTCTCGTGATGGCCTGTGCGCCTATCGGTTACATCACTGAAGACCCGCTTGCCACCTTCCGTCCCGGCGACATGCTAGAAATCGATGTGCTAGATAGCATCGAACTTGTCAGCCCATTTTAAGAGAGACTTATGGCTAATCTACTACAGCGCCTGTTCAACCCTAACTACATGCAGGACGCCCTCAAGGAATCGCAGGAGACCTATAGCTCATTTGAGCTTTTGCTGGAGAACACGGCGCTGCAGGCTCAGACTTCTTACCTACAGGAGTCGATGACAGACCTAATTAAGTTTGTCGAAGACGTGAACTGGGAGCGTATCGATGGCTGGGAGGAGGACAAGGGGTTTTCTATTGACACGATCAAGGAAACCTCAGACCGTCTCCGCGCGATGCTGACGATCAACCCTACCATCAAGAAGGCGATCAATACCCGCACCGGGTACATCTGGTCTCGCGGCGTCACCTTCGATGCCAAGGGCGGGAAGATGCTTGATAACGCCCGCAACCAGAGCGTCATCTTTAATGACAACGCGCACTGGCGAATGGAAGCGCAGCTTGCTACCGATGGCAATATGTGGGTAGCCAAGAACAAGAAGACTGAGGAACTAATAAATGTTCCGCTTAATCAGATCGCTGGCTGGGTTCTGGATGAGAACGACCCGTCACGGGTGAACTACTGGCTTCGCAAGTATAGCGTCCGCACGAAGAACTTCTCCACCGGCAACATTGTGGAGAAGGACATCGAGGTGTTCTACCCGGCGCATGACTACACCAGCGGCACCGTGAGCAGCATCGACGGCATCAAGGTTGACCGCAACATGGTCATGATCCACGTCGCCGCGAACAGGCAAGAGGGCTGGGTGCTGGGCGTACCTGACATCATTGCTGCAATGTTCTGGACCAAGGCTCACAAGGAACTGTTCGAGGCTGGTACCACGTTCGTCAAGGCACAGGGGCGCTTCGCGTCCAAGGTTGTTGCCAAGACAGGCGCAGGCGCTGCCAACTCCGCATCCCGCATCGCTGAGGCACCGCGACGTGACCCAGCGACAGGTGAGGTTCTGGATAGCGGCGGCACTGCAGTTATGAGCGGCGGGCTTGACTATCAGCTTATGGGCAAGATGAGCGGCGGCGTCGATTTCGAGTCGTTCGATCCGGTCGCTGGCCTCATCGCTGCCGGGCTTGGTGTGCCGGTAGATGTCCTGCTGGGCAAGTCGGACACCGATATCAAGTCTCTTGAGCAGAGTGTTGTGGATGAAATGATGCTTCGTCAGTCACTGTGGAGCGAATTTTTCGTCGCTCTGTTCGGCAAGGCTGTCGGCGTTGTCTGGCCCAAGATTCGCACAGAGCCGGAGTACCGCCGCCTGCAGGCCGTGGAGCTTGCGAACAACACGAACGTTCTGCACCGCCACGAGCTTCGTCAGCTTACGCTTGAGGGCTTCGGCATCGAGGGTGACCCTAACGACCTCCCTGATATCACAGACCAGCCTGACGTGGCAATCGCTAAGGCCATCGGTGATGACGCTGCCAAGCATGCCGAGACACTAGCTAAGCAGAATGCTGCTGCTGCTGCTGCCCCTGCTGTTGGCGATCAGGGTGTTACCGGGAAGGTTGGCAAACTTTCTAACGGCGCAGACGCCAAAGCATCGCGTGATAACCCGGCTGATACTAACACTAAAAACCAATAAGGTTTGCGGGAAATAAAATTATATGCTAAGATATACCAGAAGGGAATTGAATGACGCAGATGCAACTCGTAGAGAGTCTTGGCGGTAGCCATGTACTCTCAGGCAAGCGGTGGCGCGCTCGAATTATCGAGGCTGACCGCTGGGGGTCATCCGCGTATTACCCTAAGGAAGTTCTAGAACGAGACGGCGGTCGAGTGTTTGCCGCTGGCCTCCCTATGTACCTAAATCACCCCACCGAGTCCGAGCAGTGGGAGCGCCCTGAGCGCGCTGTGCAGGATATGGTTGGGAAACTTATTTCCGAAGCTGTGTTTGAGGGCGATGGCCTTTACGCAGACGTGGAATTCTACGACTCTTTCGTTGCTCAGATTAATGAGAAGCACGAAGATGTGGGACTTTCGGTTCGCGCTCATGGGCTGACTGAGGACGCGGAAATGGACGGGCGCTACGGCCCTGTGCTGATCGCTCTTCTGGCTGCTGACAGCGTGGATGTTGTCACCAAGGCCGGTGCTGGCGGCAAACTTACCAGCATTCTAGAGTCCGACCGCGACCCAGCGGGAGTACCAGTTGAAACTAACAAGGAAGGAACGCAGTCTGTGACTGACGTAACTAAGGAAGACTTCGAGGCCCTGTCCAAGGCGCTTACCGAAGCTATCGCCGGGATTCCTGCCGCCCTCGCTGAGTCGCTTGTCGCGGCTGCGCCTGTGGTTGAGGCAGCGCCCGTCGTGGAAAGTGAAGAGGAAGACGCGCCTAAGGTCGAGATTGACCATGCTGCTGTCGTTGAGGCTCTTCGTGTCAACAACCTACCTGCCGCTTCCGCTGGCAAGATCGTTGCCGCTCTCTCTGAGGGTGCCGATCTTGAGGCCGCTGTGCAGGAGCAGATCGCTCTGCGTGAGGCGTTCATCGCCACCAACGGCGAGTCTGGCACTGTGGTTATTAATGAGAGCGCTGGTAAGCCTACGGGACTTGCTCGCTCGGTTGAGGTTCTGGGCTAAGGAGTCTACTAATGGCAATTAATGCACTTTTCAAGGCTGATGACTACATCAGCGTCAATGTGGGACTGGAGAAGTCCGCTGGTGACCCGTTCGCTGTAGGCGATCTTGTGGGCATCTGCATCACTGGGTCTGGCAGCGCCACCACTCCGACGCCGGATGGCAAGGATAACGGCGTGGGAAACCAGCCGGGGTGGGCCTCTGTTGCTCTCGTGGGCGGGTTCCGCGTGCCGGTTGCCGCAGGCACGGCATACGCAGTTGGCGATGTGGTCTATATTGACCCAGCCACCAGCGCGGTCAGCAAGACCAACACTGGTAAGCGTTTCGGCATCGTGACTCACGAGCCAAAGCCGGTCGCCGCTGGTGCCGGTTCAGTTATCGTTAAGATTGGAGCCTAGGTTTGTACACTCAGGCAGAATATGACCGTCGCGTAGACGAGATTACCGACTGGCTTGCCGCTGCGTCGAAGGGCAACTACACCGCACAGGCTCGACTGAAGGAGTCTATCTCCACCAGCGACTTCCCATCGGTGTTCACCGACATCAAGAACGCTCAGCTTCAGGCTAAGTACGCTCTTGTGGAGAACCGCTTCTGGCAGAAGATTGCCAAGAAGGTCACCGTTCCGAACTTCCTCCCGCAGTCGTTCATCGAGCTTGGCTGGGATGACGCAGCGTTCGACAACATTCTTGCTACCAATGGTGGTAAGAAGACTGTTCCCGGCGCGCTTCCTAACGTTCCTGAGGGTACCGAGTACCCTACCGCGTTCAAGCTGTACTCCAGCGAAGAGCAGCTTTCCATTCGCAAGTCCGGTGCCCGTGTGCCGTTCACTTTCGAGGCGATTGTTAACGACCAGTGGGGCATTGTCGATGACCTCCCTGACTACCTGCTCCGCACGGCCCTTGACTCCGAGGACATCGAAGTCACTGAGCTTCTGACTGCTGGCGACGGCCCTAACCCCGCCTACTTCAACGCCGCGAACAAGAACCTTCTCAAGTTCGGCACCAACACGGATGGTCAGGCTGCGCTTACCCGCGACACCCTGAAGGCCGCGCTCAATCAGGCTAACAGCTACAAGGCTGGCCCGAACTCGAACCGCCCTGTGCGCTTCAACAAGTTCGCAGTCGTCGTCTCTAGCTCCGCTTACGCTGATGTGCAGGAGATTGTCAACGGTCCGAAGACCTTTGTCGTCACCGATGGCAACCTGCAGTACACCGAGACGTTCACGTTCGGTCACGCTTTTGAGGTTATCGAGAACCCGTGGCTTGAGGTTATTGACCCCGTCCACGGCGCTACCTCGTGGTACGTTGTTCCGTTCGGTGGCGAGGGTGCGCGCACGTCGCTTGGCCTCGGCTTCCTGACTGGTTACGACCGCCCTGAGCTTCGCGTCCACAATGAGACCGGCCTCTACCTTGGTGGTGGCGCTGTCCCGACGCGGCAGGGTTCGTTCCTGAACGACACTTGGGAACTGCGTATCCGTCACATCTACGGTGGTGTTGCGCTTAACGGCGGCATCGGAACCGTGGGTTCGAGCGGTCAGGCTGCTCCGACTACTGTTTAGTAGCTAGTGGGGCCACATACTACTGTGGCCCCACTTCTAATTAGGAAGGCCAATCATGGCAGATAAGATTTTTGGGCAGGGGCTTAACGCTATCCCGCTCGTGATTGATAACACGGCAGTAGTTCCTGAGTTTGGTGCCGTTCCCACCCGCGTGCACATCGATGGGCTGGCCCTCGGGGCGCAGGCACAGGCTGACAGCACGGCGGTTGATGTTGCTGGACTTGTCGCTGACTTCAACGCTCTGCTGGCTAAGCTTCGCACTGCCGGTGTTCTCGCAGCTTAATTAATTTTTGCGCTAAGCCCTCCTTCTCCTACATGGAGGAGGGGGGCTTTTAACTTTAGGACATAATAATGGCCGATGTTTTTCCAGTAGATTATACTTCCCCCGTTGGGCGAGTACGCAAGTACATCCCTGACGTGCTGCCGCTGCCCAACCCGAAGGACCCGCTTGAACCTGATTCGTTCATGTGGACCGATGAGGCGCTGCAGTCGTTTATCGATGATGAGGTCTCGGTACCCGGCGCTGATCCGACGAGGGCTGACCTGTGGCGCGCTGCTGCCGCCGTTTTGGTGGCTACAGCGAACAATGAGAACTTGATCCTCAAGAAGCTTGTCACCGACGACCTGCAGACCGATGGCCCCGCTGTGGCGAAGGCCATGCTGCAGGCTGCCAACAGCCTGATCGCCCGTGCAAACAAGGATGACCGGGAGCTAACCGAAGAGGAGACGTTCACGATTGTCCCCTACCGCATGACCCCTGTTTGGGGGCTGTAATGCTGAACCACTTCGGAGCATTCCACCCGCTGTTCGCGTACTACCCACGTACCGCACTGCAGGGCACACAGGAAACTCTTATCGAAGTGTACGCCCCGACCGGCCAGCTTGCCGAGTGGACCCCCGGCGTCGGCATGTCCGATACCACCACAACACTTGTCTGGCGCGGGCATGGCCGTGTGCAGCCAAACATCGACTGGCGCGCAAGGGATCGTGACTTTGCTGGCGAACTGACAGCGACACACGCCGTCCGTGTGCAGCTTGGTATCAACAAGAACCACGTCGGCGCAGTGCTTGATGGCGCGGGAAAGATCGTTACCTATGGCGACGATCCGACGTTCGCCAAGGACTTCATCGTTAAGGTTGTGGAGACGCAAGTGAGTGGCGCACAAGGACTGGTCGGCTTGCCGATGGTTGTTCGTAACGCACTGGTGTCCGATATGCCGTGGGTATACAACCTCCTCTGTGACGCTGGGACGCGCTAATGGCACGGAGTAGTACCACCGCCTCCAAGGGTGCTATCTACTGGATCAAGGGACCAGAAGAGTACGCCCAGCGAATCTCGCTCGACCTAGCTGCACTGGACGGCAAGGCTGAGGAAATGGTCAGCGCTATCACCAAGGATGCGGACCGGCGCATGGGCGAGATTATCCTGAGCGGTGGCATCAACCCCACCAAGAAGGGTGGCCCCCGTGTGCTGAGTGGTGACATGATCGGCTCCATCATGAGTAACACTGAGATTAATGGGCGTGGGCGCATTCAGGGTGAGTTCGGTTTTGCCGAGGACACGCCGCTCTGGACGGTGTTTCAGGAAGAGGGTACCCGAACTGGAATCCCCCAGATGCTCGCCTATGCAACTGCCCGTCAAGAGGCTATTGACCAGATGAACCAGAGCATGCTGAAGACGCAGTGGTTCCCGCACCTACTAGGATATTAATAATGTCGCTTAACTTCACAGAAGCACACGATGCAATCCTCGCGCACCTGCGCGACTCCGACATCCCCAACGTCTTCGACACCACCGTACCGGCTGGCTTCGAGCTACCGCGCCAGAACAACACCTACCTCCCCTACGTGCTGGTCAGCTTCTCGGGCAAGGCGCAGACGACTACGACCACAGCGGGGATCACGGGCAGCCGAGACAACCTCAAGAACACGCTTGTCGCGGTTGAGTGCGTGGGCGCAAGCCCCGGTGATGCTCGACGTGTGGCTGACGTGGCCCGCGACAAGCTGGATGGGTACATCGTTGACGAAAGCTGGAGCGAACTGAGTGAATCGCTAGCTGGTGGCGACTACAAGGTGACTGCCTCCGAGTCCGACCTATGGCCTGTGCGGTTTGCGACAGGCATGGTATTCACCGCGTTGACTAACGCAGTGACTTAAATAGACAAACTATAAGTAGATATGGTAAAATTGTAATGCAACTGCCTCTTTACAGAATTAACGGCACAGACCGCACCGTGAGAGTATCTGACGCTTTCGCGGCCCGTTTCGGCGGAATGACTCGCGTGGAGGAGGACGTTACCTCAACCCCCGCAACCCCAGTCAAGCCTCGCGCTAAGACGACTAAGACTAACTCCTCGAAGGATGGGAAGTAAAAATGCCTACCAAGATGCTTAACCCCAACACCACACTGATCGTGGTCCCTGAGGCTGATGTGACCGATGGCGCAGCGCCCAGCGCGGCTGTGCTGAACGGCCCTACTGCCATCAACATTTCGCTTGCGGTCACCCGTGGCTACACACTGAACCCGACCGACTCCGACACTGACAACACCGCCAGCATCGTTGACACCGGTAACGTTCAGACGCGACTGTTCGATAACTATGAGGGTGAAATCACCATGTTCCGCGATGCCAACAGTGCAGACGCGACTTCGGTGTACAACCTCGCATTCAACTACTTCAAGGACGTTGACAAGCGTTTCTGGGTGTTCCGTCGCCTCGGCAAGAAGTCAACTGTTCCTGTCGCTGCGGACGACATCGTTGAGGGCTTTCTCTTCTCGAACGACCGTGCCCGCAGCGTTGACGGCGGTGACTCTGGCCCGATCCAGTTCACCGTTCCGATGCTTTCTCAGGGCAACTACACGGGCTACGTTCCCGTGGTTGCGTAAGGAGTATAGTCTATGGCTACCAAGATGCTGAACCCGAACACCAAGATTGTTCTGGTTCCTGAGTCGGCAGTGGAGAACCCACTAGCGCCGACAACAACCGAACTTAATAACGCACCCGCCGTGGATGTCTCCAAGGCTATCACGCGGGGCTACACGCTCAACCCTACGGACTCCGACACTGACAACACGGCTAGTATCGTGGATACCGGCAATGTGCAGACCCGCCTCTTCGATAACTACGAGGGTGAACTGACGATGTTTCGTGACGCGAACAGCGCCGATGCTACGTCTGTCTACAATATGGCATTCGAGTTCCTGAAGAATCCTGACGTTCGGTTCTGGGTCTACCGCAGGCTCGGCAAGAAGTCCACTGTCCCGTTCGTGGACGGCGACACCATCGAAGGCTTCCTGTTCGCCAATGACCGCATCCGGTCGGTGGACGGCGGCGACTCCGGGCCGATTCAGTTCACGGCTCCGCTGCTCTCGCAGGGTAACTACACCGGCTTCACCTTTGTCGGCACTGTCGTGGCTCCTACGGTCACTGCGGTTTCGCCAACCACGTCGGGCACCGCTGGTGGGGGTCTCGTTACCGTCACTGGTTCGGCGTTCGGCTCGGTCTCGGCAGTTGCTGTTGGTGGTGTCACTGTGCAGGCCACGGTGGTTGACAACACCAAGATCACTCTCATCGCTCCGGCTCTCCCGGCTGGTGTGTACGATGTGGTTGTGACGAACCCCGCAGGCGCTTCGGTTGGTGACGCGAACAGCGAGATTACCTACGCCTAGTTTGACTTAATTTAATTTATTGCTATAATGGGGAGAGGGTCTAATATGATCCTCTCCCCTTTATACTTTTCTGGAGGAAAAGCACATGGCAATTGACGCCGAAGATTACATCGCACAGGCTACCGAGAAGGACACGTTCGATGTCTTCGCCTTTGTGCAGGGAACGAACACGCCTGAGGATGAGGTTACCATCTACACTGATGCTGACGCCGCCCTCAAGCTAGCTAAGATTTTTATTGCTGAGGAAGAGCGCGCAGAGCGCGCCAAGAACGAGGTTGTCGGGCTTAGCGACGAGGATGAGACAGCGGACGAGGACGAAATCACCGCACTTCATGAGCGCCTTGCCGCCAGCGGTCTTGTGTTCAAGCTGAAGGGCCTCGCTCCGAAGGCACGCGAGGCTATTGAGAAGAAGCTGCGTGCTACCACCGACTACAAGGAAGGTGAGGAGAACACGGAGTTTAACGAGGCGCTTAACGCTACCCTTATCGCCAAGAGCATCGTGTCTGTCACCAATGCTGCTGGCGCTGTAGCCAGCAACGCATGGACCGTAGAGACGGTCAACGCCTTTACCGAGGAGCTTTACGTCTCTGAGGCTAACAAGTTGTTCGGCGCTGTGGCGCAGGTTAACTATGTCGGCGCGATCTTCGATAGGGCAATCAACGCGGATTTCTCGTAGAAGCGCTGACGTGGCCGCAGAATTTGCCGTATCTTACGCGAATTCAGTCCGCGCTTGAGTCAAAGCAACGGCCTACGGCTGCACTGTTGGAGGAGTCTGACCCGTTCACGGGTTGGACTCCTCACGATTATAGGCTGCAGGAAGCTGCCTACATCCTCAACCGTGAAGTCTGCAAAACCTGTGGCAACCCTATCTGGCTGTGCCACAGCACTAATAACGCAATTGACTTTGAAATTAAAACCGGGGCCTGCTATGCCAAGGCGGAACTCGAAGACTTTGAAGACAACCCATCCAACCAGAAGCTCGGTTCCGGCGAGTACCACTATGCAGTGGCCGTGGGAATTAAGAATGAAGATGGTACCTACGACCCGCTCCCCTCTCGGATAGAGGCGCTGTCGTCCACCGTATAGCAGAAAGATAAGTATGGCAAACAACGACCTGCGCGCAACAGTTGATATAGATGTTGCAGCCGCCCTCGCAGCGCTGCGGAAAGCTAAGAGGGCATTCAGCGACCTTGCGAAAGCGGCTACTTCGGCTGGCAAGGCTATGGGTGACGCGCAGGATATTGCAGCAAAGCGCATTATAGACGATTACCGCACTATCGCAGTTGAACAAAAGAAGTACGTTCAAACAACTGAGACCAACAACCGCAAACTGCGGCAGATGGAACTCAATCAACAGGCTAAGCGGCGTAATGACAAGACGCTTACGCAGGCCGGTGTCGCTGCCGCTGCTCAGGGAGCTAACGACAAGAGCCTTGAGTCTGCTTCTAAGGCGGAACTTAACCGCGTAAGGGCTATCACCGAGGAGCGCCGTCAGCAGGTTATGCTTGAGGACGCTGCTGAGCGCAAGGCAAACAACAAGGTTCGCAATGAACTTGCGCTGCGCCGTCAAATTTTCCGCGAGCAGCAGGCCGCTACCCGCGCACAACAGGCGGCGGCTGGGGCTGTCGGCGGCATGCGCTACGCCCTTTACGATATCAGTAGCTCCGCCCGTGCAATCGGCATGGCTGGTGTTGGTGCTGCCGTTGGCATCACCGGAATCGCCGTGTCTTGGGAGAAGTCGTTCGCTGAAGTCCAGCGTACCGCCAAGGTGTCGGGTGACGAAGTTGGGTTCCTACGGGCGCAGTTCACCAACCTTGTGCAGACGTTGCCCGTTAGCTGGGACAAGCTGACGGAGATTGGTACGCTCGCCGGTCAGCTTGGTATCGCCAAGGCCCACGTTGCCGACTTCACCAAGACCACAGCTATGTTCTCGGCTACTACCGACGTGTCCGTTGAGGACTCCGCTACCGCGTTTGGTCGTTTGAACGCGCTGCTCCCCGACGTGGACAGCAACTATCAGGGGCTGGCCGACTCCATCCTCGCTGTCGGTACCAACTCGGTTGCAACTGAAACCGACATCATTAATATTACCTCGCAGCTAGCGTCCATCGCTGGTCCTGTGGGCTACAGCTATGACCAGCTTATCGGTCTGTCCGGTGCGCTGGCATCCGTTGGTGCGCGCCCGGAACTTTCGCGTGGTACGATTCAGCGTGCTTTCGGTAAAATCAACGAGGCTGTGTCAAGCGGCGGCGTTGAGCTAAGCAAGTGGGGCAAGGCTTCCGGCATGACAGCCGACCAGTTTAAGAAGAACTGGGAAGACGACGCATCTGGCACGTTCACTAAGTTCATGGGCAACATTAATGCTGCTGGTTCCGGCGCTGATGCTGTCCTCAAGGAACTGGGCATTACCTCTGTGCGAGACGTACCGCTACTGAAGAAGCTGGCTGGTGCTGCTGACGAAACCGGTGTGTCGGGCACGTTGCTCACAACGGCGCTCAAGGACGCTGCAAACGCTACAGGCGAGCTTCAGCGCCAGTATGGTGTTATCTCCAATACCAGCGGCGCTAAGCTGCAGGTGATGTTCCAGAACGTCCTTGCGCTGCTTGACAAGATTGGCTCCTCCAATCTTGGCTCACTAAATGACGTTATCGACGGGCTTACCGGAAAAATTCGCAGCTTCACTGAATCGCTCGATGAGCCTGCGCGACTGTTTGACCTGTGGGAATTGCCTGCCACCAACGCGCAGGTGCTTGGGTTCGGCGTGGCGCTTGCAGGAGTTGTGGGCGTGATTGCACTTGTTATCTCTGGCCTCGGGCGGCTTGCTGCCAGCAGCCTTGCGCTGCGCGAAGTATGGTCCGTCATGCGCGGGTCGATGGCGGCGCAGAACACCATGCTTGGAACGATGAGTGGTAGCGTTGGCGGACTTGCCAAGAAGAACCAGTGGCTGAAGGGTACTGTCGGCGGCGTGTCCGACAGCTTCGGGCTGGCTAGCAAGGCTACAGGCGCGTGGAATCGCGCATCCGATGGCCTTGTCCGCACACTGGGTAAGGTTGGGCCTGAGCTTGCTGTTATGGCGGCATTTGCTGGTGCGCAGTACCTCCTTGATCTGGATAAGCAGTCCCGTGAGGCAGGTAGCAGTGCTGATGAAATGGCGAGCAGCTTCCTTACTGCCAAGGATTCGCTGTCACTTCTAAGCGACGTTAAGGTGAACCACGGCGGGGCCTTCGGCAACGAAAATCTAAAGCCTTTCATCACTGACATCGACAATCTGGGCAAGGGACTCGACCACATCGGTAAGGGCGGGATGTGGAACGATTTCGCAGAGACTGCTAAGGACGTGTTCCGTGGTGGCGGCGAGACCACGTTCGCTAATATCACCACAGGTTTGACCAAGATGGATGCAGGCTTTGAGCAGCTTGTCGGCGCTGGCAATGTTGAGAAGGCCAAGACCCAGATGGAAAATCTTGTTTCCTCCGCACATCTAACCGACGATCAGCTTACTGTGCTGATCGACCGCATGCCTAACTATAAGCGTGAGCTAAGGAACGCACTTAATTCACAAGGGCTAGAAGACACAGACGCCAATTTCCGCAAGGCCGCTCGGGGCGGTGTGCAGGAAATGACTGACGCGCTGGTTGCGCTTGCAGGTGTCAGCGAGGATGCAGTTACTAATAACTTCGGTGGTAGTTCAGAAGCTGCCCTGAAGTTCATGGATTCCATCGATCAAGGTACTGACGCTATCTACGACATGAACGCAGCCTACCAGACCACACTTGACCGCGTTAATCAGAAGGGCAAGGATGCGTGGGTCAAGGCTGGCAACGATGTGTCCACCTACGTCGATACCGCTAAGGTTAAGTTCTCAGATTACCTTGAGACAATGGACCAGCAGCTTGAGACGGGTCGCCAGCGGTTCGCCAACCTCGCAAAGATCGCCCTCCGTGGCGGTCAGGACGCAGCAGCGGAAGCTGCAAAGGCTTCACCTGAAATTATCGCGCAGATTGCTGACAGCAGCAATGAGGGGTTCGATCACTGGCTGAAGAACGTTGACGCCATGAGCAAGGAAGCTAGAAGCCTTGTCGAGGGTAACATCGCTGGCCTCACCCCCCAAGTTGTATCCGAATTCAAGCGGATGGGCGGCGGCTCTAAGGAAGCACTTATTGCTGAAATCTCTAAGGGCGACCGCACCATCGAGCAGATTCTTAACGACCTGCGGGCTAGGCAGGCATCCAAGCCCGTGGTTGTGCCTATGCACGCAAACACGGCTGGTGCCCTCCGCGAGGCGCAGCGGGCAATCGACATCATCAACAACTCACACGCTACACTCGACATCTTCGCTCGTCAGCGCTTCGCAGCAAGCGCCCTGAGCGGGATGACCGATGCTAACGGCCGCCCAATTAACTTGGGTATGTGGGATACAGGTGGTTACACGGGCGATGGCGCAAAGATGGAAGCTGCTGGTATTGTCCACCGAGGCGAATTCGTCATGACCAAGGAAGCCACAAGCAAGCTGGGCGTGGACAACCTGTACAAGCTGATGCACACAGCACAGCGGGGTTACGCCACTGGCGGTATTGTCACCAAGAGCAGTGCCGCGTACACCCCGTCTTATGGCGGGGGTGGTCCTCGCTCACGAGCAGCCGCCAACGGCGGCAACAGCGGAATTCAGATTGTTGACTTCTCGGCTCAGGCTGTGCAGGCACTAGCAGATGCACTTAATATTCAGGTCGTCATCCCCGGCGCTGGAATCGCTAAGGCGAATAGCACTAACAACGTAAACGCAGCATATAGGAGAAACGCATAATGACAAGCAAGATGTGGATGGGTCCACGCGGCGGTGAGACGTGGGTACCAGCCCCTGTCATCGGCGGCGATTTCTCTGCTGTTGGCTGGTCCAGTGAGACGCAGTACCTCAACGGTGGTGCGGGCACACGGGCGTCTGTAGCCTCCCATAAGGAATACAACATGACGTGGGGCTTGGCGTCCCGTGATTCGCTGCGCCCTATCACGGACATGCAGGCCGGGAAGCGTGGGCCCGGACTCATCTACTTCACTGATCCATTCGCTGCCGACAAGAATGTGTTGCCGGAGCAGTGGGCGTTCCCGGCGCAGGCGTACTATGACGGTGTGCCGCTGATCGGTGATACGCGCCCAGCTATCCTCACGACCGGGAGCGGTGACTATGATTACCCCACAGAGAGCGCAGTATACGATCTGACGGGCACAGGGCAGAAGCTCTACTTGCCAATTCCGCAGGGGTATACCGCATGGGTTGGTGTGCACGGCTCGCTAGATACCGGTGTTGGTGGTGTGCGTGTCACTGCTATCGCTCCCGGCGCACTTGGTGGCACGGCTGTGTATGCGCCGCTGCTCGGTACTAACACCGACCAGCGGTTCAACCTGTCGTATTCCAGTAATACCTATCAGGGCATCGAGCTAGACCTAGCCACCGACACCGCTACCAGCATCACTATCGCTGGCATGATGGTGCAGATGCTCCCCAGCGGTCACACACCGGCGCTGGGAGACTTTATATCAGGTCAGGGTAACTCTGGCTGCAGGTTCACCGGTAAGCCAACCACAACGGCGTACAGCGCCGCTAGGGACAAGATTGGAATGAGCGCTAAGCTCGTGGAGGTAGGCACATGGCTATAGACCTTTCAATAGATGGTAAGCCGCGCTGGAGTCTCATTGATTACAGCGTGACTGAGGATGCTACACCTATCGACCCATCCGATATGAGTGGCGGTATCGGTCAGATGACCATTGGCCTTCCGCACGAGGGTGGGTCGGCGCGTGGGCTACGAAATAAAGTTATTGAACTAAAGGATGGCTCTAAAGGCTCAACGTGGGGCTACATCAGTTCTACTAGCGGCGAGTATAACGAAGATGTCACGATTACCGCTGACTCTAGGCTCATTGCGCTTAACGCAGCACGCACAGCAGCGCCGTTCGCGGGTAAGCTGAGCGCCGCCTTCCGTTATTACCTCGGTCTGGTGTCCGTGACGACCGACGTTCTGATCGATAGCGCCGTCGTAGACGCCGACGTTGTTATCCCCGGCTGGACAGATAACGTGTGGGACATGATGAAGCGGTTCGCTGCTGCGTACCAGCTTGAGGTTACCCTAGTGTCCAACATGGTTGTCCTACGCCCTGTGCGTCAGCGCACTGCCGTTAGCTACCGTGACTCTGCCTCTAGCTGGTCTATGGACAATTCGAGGTTGGCTCAGTCGGTAGAGATTATGTACTACCAGAGTGAGAATAAGGTAGAAGGACTGGCCTACCCGCTAGGCGGCTGGAACAGTTCTGTGCCGATCTATCAGGTTGACGAAGCTGAGACTGTGCAGATGCAGATTCAGCTAAGCGTAACTGGAGACTCACTCGGCCCCGGTGCCACGCTTACATCTGTGCAGCAGCCTGTACCTGTTGACAGCGTGACACAGGAGTACGCCGGGGCTAGCGTCTATTCTGTCATTGACAAGGACGGTAAGCCTGTCTCGGCTGAGGACTGGGTAGCTGGTGGCGGGTTCATGTCGGTTACACTGGACCCGGTACTGGAGCAACTTACGGTAACTCTCCGTGGCCCCGCTGGGATCAACAATGCCCCATTTCGCATAGCCACTCAAATTAATGAGGACGATTCACGCTCGTCGCTTCGTATCGTTGGTACCGGCGTCTTCTACAACAAGCAGAAGGTGTCGCTTGCAACCGGCCTCGATATTGATAAGGCCCCTGAGCTTGTCGGTGTCGTCGTGGACAGCCCGTTCATTAACACCCGTGATGATGCCTACCGCGCCGGTGCGTGGACGCTCGCAACATACACCGGACCCAACCTAAAGATGCAGGTGGCTAGTTCCGGCATCAATCGCGTTGGTGACACAGGCAACTATCGCTACCCGACCATCGCAGAGTTCAACGCTGAGAATGCTGGCCCCATCAGCGCTTTCAACACTCAGTGGGCTGGTCAAGATATTAGCGCGTTCGATGCTGTTCAGTTTGAAAAAGTCAGTTCTAAGTTCGAAAACCAAGCATTCGGCAATATTGCTGGTGCGCGTGTGCAGAGTGATGACGCTTGGTATCGTATTCGGTCTGCAACCACAACGCCTGCAGGTATTTCCTACGACATGGAACTTGACACTACGGTGAAAGATTTTAATACCGTGTGGTATAATAAGACAATCGCAGACTTTAATGCTCAGTGGGATGCCACCACTTTGAGCGAATACAACAGCGCACCACTAGCAAGGAATTAATTTATGGCTATCCCCCCAATGAATCTGCCCCCAGAGTCGGCTGCTTGGGGGCGCTGGGTCCAGCGCAATGTAGACGATGCTGTGAAGCAAACCACAGTGCTATCTACAAATGCTGATGCTGTCAATCAGCACCTATCATCTACTGGCAACGCTGTCGCTCGCACAGGTAACTCTGTGGTTGCTGTTGACGCTAAGGTAGATGACGCAGCGCGCCGCCCAGCCATCCCAACCAACATCGTGTATTCGTCGGTTATCCGGTGGAATGACAAGGGCTACCCGGTCGCTGATATCGCGGGGACGTGGGACGAAGTTTCTTCGGGCGCAGATGGTGAACCCATGCCTGTTGGACAGTACGAGGCGTGGTGGAAGCCCGACGCCAATCCAGACACGGACTATGTGCGGCTGGCCGCAACAACGGTACCCAGCCTAGCCGTCATTGGCTTCAACGCCGGGTTAACAATTAATATTAAACTACGTGCATGCTCCAGCCTCGGGGTGATGGGCGACTTCTCTGAGCCACAGGTGGTTACCCTCGGGCTACCAGACGCGACGACTCTTGCGCCGTCTGCACCTACGCTGTCAACAGCCCTCGGCGTGGTTACCGCCCACTGGGATGGCAAGCTGAGCAACGGCACCACCGCCCCTGTGCAGTTCTCTTTTGCCAGCGCGTATGTCAGTGACACTCAGAGTGGTACGTACAAGCTTGTTGGGCAGAGCGTCATCGGCGCTGGCGACATCGTACTTACTGACCTACCCATTGGCTCTACCAAGTGGGTCAAGCTTGCACTTACTGACCGTATCGGACGACCAACACCGCTGTCTGCAGCCGCCTCGATTGCCGTACTTGGTGTCGATCTTGGGGGCCTTCAGAGCGACGTAACAAACGCAATCCAATCGGCGCAGGACGCCGGGGATGCTGGTAAGGCTGCTGCGGCTACCGCGCAGAGCGCCGCCGACAGCGCCGATGCGAAAGCGGCGCAGGCGCTCCTCGACTCATCTGACGCGCAGACGGCTGCCAGCAATGCACAGACGACTGCTGGTAACGCCTCGACCACGGCAAACACGGCGCTCTCCACGGCCAACGGTAAGAACAAGGTTATCTTCTCAACCTCTGCTGCGTCTGGCACGACAGGTTATGTTGCTGGTGACATCTGGTTCCAGAAGTCCGGCTCTATTATTGTCGGGCAGTGGGAGTTCGTGTCCGGTGCTTGGGCGGCGCGTACCCTCGACAACGCGGTCATCGCCAACCTCGACGCTGGAAAGCTTACCGCAGGCACCATCAGTGTAGACCGGCTTGGGGCAAGCTCTATCACCGTTGACAAGCTGCTTGTCGGTGACCCAACTAACCTCGCCCAACTTGACGAAACCGCAGGCGTGAATGTCAATGCCTACGGAAGCGATTCTGAGATTGTAGGCGGATGGGCGCGGCGCACGGATGCCTCGAAGGGCACGGCGTTCTTCATGCTTGCGGTCGAGCGTGCGGTAATCCCGTTCGAGCCGGGTGATCGACTGCTATTTACGTTTGACGTGTACGCCGAGGCAGCGTTCAGTGCT
>Ga0157373_10001024_pt1 | contig 21623 bp, 22 predicted proteins | sample C65metaG_FD_113460 | JGI IMG/M metagenome (GOLD analysis project Ga0157373, IMG submission 113460) | Corn rhizosphere microbial communities from Kellogg Biological Station, Michigan, USA - C6-5 metaG | ecosystem: Host-associated > Plants > Roots > Rhizosphere > Soil | place: USA: Michigan... | reverse complement strand
TCCTGCGATGCTTCCCAAAAAAACATATAGGGCGAAATAGTAGTGCCCAATACGCCGGTGATGATGAACAGGAACGCGAAGCTGAACTCAAAATGCGGCACCACCGTAGCTTTTAAAACTTCGTCCCAAGGCTGGTGAACGATAAATACGGTAATGGGATAAGCCAGCAGCGTAATAGCCAGCCATTTAAGTATGCGCGAGTAAACTTTATAGCTGGTAAATATTTCAAGCACCAAAATAATAACAGTAAACAGCAGCGTAAGCACAATGAGCGGCAATGGTATCAGTAATTGCGCCGCCGATGCCATAGCGCCAATATCCGCTCCAATATTAATGGTATTGGCAATAACTACGAGGCTTACTACAAAATACAATACCCGCTTGCTATAATGTTGTTTAACCACGGCGGCTATGCCCTTGCCGGTTACCAGGCCTATGCGTGCGCAGGCTTCCTGCACGGCCGCCATAAAAGGCAGCATGTACAAGGCCGTCCATAACTGACCATAGCCGAACTGCGCCCCGGTTTGCGAATAAGTAGCTATGCCTGATGGATCGTCATCGGCAGCGCCAGTGGTGAGGCCAGGGCCAAGCAGGCTCAGAAATTTCCAGATCTTTCTTTTTGATGATCGTATAGGACTGTTTTCCATTATAGATAGTTAGTCGCAACTAATATACATTTTACGTGCCAGAAATTGCCTTTGCTTTTTTTACCGTAGCCTCCAGGTCAATGCCTTTACCCAGCACCCCTTTAAACAGATCGCCGGTATCTTTTAGCCGATCGATCGAATTAAAAATTGTAAAATGCTTCATGGTGAGGCCGGGTTTTACTTCATCCCAACTTAAAGGCATAGATACCGTAGCGCCTACCTTTGGCCGTAGGGAGTATGGGCCTGCGATAGTTGCCCCGGGACGGTTCTGTAAAAAATCCAGGTACATTTTGCCATTGCGTTTAGCTACCATACGCTCCAGGCTGGTATAATCGGGTATTTGTTTGTGTACCAGGTTAACTATCAACCGGGCAAACATCTGAGACTGATCATAACTGTATTTTGCCGCCAGCGGGATATAGATGTGCATGCCGGTTGAGCCGGACGTTTTTGGATACGAGGGCACGTCGATAGCGTCCAACACCTTTTTTACCTCGAGCGCCGCGGCGATCACCTGGTCGAACGTGTTTTTGTCCGGGTCGAGGTCGATCACACAGAAATCGGGATTATCCGGCGATTGTACCCGGCTGAACCAGGGATTCATCTCGATACAACCCAGTGATGCCATCCATAGTAAAGTAGCTTCGTCGTTACCTACCAGATATTCCTTGTGTTCGCCCTCGCTGGTAGTGTAGGGGAAGGTTTTTACCCAGTCGGGCGATTTACCCTTTACGTCTTTTTGATAAAAGCTCGAACCATGAATACCGTTGGGAAAACGGTTGAGCGATTGCGGTCTGTCTTTAAGGTAGCGCAAAATATACTCGGCAACCTGGTAATAATAGTTAAACATATCACGCTTGCTAACGTTATCCTCGGGCCAGTAAATTTTACTCAGATGGGTAAATTTGAGGTCGTGTCCGCATATTTTTTTAACCTGTGTTTCTTCGGTAGGGTTAAGCAAGGTCTTCTTGCCGGAGCTTTTGGGTGCCGATATCAATTGATGTTTTTCTTTATTTTCCATATCGTTAACTACATCGGCAGTGTGTGCCTCGCTTTCGCGCACTACATCTTTAGCCTTTTTATCATCGCGCATGCCCTGAAATGACGGGTGGCGGAAAACGCCGTCGCTGGTTACCTCGGCATAAGTTATCTCGCCAACCAGTTGGGGTTTCAGCCAGGTAGCTTTGGCATTGGGTGGGTTGGGGCGGAAGCGTGAAGGTTTATTGACATCGATATCACCTTCAAAAGGGCTTTTATCGGTAATCAGTGGTTTAAACTGTGCCATCATCTCTTTTTGCATCTTATCGTTAAAGCCCGTGCCTACCTTGCCTGCATAATGCAATCTGCCATCCTGATACACACCTAACAGCAACGAACTGAACTGCTTGGCTGTTCCTTCGTTTTTGGTGAAGCCGCCTATCACCACCTCCTGCCGTTTATGGGCTTTGATCTTCAGCCATTCCCTGGATCGCGAGTCGGGCGAGTAAGTGCTCTCCGCTTTTTTGGCGATGATGCCCTCTAAACCGATGCGCTCGGCAGCGCTGAAAAATTCGGTACCGCTGGCATCAAACACCTGGCTAATACGTATGCTGTCATCGTCCGTGGGTAAAACAAGCTTTAAAACCGAACGACGTTCTTTTAAACTCAAATCCATCAGTTTTTTGCCATCGTACCAAAGGATATCGAACACATAATAAACCAGTTCGCCATCGGCCTCGCTGCGCCAGTTTTGCAGGTTGCCAAAGTTGGATTGGCCTTTGTCATTCAGTACCACAATTTCGCCGTCCACAACCGCGTTAATTTTCCATCCGGTCAATACCTGCCGTATGGGGTAATATTTATCATTAAATGATTTGTTGTTGCGCGATTGCAACTCAACCTCGCCTTCATTCACGTAAGCCACACAACGGTAGCCATCCCATTTAACTTCGTAAAGCCAGTCGGGATCATCAAAGGGTTCATCAACCAAAGTAGCCAGCATAGGTTTGATGTTTTTCGGAATGGCTGATTTACGTGCTTTTTTCAGCACTGTGTCCGCATCTTCATCCGCTGCGGTTTCAACCTTTTCGGCTAACTTTTCGTCGGGCGCCTCAGGGTGCTTTTTTTTTTCGGGGCGTTTGGTTTGTCCGTAAATATTATCGCTTGTTTTTTCAACCTGGGCTATAGTTTTGCCCGATTGCACCGATTTGTCTTTTTTAGTGATATCAGTAGCCGATGCAAATTCATCGTTATGCTTGATCAGCAGCCAGCCGTTTTCGCCCATGCCATGCGTTTTAACCAAGGCATATTCGCCACGCAGCTTTTTGCCGTGCATCACTATTTTAAGCGAACCTGCATGCAATTGTTGGAGCAGATGTTTTTCCTGCGCTTTTTTACCTTTGATATGCTCAATAGGCTCGTAAGTGCCCTCGTCCCAAACAATAACGGTACCGCCGCCATATTGCCCCTGCGGGATAATGCCTTCAAAATCGCGATAGCTGTAAGGATGATCCTCCACCATCATAGCCAGGCGCTTGGTCTTGGGGTCGGTAGATGGCCCCTTGGGCACCGCCCAACTTTTCAGCACACCTTCCATTTCGAGCCTGAAATCGTAATGAAGATGCGAAGCATCGTGCTTTTGTATCACAAAGTGCAGTGCATTTTTATCATCGCTTTTTCCGCCTTTAGGTTCGGCTGTTTTAGTAAAATCGCGCTTTTGCGCATACTTTTCGAGACTCATAAGCTATACTTTCTACCCTAATACAACAGCCTTTAAAAACGTTTTGTTTAGCTTAGTAACTAATGATCTGGATAATTAATGTTTGAAAGTGCTAATTAGTCTCTCATTTTTTGCATTTTAGTATTAATAAATCTACAAAAAATGCAAAAAATTAGTTAAATAATTGCATTTTATGTTTTAAGTTTTTAAATTTAGAGTTGGTTAATAATTTAAAACTTGTGCAGGCGAAGTGTGAGAAGGACGGAAATGACTTAAAATGATTTTCAAACAAAACTGATACTGCCATATGCACCCGGAGATAGAAATAGCTATGAATCATGCATTTGAAGGTTATATAGAACCTAACGATCTGGCAAAAATAAATGCCGAAAAACTGATCAATCATCTGAACAATAAAGGTCTTTATCAGCCAAAGATGCTGAACACCATTTTGACAGGCGGATTCAGTATTTTTTTAACAGAGGCCGACTGGCAGTTCCATATGCAGGCTAACAACGATGGCCGCATTGTTTACATCATATTTAAAGGTCCGGAACAGATGGATTGCGGTAACCTGAGTTACGACCAATACATGCCCATACTGGTTTATTATCTTAATACCATAAAAATGGCGGCATAAAACAACGAATGGATAAAGATTACAAAATACGGCGGGCGTTTGAGAATAAAAGCTGGCAGGAGATCAAGGTTAACGATTCGTGGCACATCTTTAAGATTATGTCGGAATTTGTTGACGGGTTTGAAAAACTGGCCAAAATAGGTCCGTGCGTTTCCATATTCGGCTCGGCACGTACCAAACGTGATCATAAGTATTACTTATTGGCCGAGAAGATAGCCAGCTTACTTTCCGAAAATGGCTATGGGGTGATCTCCGGTGGCGGGCCAGGTATAATGGAAGCCGCCAACAAAGGCGCCTTCGAAGCCGGCGGTAAATCTGTAGGCTTGAACATCGAATTGCCTTTTGAGCTTTTCGAGAATAAATACATCGATCGGGACAAACTGCTGGATTTTAAATACTTTTTTGTACGTAAAGTAATGTTTATGAAATACGCGCAAGGATTTATTATCCTGCCCGGTGGTTTTGGTACGTTGGATGAGTTGTTTGAAGCGATCACCCTGATACAAACCGGCAAGATAGCCCGTTTTCCTATCGTACTGGTAGGTACCGAATACTGGAGCGGCTTGTTTGATTGGGTGAAAGCACGCATGCTGGCTGCCGCAAACATCAAAGAAGAAGACCTGAACCTTTTTGTGATGGTGGATACCGCCGAGGATGCTGCTAATCATATCTTTAAATTTTATGAACAATACGTGATCAAGCCTAATTTTTAAGGCTGACACGATACCTATACCATGAGCGAAGACAACTCTAAAATAAATGAAGTTAAGGGTCCTGTAAAATCGGGACTAAAAACCAAAGAAGCTATTGTAAATAATTGGCTGCCGCGTTATACAGGCAGGCCTTTGTCCGAATTTACCAACTATATCATCCTCACCAACTTTTCGAGATACCTGCAAATGTTTTCGGAGTGGCACGATAATGCGCCAATAATTGGTTTGGATAAGCCCATGCAAAGTGTTAGCGCCAATGGTATTACCATCATCAATTTTGGGATGGGCAGCGCTTTAGCGGCTACAGTAATGGATCTGTTAACAGCCATTCGTCCCAAAGCAGTAATATTTTTAGGCAAATGCGGTGGTTTGAAAAAGAAAAACAATGTGGGCGACCTGATCTTGCCTATCGCTGCCATCCGTGGTGAAGGAACATCCAACGATTACATGCCCGCCGAAGTGCCTGCTTTGCCAGCCTTCGCGTTGCAGAAAGCAATATCGACCACCATTCGTGATCAAGCGCGCGATTACTGGACAGGTACCTGCTACACTACCAATCGCCGGGTTTGGGAACACGATAAATCTTTTAAAAAATACCTGAAAACTTTGCGCGCCATGGCCATCGATATGGAAACGGCTACGATATTTACTACCGGTTTTGCTAATGGGATACCGACCGGCGCATTGCTGCTCGTCTCCGATCAGCCGATGATACCCGAAGGTGTAAAAACCGCCGAAAGCGACTCGAAAGTAACTGAACAGTATGTGGAAACACACCTGCGGGTGGGTATCGAATCGTTAAAGCAACTGATCAATAACGGCTTAACGGTTAAGCATTTGCAATTTTAGCCCCCAGCCCCCTGAAGGGGGAGCGTTTGAAAAGCATTTTTTTATTCCGTCTTAGGGAGCTAGCCTAAACTCATCACCATCAAACAAGCCTTTATCGCTTAGTTTCAAATGCGGAATGACCAGCAGGGCCATAAAGGACAAAGTCATGAAAGGGGCTGATAGTTTTGAACCCAGGCTTTTGGCCATCGTATCGATGGCGGTATAGGCTTCAGCTACTTGATAACCGTCGCGGTCGCTCATTAATCCGGCGACAGGCAGAGGCAATACATCTTCTTTTTTGCTATTCACACAGCTTACACCACCTTTGGCTTCTATCACCAGGTTGATGGCCCGGCAAAGGCTTTTATCATCTACACCCACGGCAACAATGTTATGGCTATCGTGTGCTACGGACGATGCTATAGCACCCTCTGTAAAACCAAAATTTTTGATAAAACCCTTGGCTACCGGGGCATCGTGATAGCGGTTGATGACCACGATCTTTAAGATATCATTAACTACGTCGCTGTGCAGCTGCCCGTTTACCGGCTGCATTTTTAGTAGCAGTTTATTAGTGATGAGTTGCCCGTCGATAGCTTCAATCACGGGTATCGGTTGATCGCTGCTCATTTGATAAGCAAGATCGGCCGGTTGTTTTGGTGTGCAGTTAAAGTTGTTAATTACCGTTTCCGGTGATGCTTTGATATAGGATATCCCATCTTCGGCCACCAATTGGCCGCCGATATAGGTTTGCAATACCTCGAATTTCTTCAGATCGCGCACCAGGATAAAATCGGCCGGGTCACCCACCTGCAATAAGCCCACATCCAATTTATAGTGCTCCACTGGGTTGATACACGCCGCCTGCAACACTTTGAATACATCGATGTTGTGGTTTACTGCACGGACGCAAAGTTCATTCATATGACCAGTCGCTAAGCTATCCGGATGCTTATCATCGCTGCAGAACATCATATTGGTATAATGTTCATCCAGCAAGCCAATCAATGCATCAAAATTTTTAGCGGCGCTGCCTTCACGGATTAGTATCTTCATACCGCACTGCAATTTGTCGAGCGCTTCTTCGGCGGTAAAACATTCATGATCAGTGCTGATGCCTGCTTCGGCATAACGCCGGGCATCATCGCCACGCAAGCCAGGCGCATGTCCGTCTATCACCTTGCCTGCATTTTTTGCCGCGGTTATTTTGGCTAGCATATCCGGGTCGCCATTTAATACACCGGGAAAGTTCATCACCTCGGTCAGGTACCGGATCTCGTCGCGTTGCAGCAGTTGCTCTACGTCAAACGGATCTAGCACCGCTCCGGCAGTTTCAAAAACAGTGGCAGGCACACAACTGGGCGCGCCGAAGTTAAATTTAAATGGTACAGTATTGCCGTTTTGTATCATAAACTCCACACCTGCCATCCCGCACACATTCGCTATTTCGTGCGGATCGCTAACGGTGCCTACAGTGCCATGTACAACGGCAAGGCGCGCAAATTCGGCGGGTACCAGCATCGAACTTTCCACATGCACATGCGCATCGATAAACCCCGGTAAAATATAGGGCAACGTTTGTTCGCCGTTTATGCTGATCTTCTCAATGGTGGTTATCCGACCATCGGCAAAGCTGATCTTTACAGGGTAAATGGTTCTGTTTTTGATATCGACCAGTTGGGCGGTGATGTGTTGCATGTTCGTCTTGTCCTGTCGTTTATTTGGAAGGACAATTTAGCTATTTTGTCGTAATTCTGGCGTGGTTGTGAAAAGAGGCTTTTAATAAACCACGTCGCGGTTTTTATCTTTTCGTAATTTAACAAATGCCATGATCTCCAGCCCCAAACCGCCGCCCACCAAAGCGCCGAGCAAAAAGTCGGGGATATGGATATAAGTTTTGAGTAACTGGGGTATCGTTGCCATCAGTAAACCAATGGCGAGCATCAGCCGTTCGGGAATAGGGAGTTTCCTGTTCTTCATGTTAAAATTGTTTAGATATTTTTTCCAGACGTTCGAGCATCTCATTCAGTTTACGCGCGTTCTTTTTAAATACACGCGGACGGACCACAAACCACATCACACCCAGGTAGATAATAGTAGCGCTATAAATGATGATCGTGAGTGCAGGCTTACGATGCACTAGCTCGTACCAGTAAAGCATTAAGCCCACTGATGTGATGGACATAGCTATCACCTGTGTGTTTTTATAAAAATAGATCTGATTTTGGCGGGTACGTTCGATAAATTGTACAAACTCGGCGTTGCTGCAATCCTTGAGCTGGTAAAACCGTTTGATAGAACGCAAATTGGTAACGACCAAAATAATGCACGAAATGATCATTAATACATCGCCAATGTAGGTGGTGAACATGGTAAAACCATCAAAGAGCATCCCCCAGAACATGATAACGGCGCATAGCAAGGCGATAACGATAATGATGACCTTACGGCGAATCCTTTGATCGCGAAATTTCTTTACCATGCGCAGCATTTCCTCAGGTTGAGGCAGCGAATCGGTTTTAGCCGATAGCCACAATGCTTTCAGGTCATCTAAATTGTCCATTGGCTTTAAATTTAATGGCAAGCTTTTCTTTGATGCGATGTATCTTCACCCGCACATTGCCTGCACTTAGTCCAACAATTTCGGCTATTTCCGCCTGCGGCAGATCTTCCAATACCAGCGAGATAATGATCCTTTCGGTTTCCTCAAGCTCTGCGATGCATTGATATAAAAAAGCCAGCTTTTCTTCCTGCGTTTCTTCGTGGAGTACAGGCAGGTTAGCAGGTAATTCGGTAGTAATCACTCGTTTTGATTTTTCGAGCGCACGCAGACAGTTATTGGTAGCGATGCGGAATATCCAGGTGCTGATGTGCGACTCATTGCGAAACGTATCCAGGTTCTTCCAAACTGAAATGAAGGTTTCCTGAGTAATATCTTTAGCTTGATCAGGATCGTTAAAATAACCCATGCATACCCTGAAGATCTGCGGCGAATGCTTTGCATATATTTCCTCGAAGGATGTCATCAGTTACCTAATCTCGTAATTTTTGCGGGTTAGATACGAGAGCATACTTAATGTTACAGTTTTTTTATCGGTTGATTTTGCATTTTCTACTTTGATCCGGATGGATGAGGCGCACCAAGATATTTGATACGTGCTATTGAAACTATATAACAAAAAAGCCCCCTAAAGGAGGCTTTTTTGTTATGATGCTTTGGCCAGCGAACCGGCGAATCCGGGCTCGGCTTTGAGTTTGCGGCGTACGGTTAACTTATCATGAACCTGGAATTTCTCTTTCAGTTTTTTGAATATCTCAAAACTAAAGGCATCACGCATGGGCATGTGATGACCTTCGATAGTTAATGGATGTAACTGTAGCATACTTTCCGGAACCTTCAGGTTCATGTGATTGATATGTGTAAGGCCGGTTTCAACGTCAGTATCATAAATAACAAACGTATCTATCATCTGGCCAGCTTCGTTGGTGTACACCACAGTATCGTTTTCATTAAATCGTTTCATAGTTTGTGAGGTAATTACACTAAGTAAACACCGCCTCCGAAGCAAATGTTTTTGTGAAACGAAATTTTTTTCGGTTGGTTGTTGCTCTTTATAACAGTCTGTTACTTTTTTTAACATCTTTTATACTAATGATATCTTTATGTAACTTGCCTTATCTGACCACATGAAACGGAGCCAATTTATACACAGTACGGGTTTGCTAACCGCCGGCGTATTTTTAAGTCGCGGAGGTTTTGCCTCTGTCGCCGATACCGGTTATATAACCAACCGTCCGCCCGTAGGCAAACGTAATTTTTACAGCCCTGCTGTTGAATACGCCATTACCCGCTTTAGGACAGGCGTTAGGGATAAAGAACTGGGCTGGCTGTTTGAAAACTGTTTCCCCAATACTTTAGATACGACGGTGTTTTTCGAGATGAGTGGCGACCGTCCGGATACCTATGTAATCACCGGCGATATCGACGCCATGTGGTTGCGTGATAGCAGCGCGCAGGTTTGGCCCTATCTGCCATTTACCAAAAGCGATCCTAAATTAAGGCAACTGATAGCCGGGGTGATCAACCGGCAAACGAAGTGTATTTTAAAGGATCCGTATGCCAATGCTTTTTATAAAGACGATAGCAAGGTAAGCGAATGGAAGACCGATCATACCGATATGAAACCCGGCGTGCACGAACGTAAATATGAGATCGATTCGCTGTGTTATCCCATCAGACTGGCTTACCATTACTGGAAAACCACCGGCGATACCCAACCGTTTGACGTGCAATGGCAGCAGGCTGTCCGCAGCACCTTACAGGTTTTTAAAGAGCAGCAGCGCAAAAACGGACATGGCCCGTATCGTTTTCAGCGTAAAACAACCACCGCTACCGATACCTTGCCAATGGGAGGTTATGGCTTCCCTGTAAAGCCGGTGGGGTTGATCTGCTCCATGTTTCGGCCAAGCGATGATGCTACGATCTACCCGTTTTTGGTTCCATCCAACTTTTTTGCAGTAGTAAGTTTGCGGCAAGCGGCCGAGATGATAAGTACTTTGCACCACGCCACCGAATTAGCGGGCGAACTAAATAATCTTGCAGCCGAAGTTGAAGTAGCGCTCAAAAGATACGCGGTTGTTAACCATCCGGTTTACGGGCAGATACATGCCTACGAAGTGGATGGTTTTGGCAATATCAACCTCATGGACGATGCTAATATTCCCGGCCTGCTGGCTTTGCCGTACTTAGGTGCAGTTAGCATTGACGATCCCGTCTATCAAAATACCCGGCGCTATGTGCTTTCGGATAGTAACCCTTACTTCAGCAAAGGCAAATTTGCCGAAGGTATTAGCGGCCCGCATGTAGGTATGCCCGATATGGCCTGGCCATTGAGTATTATCAGTCGCGGGCTCACAAGTAAAAGTGATACCGAGATCAGATACTGCATTGAAACATTAAAGAAAACCCACGCCGGTACCGGTTTTATGCACGAAGCTTTTAATGTGAACGATCCGTCGATATACACCCGTAAATGGTTCGCATGGGCCAATACTATTTTCGGCGAATTTTTATGGAAGATTTTTCTGGAAAAACCTCATTTGTTAAATAGCTAATGGCATGAAAAAAGCACTTTTACCATACCTGTTGCTACTTTGGGCGACATCAAACTATTGCCAAATCACACCGCCCAAACCTTACGGCGCCACACCCAGCACTGCCCAACTAAACTGGCAGCAAATGGGTATGTACTGCATTATCCATTTCGGGGTGGATACCTATACCGATAAGGAGTGGGGATATGGTGATGAAGACCCTGCGATATTTAACCCCACCGATTTTAGCGCCATGCAGATTGTTGCTGCGGCCAAGGCAGGAGGTTTTAAAGGTGTGGTAATCGTAGCCAAGCATCATGACGGTTTTTGCCTGTGGCCAACCAAAACTACCGAACACAATATTAGCAACAGCCCGTACAAAAATGGTAAGGGCGATATCCTACGCGAATACCGTGAAGCCTGCGATAAACTAGGCATGCAAATGGGTATTTACTGCTCACCCTGGGATCGTAACAATGCCGATTACGGCACACCGCAATACGTACAAACCTACCGCGATCAGATTAAAGAACTATATAGCACTTATGGCCCGCTTTTTATTTCGTGGCACGATGGTGCCAATGGCGGTGATGGGTATTATGGAGGCAAACACGAGGTACGTAAGATAGACCGCACCACGTATTATGGCTGGGATACCACCTGGGCTTTGGTGCGCAAACTGCAACCCAGCGCCTGCATTTTTGGGGATGTTGGCCCTGATGTGCGCTGGGTTGGCAACGAGAACGGCGAAGCCGGCCAAACCTGCTGGGCCACTTATCAACCTAAAGCCCCTGATGAAGGTAAACGCCCTGCCAACGGCTACGTGTTGGATAAATTAGGCGTTGAGGGTACACATGGCGCGCCAAACTGGATACCTGCCGAGTGTGATGTGCCGCTGCGCCCGGGTTGGTTTTACCACGCCAGTCAGGATGGAAAAGTAAAAACGCCAAAACAATTGCTGGATATTTATTATAAAAGCGTAGGCCGTGGCGCCGACCTGGATCTCGGCCTGGCGCCGGATAGGCAAGGACTACTTAATGAGCACGATGTTGCTTCGCTGAAAGCCTTTGGTGATATCCTGCATAAAACCTTTGCAGTAAACCTGGCCAAAGGAGCTAAACTTATCGCGAGCAACATCCGTGCGAACAGCCACACTAAATACGGTCCCGAACATTTACTGGATGCGGACCGATATAGTTATTGGGCCACAGACGATAAAGTCGCTACTGCGCAATTGATCCTAACGCTCCCCAAACAGCGAACTTTTAACATTATCCGCTTGCGTGAGGATATCAAGTTGGGCCAGCGTATTAGTGCCTTCGCGGTTGATGCTTTTGCGGATGGTAAATGGGCAGAGATTGCCACCGCGACAACTATCGGCGCTAACCGGTTGATCCGTTTGCCGCAAGATGTTACCACTGAGAAAGTGCGGCTGCGTATTACTGCATCGGATGCCTGTATTGTGCTAAGCGATTTTGGTTTGTTTGAAGAGGCACAATGAAGAATTATGGCATACCGGCAAACAGAGCTTTTATTATCCAAAGCAGACGCTCCGGGTTTGTTTAACTGCCGGACAGTTGTTTGCGGTGATAAACCCCTCTCTGCAACTTTCCCGTTACGCCATCGTTCCCGGCCCGATAATCGGTAAATGTTGATACGACGTTTATTTTAATTGCTTAATTTTATTGAGCATTACAAACCAATTGTATTTATCGCGCATTTTATGGCCAAACCTGATACCCGGCGTAATTTTTTAAAAAACGTAGGCTGCGGCATTGTTGCCGCACCGCTGCTTGCCTCGCTCAATAGTTTTACAGCCATAGCTGATGAAACTGCTATAGTGCCTCAATCTGTAACACTGCAACCTAAAATTATACTGAACGTGCGCGATATGGGCGCCACAGGCGATGGGCAAATCAAGGATACCATAGCTATTCAGCAATGCATTGACCGTTGCAGCATTTTAGGTGGGGGCGAGGTGGTTTTTCCCAAAGGAAATTATCTCACAGGCGCTATCCAATTGCGCAGTAATGTTACGCTTAACCTCGCTGAAGAAGCCATTATAACCGGCACGCCCGACTTTGCCGACTACCCGGTAACGCAAGTGCGCTGGGAAGGCAAGTGGATACAAGGTTATTTGGCACTGATTTACGCCATCGATGCCAGGAATATCGGTATCAAAGGCAAAGGCAAAATTATGGGTAACCACGCCCTGTCGGGCAGGCCAAGTGCCGAAAATCCATTGCGCCATCCCGCGCTCATCGAGCCTATTGATTGCAGCAATATCAGTTTTGAAGGTTTTTCTACCGATTATCATTCCATGTGGTCGATCCATTTAACGTTTTGCGATACCGTGTCCATCAAAAACCTTACTATTCGCAGTACGGGCGGTAATGGCGATGGCATCGATGTCGATTCGTGCAAACACGTGATGATCGATAATTGTGATATCGCCACGGGTGACGATTGTATCTCACTTAAATCGGGCCGGGGTATGGAAGGCTATACCCTGCTGCGCACCACCGAGGATATCAGCATCACTAACTGTACCTTTGCCGATAGCATTTTTGCCTGTATCGGTATCGGCAGCGAAACCTCGGGTGGTATCCGCAACGTGCGTATCGAAAATTGTAAGTTCATGGCAGCCAAAACTTTTGCCATCTATATTAAAAGCAATGTAGGCCGCGGCGCCTTTATCGAAAATATTACAGCCAACAATCTCGATGTTTCCAATACCGATGGTGGTTTTCTTCGGTTTAATATTACCGGCAGCGGTTTGCAGGATCAGGTGCCTGTTCCCGGTGAAGAAGGCATTACCACCACTAAAAATTTTAAGTTCACCAACGTTAGGGTCAACAATGTTCCGGTTTTGGTTGATGGCGCCGGCATACATCCACACAAACCGCTGGATGGTTTTGTGCTGAGCGATATCAGTGGCACTTGCGGAAAAGGTGTATTTATCGCCAATATAAAAAACGCGGTTATCAAAAATATTAAGGTTACCGGTTTTAGTGGCTCATTGTTGAATATTGATAACGTAAACGGCAGCGGCCTCGAAGGCGCGGCTACACTTACCCCGCAAAAATATAAGGACCCTATCCCACAGCCTGCAACACCATATCAATTAAAATGATGATGAAAAGTATCAAAACCCTCATCGTGGCATCGCTTGTTTTCGCCACTGTTGAGACCTTTGCGCAGGTTGCCAAACCGCCGGCAACTATGGTAGCGGGCATACCCGTAAATTATGATGAGGCTAAAGCAGGCACTTATACTTTGCCTGATGTATTGATGCTAAAGAATGGTAGAACCGTTGCCGATAAGCAAACCTGGCTCAGTAAACGCCGGCCTGAAGTGATCAGTTTGTTTGAGGAATATCAGTTTGGTAAGATGCCCGCCAAACCCGTCGATCTGCACTTTAATGTATTTGATAAAGGCACCCCGGTATTGAATGGCGCGGCCATCCGCAAACAGGTAACCGTGTATTTTACCAAAGATACCAGCGACCATAAAATGGATATCCTGGTTTATTTACCCGCTAAAGCCACAAAACCTGTTCCGCTGTTGCTGATGATATCCTTCTCACCTAACTCGAGCATGTCGCCCAATGATCCTGGTGTAAAGCAGGGATTGATGTGGGACCGTACCGGCAAACATGTGCCTGCGCCAAAAACAGGTTTAGGTAAAATAGACTTCGAAAAGTTTACCTCGAATGGTATAGGCATCGCTACTGTTTATTATGGCGATATTGAGCCTGATTACAAACTGGGCTACCAGCATGGTATTCGTGGCTATTATTTAAAACCCGGTCAGAAATATCCTGCCGATAACGAGTGGGGCGCCATTTCGGCCTGGGCATGGGGGCTGAGCCGCGCCATGGATTATTTCGAGACCGATAAGCAGGTGGATGCCAAACGTATTGCCCTGCAAGGCACATCGCGCCTGGGTAAAACCGTGCTTTGGGCCGCCGCGCATGATACCCGTTTTAAAATGGTGATACCAAGCTGCTCAGGCGAGGGAGGAGCGGCCATCAGCCGCCGCAATTATGGCGAAACCATTAAACACCTTAGCGATACCTCGCGCTACTTTTACCAGTTAGCTGCCAACTGGCATAAATATTCGGATGATCCAAACCAGTCGCCGGTTGATGCCCATATGCTGGTAAGCTTGATAGCCCCGCGCTATGTGCTGCTGCAAACCGGCGATACCGATTACTGGTCAGACCCGAAGGGAGAGTTTATTGCGGCCCAAAATGCCGAACCTGTTTTTAAACTCTTCGGCGAGAACGGCCCTGGTACTACCTCATGGCCACAAGGTGGCGATGTCTCGTTGGCCTATAATCCTCTGGGATATTATATGCACGTTGGCGGGCATGGCACAATCCCTTCCGACTGGGATATATTTTTAAATTACATTAAGAAATACCTATAAAAGAAGCTGGATTTAACTGCTTGAATATCATTTGATAATGTAATTTTAAGTTATGTATATTTGATATACAATTTACTGACCAATTGTAAATAATTATGGAATGGTATCAATACGCCGCCGGCTTTTTTGCGGGCGCATTTTTCGCTAATGCCGTACCTCATTTTGTACACGGCATTTCGGGCAACAAATTTCCAACACCTTTTTCCAACCCTCGCGGTAAGGGGCTCTCATCCCCAACCACCAATGTGCTGTGGGCCTTGCTCAATATCATTGTGGCATGCTCACTGTTTAGGATAAGCAAGTTCCATCATGATCAACCGCTTGAATTGATCATCCTTTTTGCCGGGATTGTTATCATGAGCGTATTGCTGAGTATTCGTTTCCAAACCAAACATCAGGAATAACCTGTATTAAGCCGTGTGCTTTTTCGGACTGATGAATTGCTGTAAAACCAGCGCATGGTTATGCTGTTCGTCGTGCGCGCCGTAAAGAAGGGTCACTGTCGGATTTTTATCGATCAGATGCCTCAAGGCGTCAACCGCGGGGTTTTGTTTTAATTCGTGCAGGTAGCGGGCGGTAAACTCCGTCCATTTGGTAACGTCGTGGCTAAACCATTTGCGCAATCCGGGCGAAGGCGCTACATCCTTCATCCATTCGTCGATATGCGCTGCTTCCTTTTTTATACCGCGCGGCCATAACCTGTCCACCAGGATGCGCTTGCCGTCGCTTTGTGCGGCGGGTTCGTAGATGCGTTTTAGTTGTACTTTACTCACTATGTATAAAGTTACCATATTTATGACAATCACACAGAAACGGTCTGAATCTATATTTGCATAGCGATTGCAGCGGACGGTTAAGGCCTGCAGCAGTATAAGCGCAAAGCGCGGCCCCGATAGCTATCAAGGCAACGCTCAAACTTATCTTCACTAATTTGCATAATTCCCAAAATCCCTATATTGTGTTTTTTAAAAGACTAACATAGTAATACTTATTTCAATGAAGATCAACGCTAAACGACTGGCCCAACATTTTGAACAGATGAGCCTGATCGGGAAAATAGGCGAAACAGGCACCTGTCGCCCAGCCCACAGCCCTGAAGAAAAACAAGCTTTTGAACTGGCCGCAAGCTGGATGCACGATGCCGGCATGCAAACCCATATCGATAATTTTGGTAACCTGATCGGTACGCTTAAAGGCAACAAACCCGAGCTGCCTGTACTGATGATGGGCTCGCACCTGGATTCGCAACCTTACGGAGGTCGCTTTGATGGCGTGGCAGGGGTGCTTTGCGCTATTGAAGCGGTTACTACACTTACCGGGAACGGTATTAAACCCGAGCGCACCATCCAGATCATCAGTTTTGCCGACGAGGAGGGCTGGCGTTTTAAGAAAGGTCTGTTCGGCTCGCGTGGAATTTTAGGCAAACTGGAGGCAGGCGAATTGCAACGTGCAGATGCAAACGGTGTTACCCGTGAGAAAGCTTTGATTGACTTTGGTTGTGATATCAGCAAGTTTAAAGAGTCGGAATACGCGGCCGGCAGCATATTCGCTTTCCTTGAACTGCATATAGAGCAAGGCCCCATCCTCGACAGATCAAACAAGCCCATCGGTATTGTTACCGGTATATCGGGTCCGTTATGGTTAACCGTGAAATTTAAAGGGATGGCCGGTCATACCGGATCGGTGCCTATGCACATGCGTCAGGATGCTCTTCTTGGTGCTGCTGAAGTGATTGTGGGCCTCAATAAGATTGTGACCCAGATACCAGGTGCGCCTACTGTAGGTACGGTGGCTACTGTTGATGTATTTCCGGCTTCACGTAATATTATCGCCGAAGAGGTTTCATTTACGCTTGATCTGCGCGATATCGATCTTGATCGGCGTAACCGATATGAGCAACAGGTGCGCGAACTAATTGACGCCTCGGCAAAAGCGCATCAGTTAACCTATAAGATATCGACAGATACCAATAGCGAGCCACGGTATTGCGCGGGTTGGATAAAAGAGATCATCGGCGAAGAGTGCAAAAGCCTCGGCCTCGACGCGCCCGAACTGATGAGCGGGCCTTTCCACGATGCGCTGGCCCTGTCTTACGCCTGTGATTACGGCATGATCTTTATCCGCTGTAAAGATGGCATCAGCCATAACCCGCTGGAATACTCAAGCAATGAAGATCTGGCGCTCGGTACCGAAGTTTTGTATGGAACGATATTGAAGGTGTTGGAGAGATAGAGTTAGGGTAAGGGATAAAGAGCAAAGATTGTCAATTACCCGAATAATGCGCTAATATAAAACCAACGATTGGAGTGGGATCTTTTAAGCTATGCGGATGATGATCAGCGCCGGGTTTTACGATCACTTTGATCTCGCCGCCTAGTTCTTTATAGTGCTTCTCCACCAAAAAAGCATTTTCGTCAACAGGTACTACAGTATCGGCGTCACCGCAAACAATAATGATGGGGATATGAGCCTTGGCAAGCGATGCCAGGTTATCTACCGGGTTAAGCTTGTAAGCCAGTGCCTGCTCCTCAGTAAAACCATAAACCTTCAGCAGTTTTTGCCAGTCTTTAGCCGAACTGGGCCTGCGGCCCTTGCCACCTGGCCAGCTTTTAAAGTCGCATACAGGAGCATCGCCGTAAATGGTAGCCACCTTATCGGGATGTAGCGCCGCCCAATTAAAAGCAAACAACCCGCCACGGCTAAAGCCTTCCAACACTGTTTTTTTATTCAGATGATAGTTTTGGATGAGGTAAGTATAAAACTGATCCATTAAATCCATAGCCACCGGCGCGCCATACATATCCTGCATGTTGATATAAGCCAGGTAATATCCCCTGGTTAAAAGGGCACTGTCGGCATGGGGCTCATTGCCAAAAAACTCGGTGCGCCATATCCAGGGCTTGCCGGGCGCATCCACCTGCGGACTAACCAATACGCATTTCCTATCAGCAACCACAAAATCTAGGCGTTTAAAACCTTTCCAAAGCGTGTCTTTAAGTGCGGGTTGTTGAGCGAAAGTACTGGTAAGGTTTGATAGAAACACGACGATAATAAGTGCTGCATAGTTGATCTTCATGAAATGAAATTACCACAAAAACGTTTTTTATCATTAAGCTGCTTTAGCAAAAAAGTAAACAGGGTGAACAGAGCCCTAGCTGATCGGTCCGGTCAGGCAAGCTTTAATATCTGCTGCGTGTAATGTCCCTATCAGTTGCCCCTTTACTTCGACGGTAATATCATTGTTGTGTTTGTATAACTGTAACCGGCCCTTAAAGGCTTTGGCTTCATCGGTGTTTAGAAACTGTTGAAGCTGCTGCAGGTTTTCTTTTCGGCAAACCAGTTCTTCCCCATCTTTATACACGATCAGCCGGAAGCGGCGGTTGGTAACCGGTTCAATACCGAAGGTGTAGTTTTGGGTGAGGGGGAGAGTAGACATGGTTAAATGACTTCGTTGATACGATATTTTTGGCCTGTCGATTGCATATTTAACTTTTGGTAAACTTCAATCTCTGTATAATTATTATTAACCCATCTCCCGCCGAAATTATTATCGTTCTCCAACTCTTGATACTTTTTTTTCATAAAGTCTATGCATTCATATGCTGACCCCTGAAATTGGATATCTATCGGATCTGATTGTACAGGAAAAACATCGGTTATCAACTGAACTATATGCATGTTATTGATTTTGTAATTGGTAAAGTTTAAAAGTACTATAACCCAAATATCTTATATCTCATATCATCTTCCCGCTCCAATATAGCTCTGTACCATGTTCTCCCATCTTTATCAATGGCAATAGATATATCTGATTTCTTTAATCGCTTATATCCATTTATTCTTGATGAATCTATTTCAACATTAAATGCTTCTATGTTGTACGCTATTACAATCTTTCTCCTATTCATGTTTCTCATATTAAAATAGTAATTATCAAAACATTATAAGAATAAAAATGCTCATTTCAAAATATTTCAAACAAAAAAGCGACAGGTCTAAACCTATCGCTTTTAAAATATATTTTTTAAAGTCTCCCCTTTAGGGGAGATTTAGAGGGGCTTTTTACGCCGCAAATACTTCCTTAACCCTATCAGCAGCTTCTTTCAGCAATATTGCCGATTTAACCTGCAAACCACTTTCGTCGATCAGTTTTTTAGCCTCAACAGCGTTGGTGCCTTGTAAACGAACGATGATCGGTACAGGGATATTGCCAATTTCTTTATAAGCATCGATAACACCCTGCGCCACACGATCGCAACGAACGATACCACCGAAGATATTGATCAGGATGGCCTTAACGTTAGGATCTTGTAAGATGATATTGAATGCAGCTTTAACGGTTTGGGCGTTAGCGGTACCGCCTACATCTAAAAAGTTAGCAGGCTCGCCACCGGCAATTTTAATAATATCCATGGTAGCCATGGCCAAACCGGCGCCATTAACCATACAGCCTACGTTACCGTCAAGCTTCACATAGTTCAGGTTGCTTTTGCTGGCTTCAACTTCCATTGGGTCTTCCTCAGTAATATCGCGCAAAGCAGCATAATCAGGATGACGGAACAAACCGTTATCATCCAGGTTTACTTTCGCGTCGACCGCTAAAATTTTATTATCGCTGGTTTTTAAAACCGGGTTAATCTCAAACATCGATGAATCTGTAGCGTCGTATGCTTTATACAATGCGGCCACAAACTTCACCATATCCTTAAAAGCATCACCGCTGAGGCCCAGGTTAAAGGCAATTTTACGCGCCTGGAAACCTTGCAAGCCAACTTTAGGGTCAACCTCTTCTTTAAAAATCAGATGCGGAGTATGTTCTGCAACCTCTTCAATATCCATACCGCCCTCGGTGCTGTACATAATAATGTTACGGCCTTTGGCACGATCAAGCAATACGCTCATGTAAAACTCTTTGGTTTCGGTAGCGCCAGGGTAATAAACATCTTGTGCAATCAACACCTTGCTCACCAGCTTACCTTCAGGGCCGGTTTGCGGGGTAACCAGCTGCATACCTAAAATGGCGCCTGCTTTTTCTTTTACCTCGTCAAGGTTTTTAGCCAGTTTAACACCGCCGCCTTTACCACGGCCGCCAGCATGTATCTGTGCCTTTACAACCACCCAGTCCGACCCAAAGTCTTCCTTTAATTTCTTGGCGGCTTCAACAGCCTGCTCAACGTTATCGGCAACAATGCCTTCCTGAACTCGTACACCAAAACTCTTTAGTATAGCTTTACCCTGGTATTCGTGAATATTCATGTGTCTATCGAAGTAATTTGCGGTAAATCTACAATTTCAGTCGTAGTTATAAAACTCTAAATTACTTTTTAGTAGATATTTTGCCCTGTAAGTATGAATAATGTGATAAATGAGAGAAAAGGCGAAGAATTTGTTTGAAATTCAAGTGTATAAAATATACCGATAGGTATTAAATAATTGAGTTGGTAGTGGGTTCTTAAGTCAAAGTTCAAAAAAAATAAAAGACCTTCTTCTTGTCATTGCAAACGATGGCAACCTCTCAGGACGTTTTCCCGATGCAAGTTAATTTACCGGCACATGCATGAGTGCAAAAGATGCATATGGCTATTATACCTAAGACTTTTTGAATTTATTAGGATGTTCCTTAATCCAAAAAAATAGTAGTTTTGCCACATGCTCAAGGCTCATTCTATTAAAAAGTCGTACGATAAATTAGATATCCTTAAGGGGGTTGATCTGGACGCTGCGCGTGGCGAGATCGTTTCCATTGTTGGCGCTTCGGGTGCGGGTAAAAGTACACTGCTTAATATCATCGGCACTTTGGATAAACCCGACGCGGGGAGCATCACGATTGGCGATGCTGAAGTAAATAAGTTGAAAAGCCATCAGCTGAGCGCTTTCCGTAATAAGCATATCGGCTTTATTTTTCAGTTTCACCATTTGCTGGTCGAGTTCAGCGCGCTTGAGAATGTGTGCATACCAGCTTATATCGCTGGTCGTTCAAGATCGGATGCTGAAAAACGAGCTACCGAACTGCTGGGTATTTTAGGTTTGGGCGACAGGCTGGATCATAAACCCGGCCAGCTTTCGGGCGGCGAACAGCAGCGTGTGGCTGTGGCCCGCGCGCTGATCAATAGCCCGGCGCTGATACTGGCGGATGAGCCATCAGGTAACCTCGACTCGCACAACGCGCGCGAACTACATCAGTTATTTATCGATCTGCGCCGCGAGTTTAACCAAACCTTTATCATTGTTACCCATAATGAAGAACTGGCCGACCTGTCGGATCGTAAGGTTTTAATGAAGGACGGGTTAATTGTGGAGCATTTATGAGCATACTCATCACCGCGGCCACAGCCGCGCAAGCGTATAAATTAAAAGCAAAGCTTGGAAATAATGAAAAGATACTGTTGAGCGACTACCTTGAGCTGCCGCAGCCAATGGTAAAAAGCGGCGCCATGATACAAACGCCCGACCCGAAAAATACTTCTTTCGCGCATTTGATGCTAACGCTGGCACTTCATAATCAAATCACGAAAATATATCGCTTGCGGGCTATTGAGCTTACCGCATTGCAGGAGGCCCAAACCTTATTC
>Ga0157373_10001023_pt1 | contig 21635 bp, 23 predicted proteins | sample C65metaG_FD_113460 | JGI IMG/M metagenome (GOLD analysis project Ga0157373, IMG submission 113460) | Corn rhizosphere microbial communities from Kellogg Biological Station, Michigan, USA - C6-5 metaG | ecosystem: Host-associated > Plants > Roots > Rhizosphere > Soil | place: USA: Michigan... | reverse complement strand
GGGTCAGCCTGCAACCGTCCGAGGATCGAAGTGCATGACCATCGACAATCGCATTCAGGTGGTGTTGATCGACGACGATCCGCACCTGCGTCAGGCCCTCGGCCAGACCCTGGACCTGGCCGGCCTGAAAATTCTGCCGCTGTCCGAAGCCAAAGGCCTGGCCGCACAGCTTGAGCGTGACTGGCCGGGTGTGGTGGTCAGCGATATCCGCATGCCAGGCATGGACGGTCTCGAATTGCTCAGCGAACTGCACGCGCAGGATCCCGAACTACCGGTATTGCTGATCACCGGCCACGGCGATGTGCCGCTGGCGGTGCAAGCCATGCGTGCCGGCGCTTATGACTTTCTCGAAAAACCTTTCGCCAGCGATGCGCTGCTCGACAGCGTGCGCCGCGCCCTGGCCTTGCGCCGCCTAGTGCTGGACAACCGTAGCCTGCGCCTGGCCCTCAGCGATCGCAATGAGCTGAGCGCGCGGCTGGTCGGCCATTCGCCCCCAATGCTGCGCCTGCGCGAGCAGATCGGCGCGCTGGCCGCGACCAAGGCTGACGTGCTGATCCTCGGCGAAACCGGCGCCGGTAAAGAAGTGGTTGCCCGCGCCTTGCACGATTTATCCAGCCGCCGAAACGGCCCGTTCGTGGCGATCAACGCTGGCGCACTGGCCGAGTCGGTAGTGGAAAGCGAACTGTTCGGCCACGAACCCGGCGCGTTCACCGGCGCGCAAAAACGGCGGATCGGCAAATTCGAATTCGCCAATGGCGGCACTTTGTTTCTCGATGAAATCGAGAGCATGAGCATGGATGTGCAGGTGAAGTTGCTGCGCATGCTGCAAGAGCGCGTGGTCGAGCGTCTGGGTGGCAATCAACTGATCCCGCTGGACATCCGCGTCATCGCCGCGACCAAGGAAGACTTGCGTCAGGCCGCTGACCAGGGCCGCTTCCGCGCCGACTTGTATTACCGCCTCAACGTCGCGCCACTGCGCATTCCGCCACTGCGTGAGCGCGGTGAAGATGCGCTGGTGCTGTTCCAGCATTACGCCGATGAAGCCAGCGCCCGCCACGGTTTGCCGCCCCATGAACTGCAACCGGCGCAACGCGCCTTGCTGCTGCGCCACACCTGGCCGGGCAACGTACGCGAACTGCAGAATGCCGCCGAACGTTTCGCCCTCGGCCTGGAATTGGCGCTGGATAACGCTGACGCCGAGGGCGGTGGCAGTACCACGGTCGAAGTCATCAATGGGGGCCTCAGCGAGCAGGTGGAAAATTTCGAGAAATCGCTGATCGCTGCTGAACTGGCGCGCTCCCACAGTTCGGTGCGCAGCCTCGCCGAAGCCTTGGGCATTCCGCGCAAGACCCTGCATGACAAGTTGCGCAAGCATGGCCTCAACTTTGGCGACAGCAGCCATGGGGACGAGAACGAATGATCAGCCACAGCGCCTATCTTCAGTCGGTTTTGCATCACGACATCCCGCAGACCCGAGACATGGGCCTTAAGGTGCTCGACTGGCATGAACAGCAACTGAGCCTGCATCTGCCACTCGAGCCGAACGTCAACCACAAGAGCACGATGTTCGGTGGCAGCCTCTACTGCGGCGCGGTGCTGGCCGGGTGGGGCTGGTTGCATTTGCGCCTGAAAGAAGAAGGAATCACCGACGGGCACATTGTGATTCAGGAAGGGCAGATCAGTTATCCGCTGCCGGTGACCGGGGACGCTACGGCGATTTGCCCGGCACCTGATGCGAAGGAGTGGAAGAGATTTCTGGCGATGTATCGGCGTTATGGGCGGGCGCGGTTGACGTTGAATACGCGGATCGTCAATCAGGGCAGCGAAGAAGACGCCGTGACATTTACCGGGCAGTACGTTTTGCATCGCTGACAATCAAAAGCCCCCCACCCTAACCCTCTCCCAAAGGGAGAGGGTTAGGGTGAGGCGTCTTGCGATATAGATCGACCTGAAAGATCGAAGCGATTATGGATTCAGCAAAACTCGACCAGGTCGGCGCTACTCTCAAATATCCCGCGGTCGGCTCCCTCTCCTGGGGGAGAGGGCTGGGGTGAGGGGGATTTCGGATCAGCCCACTTAACCGCGAGCCAACTCCAACAATCTGGAGCGCCAGGCCGCCTTGGCCGGCAATGCCAAAAAGAACTCATTGAGTAGCGATTCCCGCGCCGGATAACAGAACGCCTCCCCGCGCAGATCCAACACCTCACCGCCCGCACCTTCCAGCACACCTTGCGCCGCCGCCGTGTCCCACTGCGAAGTCGGCGCCAGTCGCGGATAGCAATCCGCCGCGCCTTCAGCCAACAGGCAGAATTTCAGCGAGCTGCCAATATTGGCCAGTTGCAACTCGCCCAGACTCGCACTCAACCCGGCGAGCAAACGTTCCTGCTCGGGACTCGAATGGCGACGGCTGGCGACCACGGTGAACGCCTCGCCCGGCCCCGGTACATCGCGCACCTGAATCGCAACCGGCGTGCCGCCCTTGTCGCAACGCCAGGCACCGAGGCCTGCGCCGCCAACGTAGAAACGACCATTGGTCGGCATCGACACCACGCCGAACACCACGCGGCCGTTTTCGATCAGCGCAATGTTGACGGTGAACTCTTCGCTGCCGCTGATAAATTCCTTGGTGCCGTCCAACGGGTCGACCAACCACCAGCGCTGCCAGCCGGCGCGCACGCTCTGAGGGATGTTGGCGTCTTCTTCCGACAACACTGGAATGCTCGGGTCCAGCGCCGTCAGCCCGGCGAGGATCAGGTGATGCGCGGCCAGATCGGCCGCCGTCACGGGCGAGTCATCGGACTTGGCCGTGACCTCAACCCCGGCGCGCCAGAACGGCAAAATCGCCTCGCCGGCCTGCAAGGCCAGCTCTACGACCGGCGCCATCAACGGGTGGGGGAAATTCATCGTTATCTCACTCATGCTGGAAAGAACCCGCGCTCGGTCAGCAGATCGCGGGTCAGATACAGTGCAGCCAATGCACGGCCTTCGGAAAACTGAGGATTGAGCGCCAGCGACGACAGTTCGCGCAGGTTCACTTTGTCGACACGCATCGGCTCAGGCTCGTCGCCTTCGAGACGCTCCTCGTACAAATCAGTCGCCAGAACCACCTGAATCTTCTGGCTCATGTAACCGGGCGACAGCGACAGCTCGGTCAGATGCTCCAGTTGCCGCGCACCAAAACCAGCCTCTTCCTTGAGCTCACGTTCGGCTGCCGCCAACACATCCTCGCCCGGTTCGATCAGACCTTTGGGCAAGGACAATTCATATTCATCAGTGCCGCCGCAGTACTCTTCGACCAATACCGCGTGCTCGGCATCCAGCATCGCCACGATCATCACCGCGCCGTAGCCCGCACCTTTACCAACCAGACGTTCGTAAGTGCGTTCCACGCCGTTGGAAAAGCGCAGCTTGAGTTCTTCGACGCAAAACAGGCGACTGGTGGCGACGATCTCGCGGGCAAGTACGGTGGGTTTCTGGCGCATGCAAAGCTCCTTGGCGTGAACGCGCTACTATAACGCGGCTTTCCCGATTGTTTATGTCGGATATCTTTCTACCGTTCGAGACGTTGCCATGCCTTCATTAACGTGGTCCGACATCGATACCGTTCTGCTCGACATGGACGGCACGCTGCTGGATCTGCACTTCGACAATCACTTCTGGCTGGAACACCTGCCCCAGCGTTACGCCGAACTGCACGGGGTCAGCCGGGCCATGGCCGAAATGGAATTGCAGCCGTTGTTCGAACGCCATGCCGGCCAGTTGCAGTGGTACTGCCTGGATTTCTGGAGTGCCGAACTGAAGTTGTCGGTGCGTGAACTGAAGCTGGAAACTGCGCACCTGATTGCCTTGCGCCCGGATGCCGATACCTTTCTGGAAGCGATCAAACGCGCGGGCAAACGGGTGATCATGATCACCAATGCACACCGCGACTCACTGTCGCTGAAGCTTGAGCGAATCGAACTGGCGCCGTATTTCGAGCGGTTGATCAGCTCCCACGATTACGGTTTTCCCAAGGAGAACCCGCAGTTCTGGGATGCCTTGCAGGCGGACATCGGCTTTGATCCGGCGCGCAGTCTGTTTATCGACGACACCTTGCCGATTCTGCGCAGTGCGCGGGATTTTGGTGTGGCGCATTTGTTGGCGGTGAAAGAGCCGGACAGTCGCAAGGGGCCGAAGGACACGGCTGAGTTTGCGGCGGTTGAGGATTATCGGAATCTGATCGCTGGCCTTTGATCTTTGTAGGAGCTGCCGAAGGCTGCGATCTTTTGATCTTGTTTGGAAAAATCAAAATCAAAAGATCGCAGCCTGCGGCAGCTCCTACAGGAGTGTTGTGTTACTCAGGAATACGCAGTGTCTGCCCCGGATAGATTTTGTTCTCATCCTTGAGCATCGGTTTGTTGGCCTCGAAAATTTTCTTATATTTGTTGGCATCCCCGTACACACGCAGAGAAATCGCGCTGAGGGTGTCACCCGACTTGACCACGACAAATTGTGCAGCAGTGACAACTGGGCCAGTCACGGTGATCTGATCATCAACACTGCCAACCCCGGCAATGTTACCCACCGCCAACAGAATCTTCTCTTTCTCTTCCTGACTCGCGACTTCACCGGTGACGGTCACTTTGTCGCCGTCCACCGTCGCCTGCACATTCGGATTGCCCAGGCCGACCTTGCTGATGTGTTCCTTCAACTGTTCACTGGCATTGGCGTTGCCCGGGGTCAGCAGATCGATCAACTTCTCACCGGCTTCTTTAACAAAACTAAAAAGGCTCATCGTGGTTCTCTCCATGGAATAAAGGTTCAGTCGTCCAAGCCTAGACCACCGCAGACAAACCCGGTTCCAAGCCGACCAATGACCCTGCCACCGCGCAAGCGGTAGAATCGCCCAACCCTGCCAGCGCCCGGAGCGAAGATGGACATCAAGCAGCTGAAATTCCTCATCGCCCTCGACGAAACCCGCCATTTCGGCCAGGCCGCCGCGCGTTGCCATATCACCCAGCCAACGCTGTCGATGCGCCTGCGCAGTCTTGAAGAAGAACTCGACCTGCCACTGGTCAACCGTGGCCAGCGCTTTGAAGGTTTTACCGCGCCGGGCGAGCGCGTATTGGCGTGGGCGCGCTCGGTGATGGCGGCTTATGACGGTTTGCACGCGGAAGCAGCGGCGTGTCGCGGCAATCTGATCGGCACGCTGAGGCTGGGCGTGGTGCCGCTGTCGAGTTTCGATCCACTGCCGTTGATGCAACGCCTGCACAGCGCCCACCCGAATCTGCACTTTGAAATGTCGGCACTGAGTTCTGAGCAGATCCTCGAGCATCTGGCGAACAACCGAATCGACATCGGTGTTTCTTATCTCGACCGCCTGGATCACGAACGTTTCGAATCACTGGCATTCGACGAAACCCGCATGGGCCTGCTGTACGACCAGCGCACTTTTACCTTCGGCGAAGCTCCGCTGAGCTGGGAATCGCTGATCGAACTGCCGCTGGGCATGCTCACCAGCGGCATGCATTTCCGTCAGTCCATCGACCACAACTTCCACAGCCGTGGGCTGACTCCGCAACCGTTGCTGCAAACCGACGCCGTGCATCAATTGTTACAAGCCGTACACGGCGGTTTCTGCTGCGCGATCATGCCGTTGGACGGCGGGCTGGAAAAACTCACCGACCATCTGCGTCTGCAGCCCATCGAAAAAGCCCAGACCCTAGCGCCACTGGGCTTGATCATGCGTCGCGGGGCGCCACGCTCGGCGCTCGCCGAGGCGTGTTTTGCGCTGTATCAGAAATCACCAACGGCGCCTTGATCGACGGCCTCTATCGATAGATCGACACTAGCGATTAGACGCGACAACTTGCCGCGCCTAGTCTTAACGTTGATCAAACCGTCGGTGATGCCATGAACGCCAAGCGCCCTGCCTGCGCGGCGCCTGCACTTGAAACGCCCGCGCCTGCCGCCAGCCAGACCTACAGTTACAGCGATTTACCCCGTGAGGAATCGGCCAGCACTGCGCTCGCCGAGGAAATCGCGTTGGCGATTGCCTACAACGGTATCAGCCAGGCCGTCATGCTGGTGACGCCGACCGACCTGGAAGACTTCATCGTCGGCTTCAGCCTTGGCAGCGGCATCATCATCGATGCCACCGACATCTATGACCTGCAACTGACCGGCGCAGGCTCAGCGCAGTATGCGCAAGTGACCATCGCCAATCGCGCGTTCTGGAACCTCAAGCAACAACGTCGGCAAATGGCGGGCACCAGCGGTTGCGGCTTGTGCGGGGTTGAAGCGGTGGAGCAGGCACTGCCTGATCTCAAGGTCTTGCCCGGCGCGCCGCTGCCACCGAGCGAATGGCTCGACGGTCTGCGTCAGCGCATCGGTGCGTTCCAACCGCTCGGTCAGCACTGCGGCGCGGTACATGCGGCCGTGTTCATGAACGCCAGCGGCGAATTGTTGCTCGGGCGCGAAGACATCGGCCGGCACAACGCCCTCGACAAGCTGATCGGCGGACTGATCCGCCAGAAGATATCCACAGATGGCGGACTGGCGATTGTCACCAGCCGTTGCAGTCTCGAATTGATCCAGAAAGTTTTGCGCGCCGGCATCCAGACCCTGGTCAGCCTGTCCGCACCCACCGGCCTTGCCGTGCAGTGGGCCCGTCGACATAACCTCAATCTCATCCACCTGCCGCAGAAAAGTGCGCCGCGGGTGTATAGCCCCGCGATGGAGAATCAAGCGTGAGCCAACATCATCAAGCCGACCAGAAACCTGTCCCGCGCTACAAGCCTTACAAAGGTGCCGCCGGCGGCTGGGGTGCCCTGATCAGTGTGGCTCAGGCCTGGTTGACCAGCGACAACGCCCTGAAAAACCTGCGCATGATGCTCAAGACCAACCAGAACGGCGGTTTCGACTGCCCGGGTTGCGCGTGGGGCGATTCGCCGGAAAGCGGCATGGTCAATTTCTGCGAAAACGGCGCGAAAGCGGTGAACTGGGAAGCGACCAAGCGTCGTGTAGACGCCAAGTTCTTCGCCAAGCACAGCGTGACTTCACTGCTGGAGCAGAGCGACTACTGGCTGGAATATCAGGGTCGTCTCACCGAACCGATGGTTTACGACGCCGAAACCGATCGCTACAAGCCGATCAGTTGGGACGACGCCTACACGCTGATCGCCAAGCACCTGCAAAGTCTGCCGAGCCCCGATCTGGCCGAGTTCTACACCTCGGGTCGCGCCAGCAACGAAGCGGCGTATCTGTATCAACTGTTTGTGCGCGCCTACGGTACCAACAACTTCCCGGACTGCTCGAACATGTGCCACGAGGCCAGCGGTGTTGCCCTGGCGCAGAGCGTCGGCGTCGGCAAAGGCACCGTGACCTTCGATGACTTCGAACACGCCGATGCGATTTTCGTTTGGGGCCAGAACCCGGGCACCAACCACCCGCGCATGCTCGAACCCTTGCGTGAGGCAGTGAAACGCGGCGCGCAAGTGGTGTGCATCAACCCATTGAAAGAGCGTGGTCTGGAACGCTTCCAGCATCCGCAACACCCGATCGAAATGCTCACCAACGGCGACAAGCCAACCAACACCGCTTATTTCCGCCCGGCACTCGGCGGTGACATGGCGCTGCTGCGCGGCATGGCCAAGTTCCTCCTGCAGTGGGAGCGCGATGCGCAGAAGGCTGGCGAACCTGCCGTGTTCGATCATGACTTCCTCAATGCCCACAGCGCCAACGTGCTCGAGTACCTGGGCGTAGTCGATGACACGCCGTGGGAACAGATCGTCGAGCAATCCGGCCTGACCCTCGTAGAAATCGAGCAAGCCGCGCGTATGTACGCCAAGGGCAAGAACGTAATCATGTGCTGGGCGATGGGCATCACTCAGCATCGCCACTCGGTGCCGACGATTCAGGAAATCGCCAACCTGATGCTACTGCGCGGCAACATCGGCAAACCGGGCGCCGGCCTGTGCCCGGTGCGCGGCCACAGTAACGTGCAAGGCGACCGCACAATGGGCATCAACGAGCGTCCGCCGGTGGCGTTCCTCGATTCGCTGGAGCGACGCTTCCAGTTCAAGGTGCCGCGCCACAACGGCCACAACGTGGTTGAAGCGATCCACGCAATGGCTGAGGGTCGCGCCAAGGTCTTCATCGGTCTGGGCGGTAACTTCGCCCAAGCCACGCCGGATAGCCCGCGTACCTTCGCCGCACTGAGCAATTGCGACCTGACCGTGCAGATCAGCACCAAGCTCAACCGCAGCCACCTGGCTCACGGTAAAGACGCGCTGATCCTGCCGTGCCTCGGTCGTACCGACATCGATATCCAGACCGAAGGCCCGCAAGCGGTCACCGTGGAAGACTCGTTCAGCATGGTTCACGCTTCCAACGGTCAGTTGCAGCCGCTGTCGAACCAGATGCGTTCAGAGCCGTCGATCATTGCCGGTATCGCTGCCGCCACATTGGGCAGTAAACCGGTGGACTGGAACTGGCTGGTGGCTGATTACGGGCGCATCCGCGAACTGATCGCCGACACCATTCCCAACTTCAAAGCGTTCAACGAGAAGATCAAGAACCCGGGCGGTTTCTACCTCGGTAACAGCGCTGGCGCACGCAAGTGGAACACGCCGTCGGGCCGGGCCAATTTCCGCGCCAATATGCTGCCGAAAGATCTCGTGCACGAACGCACCCGCGCGACCGGACAACTGCCGGATCTGATCTTGCAATCGATGCGCTCCCACGATCAGTACAACACCACGATTTATGGTCTCGACGACCGTTATCGCGGAGTGAAAGGCCAGCGTGATGTGCTGTTCGCCAATGAGGCGGACATCATTCGCCTCGGCTTCCGTCCGGGGCAGAAGGCTGACATTGTTTCGATATGGGACGATGGTCGCGAGCGTCGGGTAAAGGGCTTCACACTGCTGGCATTTGATATTCCGGCGGGGCAAGCCGCAGCTTATTACCCGGAAGTGAATCCGCTGGTGCCGCTGGAAAGCACCGGGGATGGCAGCCATACACCGACGTCGAAGTTCATTGCGATTCGGTTGGAAGCGGCGAGTGAGACTGGGTTGATCATGGCCAAGTCCGCGTAACGCGATGTCAGAACCGGCCTCTTCGCGAGCAAGCTCGCTCCCACATTGGAATGCATTTCAAATGTGGGAGCGAGCTTGCTCGCGAAGGCGTAGGTTCAAGCAATACGCTTCCAAGCCCTGGCACTTTTCCAACGCCCACAAAAAAGGCCGCTTTTTCACAAAAGCGGCCTGTCCGAAGTAGCTAAAGACCGGCGAAAATCGGTTAAGTTCCGCTGATAAAACAGCAACTTGCAAAATTGTATACAAGTCGTGTTATTCGTCGGATTTCGATTGTCACGCTCGTTACACAGCCTCAGGATCGGCGCCGTCATCCCTTTGAGGCTCATCTATGAAGTTCTCCTCGATTCTCTTGTTGTCCCTTGGCCTGGTCAGTGGTTTTGCTTCCGCAGGCGGCACCACCGAAGCAGGTGTGGGCGGCGCATTGGGCGGGGTTCTTGGCTCGGTCGTCGGTCAGTCCTTAGGCGGCAATACAGGTTCCACCATCGGCGCAGCCCTCGGCGGCGCGGGTGGTAGCGCGGTTGGCGCCGACAAACGCAGCCGTGGCGAAGCCGCCATCGGTGGTGCGCTGGGCGCAGCCGGCGGTAACGTGGTCGGCCGCAGCATGGGCGGCACCACCGGCAGCCTGATCGGCTCCGCAGCAGGTGGCGGCGCCGGTGGCGCGCTGGGCAACTACATGGGCAACAAGAGCGATGACGACGATCGTCGTTACGATCGCCGCCATGATGATCGTCGCTACTATCGTGACGACCACCGTGGTCGCGGCCATGCCTACGGCCACCGCAAGCATCACAAGTACTATCGCGACTGAGGCCTCAAACACCTCGCTGGCCGGTAAAGCAAAATCGCAGCCTAAGGGCTGCGATTTTTTTTGCCGTTTACACCACCAGGTATTCCAGTGCCTGCCGCAGTTCAGCAGGGATCGGCACCGGCTGATTACTCGCCCGATCGACGAATACGTGAACGAAGCGCCCGGCCGCACACGCCTCGCTTTCACCCACCTTGAACACCGCCAGCTCGTATTGCACTGAACTGTTGCCCAACTTGCCGACCCGCAGACCGATCTCGATCAGGTCCGGGAAGGCGATCGAGGCGAAGTAATCGCACGCCGAACTGACTACAAATCCCACCACCTCACCGTCATGAATATCCAGACCACCGACCTGAATCAGGTAAGTGTTCACCGCCGTGTCGAAGAAGCTGTAGTAGGTGACGTTGTTGACGTGACCGTAGGCGTCGTTGTCGTGCCAGCGTGTGGTGATGGGCTGGAAGTGGGGGTAGTCGGTGCGCTGAGGGGTGGACATGGTTGTGCTGGTTCTCTTGTTTTTTCAGTGAGGCTGCTTGCCCTCACCCTAGCCCTCTCCCAGAGGTAGAGGGGACTGACCGAGGTGTTCTCTCGAAATACACCGACCTGATCCTTCGAGTCGAACTCAGATGCTGAAACCCACGCAGATCGGCTCCCTTCCCCCTCTCCCCCCTGGGGGAGAGGGCTGGGGTGAGGGGGAACGATTTTGGCCGTGACATTACACTTGAGCAAACCCCTTATCCTGCGCCACCAACTCACCAATCAACCGCGCCGGTTTCCACTGATCGCCCTGCCGCGTCTCCAGCGCCAACAGCCGCGAATGAATATTCGCCAGCCCTTGCTGATCCGCCCAGGCCATCGGCCCGCCCTTGTCCGCCGGGAAGCCGTAGCCGTTCAGGTACACCAGATCGATGTCGTGTGCAGACTCGGCAATGCCCTCCTGCAAAATCTTCGCACCCTCGTTGACCAATGCCAGAAGACTGCGCTCCAGGATCTCCTCAGGCCCGATCTCGCGGCGCTGGAAGCCCAACCCTTCGCTGACCTGCAATACCAGCGCATCGACCTCAGGATCGTGCTCAGCCTGACGACTGCCCGGTTCGTAATGGTAATAGCCGTTGCCAGACTTCTGCCCGAACCGGCCCATCTCGCACAAACGGTTATCCACCTGCACCTCTGGCGCATCCTGGCCCTTGCCGGCCAGCTCGCGTGCACGCCATTCCAGATCGATGCCGACCACGTCGTACATGCGGAACGGCCCCATGGCAAAACCGAAACCTTGCAAGGCTGCGTCGACCTGCTGTGGATAAGCGCCCTCAAGCAACATCTTGCGCGCCTCGAGGACATACGGATGCAGCATGCGATTGCCGATAAAACCATGGCAGTTACCCGACACCACACTGACCTTGCCCATGCGTTTGCCCAGTGCCAGTGCCGCCTCCAGCACCGTCGCAGAGGTCTGTGCGCCGCGAACGATTTCCAGCAGTTTCATGATGTGCGCCGGGCTGAAGAAATGCAGGCCCAGCACCTGATTCGGACGCTTTGTCGCTGCGGCTATCGCATCGATGTCCAGCGCCGACGTATTGCTTGCCAACAGTGCCTCAGGCTTGAGCAAACCATCCAGCTCACGAAAGATCTTCTGCTTCAGCTCAAGATTTTCGTACACCGCCTCGATCACCAGATCGACATTGCGAATCGCCGCATAATCCGCTGCCGCACTGACCCGCGCCAAACGCGCATCCGCTTCGGCCTGATCAATCCGTCCCTGGCGCACGTTGTGTGCATAAGTCTCGGCCACAGTGGCGAGTGCCTGTTCAAGCATCTGTGGATTGTTATCCACCCATTGCACCGTCACGCCGGCATTGGCCAGACACATGACAATGCCCCGGCCCATGGTGCCCGCGCCGATCACCGCGGCTTGCTGAATATCGAAGGTTGTCTGGCCCATGTTGTTCTCTTGTTGGCGATCCAAAGACAGACCTCAACCATAGTCAGCCAACGACGGTTTTTGAAGTTTATTACCGTGATGATCGACATTCAGCGGATGGATACAGCCCTGCTTTTGTGGGAGCGAGCCTGCTCGCGAAAGGGTCATCACATTCAAAATAGTGTTGCCTGATGTACCGCTTTCGCGAGCAGGCTCGCTCCCACAAGGGCTCTTGCTCAACCGAGCAAATGATCATCAGCCCAGCTGCGGACTTCGGCGTAGGGATATTCCTCCAACGCAGCAAACCCGGGAATAGCGCGCGCCTTGAGCTTGGTGAACAACGGCACGCTGATCCCACACAAAAATCGCGTCAACCGCTCAGCCGTTGGAATCACCCCGGTGTACTGCTCATGCCTGTGGATAAAATCACCACACAGCGCCGCAAAGTTTTTATCCACAAGTGCTGGCAACTCCGGTGGTGCCGGCAACCGCGCCACTTGACCATGACACACCGAACAATGCCCACACCGCTCAGGCGCATTGTGATCACCGAAATACTCCGCCAGGCGATAACCCAGGCAGCGTTCGGTGGCGAATACCTCAAGCATGGCGTGGATGCGCGCCACTTCGGCCTGCTCATGCCGGGTGAAATACTCATGCAGCTCGGCACTCAGGGCATCGCTGTCGAAGTCGCTGTGCAGCAGGCTGTAGACCTCGGTCATCTGCTTGCTTTCCAGCTCGACCCAACCCTTCTCCTGGAAGTAATCCAGCGCCTTCACCACTCGATTGCGCTCGGCGGAATACTGCGAATACATCGCCTCGAAATTCACCGTGGCCCAGGTGCGCGCGCGCGCCGAGGTCTGAATGATTGCGCCGACAAAATCCCTGCGCTCACCGTCAAAGCGCTCAAGCAGCGCTTCGGGTTCCAACAGGTATTTGAAACGGTATTCGGCGTAATAGGCGTAGCGCGGCGCGATCAAACCGCGCAGTTCCAGTTGCACCAGCAAGGTCTTCAGCGGCAGTGCACGAATGTTGCTTTGATCAGCCAATGGCCCGAGCAGAAACTCCCACTGCCCTTCCGGCACCGAGGCCTTTAGCTCATCGAGTACATAGCGAATGCCGTCGCGCTCCGGCGTATCGCCGTAGACGAAGTTTTCCAGCACATTGAGGCTGTCGCGATTAGCCAATACCAGACAATCCGACGGCTGCCCGTCACGCCCGGCGCGGCCGATTTCCTGACTGTAGTTTTCGATGGATTTGGGCAGGTCGAAGTGCACGACATTGCGGATGTCACTCTTGTCGATGCCCATGCCGAATGCGATGGTCGCGACGATGCAATTGGATTGCCCGGCCATGAAGCGCTTCTGGATCGCCTCGCGTTTGTCGTGGGCTAAACCGGCGTGATACGCCTCGGCCTGAATGCCGTTGCGCTCAAGGTGTTCAGCGATGTGCTCAGCAGTTTTCTGCAAGGTCACGTAGACGATGCTCGGCTGCCCCGCACGCTCGGTCATCCACTCGACCAGCCGCCGGCGCTTGTCCTGGCCACGTACCGGTTCCACCAGCAGATTGAGGTTGGGCCGGTAGAAGCCCGTGGTCACCACATCGTCAGCGGCGATAGCGAATTTGGCCTGCATGTCGGCGATGACTTTCGGCGTTGCCGTAGCGGTCAGCAGCAAGGTTTGCGGGATGTTGAACTGGCGCTGATAGTCCGGCAGCTTGAGATAATCGGGCCGGAAGTTATGGCCCCACTCCGAGATGCAATGCGCCTCGTCCACCACCAGCAGCGAGATGGGTACCTGCTGCAAAAAGTTGCGAAAGCGCTCGTTTTTCAAGCGCTCCACCGAGATCATCAGAATCTTCAATTCACCCGAGCGGGCGCGGGCCATCACGTCATTGGCATCATCGCGACTCTGCGCCGAATCGATGCTGCCAGCGGAAATACCGTGTCGCTGCAAAAAGGCCAGTTGATCCTGCATCAACGCCAGCAACGGCGAGACTACCAACGTCAGGTGCGGCAGCATCAGCGCCGGCAATTGGTAGCAAATCGACTTGCCGGAACCGGTGGGAAAAATCGCCGCTGCCGAGCGCCCGGCCAGCACCGCGCTGATCGCCGCCTCTTGCCCGGGTCGAAACTGTGGGAAACCAAAAACCTGTTCCAGGGTGTTGTGCATTCGCTGTCACTCCATTGACTGCTGCCATGCCAACAGCCTAGCGGGCGATCGCAGCGAGTCGAGAAAAGGTCGGGGCCAAATCGATTCGGAATGATACAGCGATTACTTGATTGCCACGGTCCCTGTGGGAGCGAGCCTGCTCGCGAAGAGGCCAGTCAGAACAACACCACACCGAAGGTTCAGGGGCGCAACACCGCCACCCGCAACTGCTCATTCAGCATCTGCTCATGCACACCTTGGCTCTTGCTCGCCCACAGCGCATGAGCCGGGCTGATGTCCCCCGTGAACGCTGCCGCCAACTGCCGCAGGTCAGCGACGCTGCGCACACGCGGGCAGAACAGTTGTTCATCACAGCTCTGACTGGCGTTGCGATAGGTGCTCAACAACCCCTCCCAGAGGCCATCACGCACGTGGCGAATCGACTTCAATTGCACGTGGGGCACACCGAGTCGCTGCTCAAGCCCTTCCTCATCCAGTGCTTCGCTGGCCAACAGAGCTTTGGCGAACATCAACACTTCACCGCGCGCCGCCGTGTCCATGCTCGCCTGGCTGATGATAGCCTCCGGCCAATCGGTGCGATCGAGGCGATCCAGCACCCACGCATTGCCAATGTCAGAGGCCATGGTCAAACGGCAAGTACTCAGCCCGAGCAATAAAATCGCAGCCATTCGTAGCCAGTGCATACCTAATTCCCTTTAAGCGCGTGTCAGACGTTTAGAAACGCCCTACAGATTCTGGCGCGCACGATACAGCGGTTTACCGCGAATCGCCTGACAATCACGTAGGAATTATTACGCCTAAGGGTTTTGGCCTGAAAAAGCTGCGAAAACACGTAGGGTATTTCCTCAAAACACGGAAAAACCCCTACGAATACTGTCCATTGCGGCTGTCTTGTCCCACAGAGAAACGCCCTTCTATAGTGGCCGGCGCGGCTGCAAACACTGCACCAGCCCGCCCCAGCGCCTTCGAACAGGACACGCCTCACATGATCAACCGCTATCGCCCCCTCAAGACTTGCTACAGCGAAAACCCGGTACTGCTTATCGACAGCCACTCCAGCCAGACTGACCTGATCAATGCCGCCGATCAACGCCTGCGCGCGGCCGGGGATTTGCTGGAAACGCTCTACTGCTTATGTTTCAAACAGGCTGACGTGAAAGATATTCCAAACATCGTTAACGCGCTTTATCTGCTGGTTCAGGATGGCTGCGACTTGCTTGAAGTGGTCAAGCAGAGGCCAGCGCAGCCGGCGTACAACTAGATCACTCCAGGTCAGCGCTATATCTCCTTGGGCAGGAATCCAACAATGAATGTTACAAGCGATGAGTTCGATCCACCGAGAGACGAGGATGCCTACAAGGCTTGGTTAATCCGACAGGTTCAAGCCAGCCTTGATGATCCTCGCCCCAGCATTCCCGATGAGGTATCCAGAGCATTGATGGCTGATAAACGCGCTCGTTTAAAACAGAAGGTCGATCAGCGGCGATGACCTATCAAATCTACGTCCCGGTCCTACAAGGACAGACTCCTTGTCTTCTATCGGCTTCGTGTAGCTCATCTCTATAGTCGTGGCTGTCGCTGTCAATTCAGCGGCTCGGGCTTGGTCACCCGATTGGATCGTGTATACGCATGCGCTGTATGCTGCCGGCACTCATTTGCCTGCAGTTTATGGTGACTGTGTTTGGGACACCTTCGGGTGTGCCGGGTATGTGCACGATCCTCACCGGTTGACCAACCCGAACACAGTTGCCTCCTGTCGCTTGGTCACGATGTGGTGGCTTCACCTGAAGCATATGAGGATCAAAAAATGAAAACATGGAATCAATTCACCACCGATCGCTACCGCCCACTCGAATCCAATCTCACCGACACCAAGCCTCTGCTCATCGACACCCAGGCCAACCCGCAAGACATCCTCGAATGCGCCGTCCAGCGCCTGCGCGCTTCAAGCGACCTGCTAAAAACCCTCTACTGCCTAAGCTTCAAACAAGCCGACGTCGAAGACATCCCCCACATCACCCACGCCCTCTATCTGCTGACGCAGGATGGCTGTGACCTGCTGCAAGTCGCACAGCAGCAGATGCTCAACTGGAAGGCTCCAGCCTGAATCGAGTGATCGTATCTCTCTTATGCACTCTGTGAGAGCGATCAAAAAAACGGTAATCAAACATGGGAGCAACCATGAGCAAATTCTTTGATGAGCTGATGGAAAGCGTTATCGAGATGGACGAGATCTTACGCAAAAAGCATCGCGATTCAGACTCGAATGCTGATACGAGCGTTTTGACGTTTCAGCAAAAGCAGGCCCATTACGACAAGGTTCGCCGATCAAACTATTTGGCCAGCCTACGCATTGAAGGTTTTGAAACCACCCCTGCCGATGCTGAAAAGCCACTTTCCTCACGTATGCAGGTTCTCGAAAAGTACCGGCAAAAACCGGGCTGACTAGAGGAAGCGCTAACGTTCAAGTGGCAGTATTCTAGCTATATGAACCGAAAACAGATGGAATAATGCCACTTAACTTCGTTTTTCACGGGTCTTACGGCAAACAGCATCCTTCATCTTAAGTGCTATTATTCTGGCAGTTAAGGTTAAAAAATGAAGGAATACTGCCACATGGCCAAGAAAACAGCGCCGCTTTTGCCCTCCACTGCTCGACTTCTGGTCGACTTAGGCGAACGCCTGAAGCTGGCGCGCCTGCGCCGCAAATTGACGGCCAAGCAAGTCGCTGAACGATCTGGCATGTCGCTGACAACCTTGCGCAATGTGGAGACGGGAGGATCAGGAGTGACCATCGGCGCCTACCTTTCGGTCATGCAAGTGTTGGGATTGGAAAAGGATCTGAACAAACTGGCTGCAGCCGATGAAATGGGTCGCCAATTGCAGGATGCGCAGTTAATGCCTGCAACACGATCCGCAGCGAAAAAGCCCCAGCGAGTACGAGCAGTCAGTGTGGCAAAAAAGGGCGCATCCGAACACGTCGAGACTTCAAACGTTATCGATGCCGCCACTACCACGAAAATTCCGGCTGACTTCCCATTCAACACACACTCACTCTCCAGCCTTTTGAACAAGAAGAAAAAGGCCAGCCCCCCAACAGGTGAAGAATGACGCTGATTGCTGTTTATGCAGACTGGGAATCCTTGAAAGGCGCCAGACGCCTCGGATTTCTACACGCAAGGAAAACACGCAACACCAACGTGTTCGAATTTGAGTACGACCCGAATGCGCTGGCCGATCCCGAGTTGAGTTCCATAACTCTAGACCCGCGCATCGGCCCCTTCGAAGGCCGCCAATTCCCCGGCGAACATCAGAGCCGCTTTGGCGTCTTTGCAGACTCAAGCCCCGATCGTTGGGGCCAACTGCTGATGAAACGCCGCTTGGAAAGGGACATTCGCGACGGCTTGCTTCCCAGCAACAGCAAGTTGTTTGAATCCGATTACCTGCTTGGCGTCCACGACCTGTTCCGTGTCGGCGCCCTTCGCTACAAACTCAATGACGAAGGCAACTTCCTCGACGACCGCGACGGCGTTGCCGCCCCACCCTTTGTCGAGCTACGCGCGTTAGAGCAGGCAAGTCTCGCCCTGGAAAACGACAGGGACAACACAGCCACCGAGGGCCGCGAATGGCTAAGAATGCTCATCGCACCGGGCGGCTCACTGGGCGGCGCCAGACCGAAAGCCAGCGTCGTCGACGAGTTCGGCCAACTGTGGATCGCCAAATTCCCAAGTACGAGGGATGACTACGATGTCGGTGGCTGGGAAATGGTCGTGAACGCTTTGGCAGTCAACTGCGGGTTACGCGTAGCAACCGGCACAGCCCGACGCTACGCAAGCGATCACCACTGCTTCCTGGTGAAGCGTTTCGACCGAACCGCGCGCGGCGGCCGACATCACTTCGCATCAGCCATGACCATGACCAACCGCGTCGACGGCGACGACGCGTCAACCGGCGCCAGCTACCTAGAGTTGGCAGAAGTAATCATGGAGCACGGCTCGGAACCTAACACCGACCTCCGTGAACTCTGGTCACGAATCGTCTTCAACATCCTAGTCTCCAACACCGACGACCACCTGCGAAACCATGGTTTTATCCTGGATCCGGGTCGGGGATGGCGATTGTCAGCAGCGTATGACATGAATCCTGTGGCGCATGCGGATGGGTTGAAGCTGAACATCACTGATTCTGACAATGCGCTGGACTTGGAGCTGGCGAGGGAAGTAGCAGAGTACTTCAGAGTTGACCAAGGAGATGCACAACAGATTATTGAAAGCTTTCAAAAGGTGGTGCGTCAATGGCCAAAGCTGGCTGATGCTTTGGGACTGTCAAGGCGAGAGCAAAATGATATGGCTGCGGCGTTCTTGTTTGCAGCGAGCTCCTAAGGAACATGGCAATCATGTCTAAAAAATGGGTTTCTGAGACCGAGTCATCTCGAGCGCCTCGGATTTGCTAGCCTTGCGAATCAAAAAATGAGTGATGCGCGATCACACGCTCATCCTTACTGCCTTACCCGGCCAAATTTAGCCAAAAAAAGTTATAAGCATCACTGGCAAAATGATGCCACTTACGACTAGTCTCATGCTAGCGTCGACAGCGACAGGTTAAAACGCTTTGCAAGGACAATGGAATGACAAGGAAGATTTAACTATGCCCCTACTAATTTTCAAACTATCAAATCTTCACGTTAGTAAATACAAAATAATTACCGTAGTACATAAATTATAAAGCAGACCAAGTATCTGCAAGGAGAGATCGTGGCCGTTCTTGACAGAAATAGCGTAATCAGCACATGTTTTTTTCACGTCGATATCGAAAAAAACTCTAAAGACAGGATTGCGGTGGATCTGGATAACAAAGATCTTGAAGTTTACCTTGAAACTCTCCTAGTTGAGATAAATAGCAAGGAACAGAAAAGAATCTTCGACTTCAACGAAACACAAACCACATTCAAAACAACCGTAAAATCAGTATCCGAACATGAGAGCCTGGATTACAAATCCTCTGGCGAAAGTCTTGTAGCTCGGCTATTAGAAAAAGAAATAGTTACAAATGAAAAATACAAGCACCTTGGAAAAAAGGGAGACACTCATGTAAAGACCGGTAGCTTCTTACAGTTTGTGTACACTGAAAACGGGAATTTGCGTTTTCTAGGAGTAAAGGTTGATCACTTAGTTATTCTTGACGACATAGATTTCAAAAAAAGAAAAGGATTAAGTTTAACCGAAAAAATATATAAAGCATTTAAGGTTGATTTTGACAAAAGCAAAAAACCCTCCCATGTTTCCATATACGATTCAAAATCTGCGCTAACAAAATATTGGTGGTCGGAATTCCTTGAACTACGCGAAAGAAATACTGACACATACAATACAACGCTTGCCTGTAAAGAAACCATAACAAAACTAGCAGCACTCAAAAAAGATTTCCCTCAAGAATATACAGCTCTAAGAAACGCGACCGTAGTGGCATTCAAACAGACAGGAGCAATGGATTACTTCAAATTCATCAAAACAACCATTGAACACTATACGTCCGAAAGTGAAGGATTTCAGACCGCCAAATTAAAATTACTAACGAAACTGGCAGAGCTTCCAGAGAAAAAGGGATTCGACTCGATGTTCGAATTAGTACCTGGAGCTGTACCGTTTCGAAACATTACATACAAGCTAACCCAAGAAATATCACTTTCTGTTAGAGAGGGAATACTAAAATTATCGGATAAAATTTGGTCAGAAGTCACATCTGACGGAAGAGAACTAGTAGTCATCGAATCCGTCGTCGCGAGACAATTTGAAAGAAAAGAAAGGAAGAAGTAGATGTTTAAGTTGAGGACACTCAAGACAGCATCGACAATAGAAATTCGAGATGTCATGTCAAATTTCTATTTGAGATTGTCCCTACAGAAACACTCTTGGCAGGATATCGAAGAGTTTATCGATCAGTTAAAAAATATATCTATCCGAGATACTTTTGAGTTCAACATCGATCTCGATGGTGCAGATCATACGATCAATTCTGCAACTGAGAACGAAATAAATAGCCTGAGAAAGCATTATGAGGAACACAGCGAGGAGGACGAAGAACTAGATATTCATATAAAAATAGACAAAAAACAAAACAACAATACAATATCAATCTACAACTTAGATGAATTTAGAAGGTATTTAACCTCAAGTTCAATTCTAAAATCCATAGAAATTTTAAGCACTGGTTTCCACGAGAACCAAGAAATTATTTTTGAGGTTTTCGAAGAAATAGAAAACTTTGGTAGCAATACAATAAAGTTTATAAAGCACGAGAAAGAAAAAGAAATCAAACAAACCAAAATAGCACCCTACCGCAAAAAAACTTTAGACCTATTCAAAGAAAACACCACACTTACTAACTTACCTTATACTTTCATTGCTGAAGATTTTAACGTTACCGACTCTCAAAACCTTTATGATTTTGAGAACTTCTTTAACGGTGCAAAAATCATCTACTCCCTAGCTTGCTTATCAAATAGCACAGAAGTTAGCACTGACGATAAAATACGCTTCAAGTTTAATGGTTATAAAAGTTTTTTGACCGACTATCTTAACCCTGAAAAAATACCTGAAGATTGCGATATAGCCTATAAAATATATGCATGGACATTTTCGGACGGGCATTGCTCCGACAAACTAGGCCTGGTTAGAAATATTGTCACTTTAAACAATCTAGGCAACCGATTAAATTTAAACAAAACAACTTGGCACACTATACAATCAAACTATGAAATATATCTAAAAGAAAATATCTCGCAGTATCTCGAGTTAAAGGGAAAGCTTTTAGAGTTAATATCTGAATTTAACAAGCGAGCCTTTGATGCAACGGATAACTTCATTGGTTCATTTCAATCTAGCGCCACCGCTTTCGTAACTTTCATAATATCTGTAGTAGCCATTAACGGACTGAAAGATTCAGGAGCCGACAAAATATTCTCTAAAGAATATTTTCTCATATCAGCTTTTATATGCAGCGCGTCTATATTCTGGCTAATTATATCTCGAGCCGACGCAAAAGACAGAATTAGGTATATAACATCTCAGACAAAAAAATCAATAATAGACAACTATAAGAACATACTTAGCACAAACGAGCTGAGTGAAAGCATCGATCCTGAAATTAAAAGCATAAAAAAGCACACTAATAGCCGAATAAAGAAATACACCCTTCTCTGGATACTATCCATCCTAACCTTTTTCATCGTATTTACTATTGGCTATGTACTGTCAGAGTCAAAGAACATAGATTCAGAAAAAACCAAATATGAAAAACATCAAGACACTGATAAGCCTTCCCATCCCAAAACATTAAATAATTTTAATAAAGAAAATCTGATAAAAATATAATAGCCACAAAAAAGCCGCCCCTAAAGGGCGGCTTTTTCATTCACAACAAACCAATCTTACAACTTCGGCCCTGCAGCCTTGATTGCGTCGCTCACTTCGAACTTCTTGAAGTTCTCGATGAACAGACCAGCCAATGCTTTCGCAGCCTCGTCGTACGCAGCCTTGTCAGCCCAGGTGTTGCGTGGGTTGAGCAGGTTGGTTTCAACGCCCGGTACGGCCAGTGGCACGTCGAGGTTGATGGTGTCGAGGTGTTCGGTGGCTGCACCGATCAGCGCGCCGCTCTGGATC
>Ga0157373_10001018_pt1 | contig 21675 bp, 12 predicted proteins | sample C65metaG_FD_113460 | JGI IMG/M metagenome (GOLD analysis project Ga0157373, IMG submission 113460) | Corn rhizosphere microbial communities from Kellogg Biological Station, Michigan, USA - C6-5 metaG | ecosystem: Host-associated > Plants > Roots > Rhizosphere > Soil | place: USA: Michigan... | reverse complement strand
CCCGCGGAGTTCGCCCACTTGCGCGGCATGCCCGACTGCTTCGCGATTCTCGTTCCCACGTATCCCGTGCGCGCGGACGTACTCGATGCGCAGGTCGCCTGGTTTCGCGCGACGTTCGGCGCGCGGGCGCGACTCGGGCTCGTGCAACTGCAGCGCCCGCTCGACGGCGCGCAGCGCGAGGAGATTCGCGCGGCCGGCGAGCGGCGCGGCGTGCGCATCGTCGCGCTCGGCGACGTGACGATGCATCGGCGCTCCTGCAAGCCGCTGCAGGACGTGATGACGGCGATCCGCGTCGGGATGCCGGTTTCCGAGTGCGGGTATGCGCTCGCGCCGAATGCGGAACAGCATCTGCGCGCGCGTGGGCGCATCGCGAAGCTGTTTTCGCCGGAGGAGCTCGACGAGACCTGCGCGATTCTCGATGCGTGCGATTTCAAGCTCGACTCGCTTCAGTACGAGTATCCCGACGAGATCGTGCCGAAAGGGCTCACGCCGACGCGCCATCTGGAACAGGAAACCTTCGCGGGGGCCGCCGCGCGTTATCCGCAGGGCATTCCGGAGAAAGTCGAGAGGCAGATCCGCTATGAACTCGACCTGATCGCGAGGCTGAGCTACGAGCCGTTCTTCCTGACCGTCTACGACATCGTCAAATACGCGCGCAGCCAGAACATCCTGTGCCAGGGCCGCGGTTCGGCGGCGAACTCGGTCGTATGTTATTGCCTCGGCATCACCGAGGTGAATCCCGAGCAGAGCACGATGCTGTTCGAGCGCTTCATCAGCGAGGAGCGCGGCGAGCCGCCCGACATCGACGTATATGGAACCCCGTTTTCTACCGATGAGTGGCACGCTTGCCTGTCAGCCTTTTGTTTCGGTACTTCACCTCCTTAGATGAATCGGTAGATATACGGAATCAATCGGGATAGCGCGAAAGAGCACCGTTTTCCAGGGCGTCGGCCACACAGTGCGCCCGGATGTCTGACGGATGCCTTGTTCGATGGAAATGTTCTGCATCGGTTGTACATCTCATGGCCACATTGCCTCTCTCGTTGCCGGCATATGCCGAACTCTTCTGCTTATCGAACTTCACCTTCTTGGAGGGGGCTTCGCATGCGGAGGAGTTGGTCAAGCGAGCCGCTCAGTTGGGTTACTCCGGGATTGCCATCACGGACGAATGCTCTTTGGCGGGGGTTGTACGGGCGCATGTGGCGGCCAAGGATCTAAATTTTCCGTTGGTCATCGGGTCGTACTTCAAGCTGACTCAGGCCGATTCGTCGCCTGCCCTTGACCTGATCTTGCTGGCCCAGAACCGCGAAGGGTATGGCAATCTGTCCGAGCTCATCACGCTGGCACGCATGCGCTCCCCCAAAGGTGGCTATCGCCTCACGCCACAGGACCTCTTGAAACCGGAGAAGGCGTATGCCCATCTGAGAGGCATGCCAGGGTGCCTCGCGATCCTGATTCCCAAGTTCCCCGCGAAACCGGAAGCGCTGGACGCTCAAGTCGAGTGGCTGTTGGAGACGTTCCCAGGGCGTGCATGGGTCGGCCTATGTCTGCATCAGCGCGCAATGGACAATCCCCATGCTGGTGTTGTTGAGCACATAGCGTATGGCAATGGCATCCCAGTCGTTGCAGTCGGACATGTAACCATGCATGTTCGTTCCAGAAAGCCGCTGCAGGACACAATGACGGCGATCCGTATAGGCAAGCCCGTTGCGGAGTGTGGCTATGAGCTTGCACCGAATGCCGAGCAGCATCTGCGGTCGCGGATGCGCTTGGCGCATCTCCATCATCCAAACGCGTTAAACGAGACGATCGCGATTCTTTCACGTTGTGGGTTCTCGCTCGATGAGTTGCGCTACGAGTATCCCGATGAACTAGTGCCGGCTGGGCTTACACCAACCGAATATCTTCGACAGGAAACATACATTGGAGCGCATCGTCGCTTCTCGAGCGGCATCCCTCTCAACGTCCAGACGCAGCTCCAGCATGAGCTCGAGCTCATCACGGAATTGAGCTACGAGCCGTATTTTTTGACGGTGTACGACATCGTCAAATTCGCACGTAGCGAAGGAATTCTCTGTCAGGGGCGTGGGTCAGCAGCCAATTCCGCGGTCTGTTATTGCCTTGGCATAACGGAGGTGGATCCTGCGCGATCGACGATGCTGTTCGAACGGTTCATCAGCCGGGAACGCAACAGTCCACCGGACATAGATGTGGATTTCGAGCATCAAAAAAGAGAAATCGTTATGCAATACATCTATCGAAAGTATGGGCGTGACCGCGCAGCTATCGCTGCAGCGGTATCGACATATCGTGCACGAGGTGTGCTTCGGGATGTAGGGAAAGCGGTCGGTGTTGATGGCCAGATTGTCGATAGAGTTGCCAAGGCGCATCACTGGTTCGACGGCACCGCAGATTTACTCGAGCGATTTTCAGAATCAGGGCTGGACCCATCAGCACCCATCATTCAAACTTGGGCATCGCTTGCCGCGCAGCTGTGTGGTTTTCCTCGACATCTTTCCCAGCACTCCGGTGGCTTTGTCATCAGTCGAGGCAAGTTGTCACGCCTTGTACCGATCGAGAATGCGGCAATGCAGGACCGTAGTGTGATTCAGTGGGATAAGGATGACCTCGAGTCGCTCGGGTTGCTCAAAGTGGATGTGTTGGCGTTGGGAATGCTGAGCGTCATTCGCCGGGCGCTTGACCTAATATCCCTGCACCGTGGTGAACCGTTTGAGATGCAGGATATCCCGTCAGAGGATCCGGAGACGTACGACATGATCTCGAACGCGGATACGGTTGGAGTATTCCAGATCGAGTCGAGAGCGCAACAGTCGATGTTGCCACGATTGAAGCCACGGACGTTCTACGACCTCGTGATTGAGGTGGCGATCGTGCGTCCTGGTCCGATTCAAGGTGGTGCTGTCCATCCATATTTGAAGCGACGTCAAGGAATAGATCCGGTTAGCTATCCGAGCAAGGATCTGGAAACAGCACTAGCTCGAACGCTCGGTGTGCCGATCTTCCAGGAGCAAGTGATGCAGGTCGCAATTCTCGCGGCCGGTTTTTCTCCAGGAGAGGCAGACGGACTACGGCGTGCGATGGCAGCCTGGAAGCGCAAAGGCGGGTTGGAGCCCTATCACGATCGCCTGGTGAGTGGCATGTTGATACGTGGCTACGAAAGGGAATTTGCCGAGTCGATTTTTGCTCAGATAAAGGGGTTTGCCGACTATGGCTTCCCGGAAAGCCATGCGGCAAGCTTTGCGTTGCTTGTCTATGTCAGCAGCTGGTTGAAATGTCACGAGCCAGAGGCCTTCCTTGTATCGTTACTGAATAGCCAGCCAATGGGGTTCTACTCGCCCTCACAGCTTATCCAGGATGCGAAACGTCATGGGGTTACGGTCTTGCCTGCAGACGTCGCGATCAGCAACTGGGAGTCGTCTCTGGAATATCCAGAAGTGGGGTGTCGTCCCGTTGTTCGGCTTGGTCTCTCTCTTCTGCACGGGATGCGAGCGGAGGCAGCTGATCGAATTGAAATGGCCCGAGCCGTTGGGCCTTTTTCGTCAACGATTGATCTGGCTCGGCGGGCTCAGCTGGATCGACATGATTTGCATGTTCTGGCTCGATCCGATGCACTTGCGTCGCTGGCCGGTGGTCGTCGAAGCGCGCTGTGGGAATCCGTTGTCGCTGCTCCGGACAAGGATCTGCTTGCTTCAGCAAATGTGGTTGATGAAACACCTGATCTCGGATTGGCATCCGAAGGGGACGAGATACAGAGTGACTACCAGTCTATGGGGCTGACGCTGCGACGACACCCCCTAGCGTTGCTGCGTCCGATACTACATGCGAAGAAGCTCATGCCAGCCGCTACGTTAAACACCTACCCAAACGGAAGGCTCGCGCGTGCATGTGGGTTGGTCACCGTACGACAGCGGCCGGGAACTGCGAAAGGCGTAATCTTCGTCACGCTTGAGGATGAAACCGGAAACGTGAACGTTATTATCTGGCCGAAGTTGATGGAGATGCAGCGTAAGGAAGTCCTTGGTGCTAGGCTGCTAGCGGCGTTGGGTGTTTGGCAAAGTGTTGACGGGGTGCAACATCTGGTTGCCAAGCGTCTGGTGGATCTATCCCATCTTCTAGGCGAGTTGCCGACGGTCAGTCGTAACTTTCACTAGAGAGAAATCAAGGAGGAGGCGCACACGATGTCGATACAAAGCGTTGAGAGCAGATGCATTTACTGTTCGAGCCTCGGGCCATTCAGTGACGAGCATATGATTCCTGCGGGGCTAGGTGCCGACGATAACCGGTATCTACTTCGCGACATGGTTTGCAAGACGTGCAATACAACTGTTTTCTCACCACTTGAACTCGAGTGGTTGCGGAACTCGCCGACGGCGATTGGCCGAATTTTTATGCAGGCAGAGGGGAGAAAGCGAGGTAGCAAGAAAAACCCTCCAAAACTAGGCGCGGGAACGAAGGTCGTTGTTACCCCTGAGGGCTATACTGCCGAGGCGGAAATCGGCTACGAAGGTAAGGCGACGATTCTTCCGCAGATGATTCTCGTCGATGAGCATCAGTGCAGTGTGACGGGATCAAACAAAGAGGAGTTCAATCGGTTCATTTCGCAGGTTCACGAAGGGTTTGGATCATCGATCGCATGTGCGTCTAAGCTCGACGAGACAGCAACACACAAGTTCCAAATCGCAACATTTGTGTGGGAAGGCGGGCGCTACGTTGAGCACCATCAAGTGGGCGCCGACGAGCTACCTGCTTCTTGCTTTTTGCACCTTCCCATCGTGCCAAATGAGCACGGAAAATTCACGTCCAACAGCAGGCTTTTCCGACGTCCGAATGGACAAATAGTGTTGCGTCTTAGAGGCGACCTGCAGCTCGACAGTGCGCTGACCGCATTCCGAAAAGTTGGTGAGAACCTCGATCTATCGACGCTTGTGGAAAGTGATCTCAAGAATCCACTTGTCAATCTTGGCTTCTCGTTTCAACTTGACGTGACCGGCCGAGTACTCGCCAAGACGGGGCTCAATATTCTGGGACATCTCCTGGGGGCGGACTATGTTGGGCATCCAGCCTTTCAGAGCATTAAAAAATCGATCATGACCGGTAAGCCATCCATTCCTCCCTACACGAACGAAGCAAAGGCTCCGTTTAGGATGTTATTTTCCGGCTTGCCCAACACACATCATGGTTTCTTGCTCTCGGCTCACCCATGGCACGAACAAACGTGCGGCATCGGAATGGCGACCCGGTTGTATGGATCCCAAATCGAAGTAGTGCCGCTCGGACACGGCTTACCTCACCCTCCAATTGACCTGCCAATGATATTCACTGTCGATTACGGTAAGCATCTCATTGAGCAGTATGGCTTGATGGACTACATGAGGAAGTATCCAATCACCCCATCATCACCTAGCGTCTACCCCGAACTGTCGGATTAGATTTTGCATGCGCGTCGCACGTTCGCTGTGCAACTCTGCGCGACCTCGAAGGGCATCTCTCAGACAAGCACGATAGCGTCGATGCTCTCCTGATCGGGATACTTCTTCACGAGGAAGATTTGCGCAGTTGCCTAGGGAGTATTCGATCAAGTTCCTCATCGGTGAAGGATAGCTCCTCAGCATCCTTGAGCGCATTCTGCGCAGCAACATAAGCTGTCCCATCTGTTCGCGGCGCAACAGAGTAAATTGCCTCAAGCGCTGTATTAATCCGGTCACGCTCCCCTCTGACTTCGGCGAGCTCGCGTCCATCCTTCAGGTCCACTAGAAGTGATAGTAATGCTTCGCGGACGGCCCAAAGTTTCGATGCGACGTCGGTGTGTTTCTGAGTTTTCTCCGCGAGACTTGCTTCCTTAAAGTACAGCGTTACGCCAAGCAGTATCGTTGAGCATACCGCACCAACGACAGTGCCAGCGTGGGTGTCGCCGAACACGGCCAACAATAGGCTGGTAGTAGTGGTTGCCGACAGCAGAATTTCCACTGCCTTGAAGAAACGATGTCGAGCGGTATATCGATCCGCCATCTTTTCGTGGGTCTTGTGGGAATACGCGACACGCCCGTACATCTCGCGGAGCTGACCATCGAGCGTAACCTCGGGTGTGTCCAGGTTCGTGCTACGCTGGGAAAGCGGTTCCATATATTTCCCTATATTTTCTTCGAGCAGACCAGTTCTCACCACGAAGCTGGTGAGCGATGGCTTCGAGTGCGCGCAGTTCGGCCGCGCGCGCCTTGTGCTGGAACACCGGCCCACGTGAAACGTAGGAGTTGCTACCGGGGGCCAACCAGTATCCCTGGCTGATGTTGAGGTTTGCGAGAAAGTGGAAGAAGTCCCGCGTCATGTAGTCGTAGTAGACATACGACTTGTCCCGATACGCCCATGTCGCGAGAAACTGGTAGGCCAGAGTGTCGATGAGCATGCCACTTATCCCGACGTTGCAGCAATCACGCCAGGCTCGCGTCATTCTGCCCAGTTCTACGAGGTTGCCATTGCACATCCCGTCACGTAAGGAAAACGCTTCCATCTCTTGCTTAGGCTTACATGATCGCCAACTTCCACCGCTGTTCGAGTCTGCGAAGGTGTAGTAGCCGCCGATATTGAGAAAAGCGGGTAACACGTCGAATCGGGTACCGTCATCGAACCTGATCACGACAACTTGCCCGTCCCCGACCATATCCGTGACTCGATACGTGTTCCGAATAGAGGCTTTAATCAAACTGAGCAGCGCTGATTGCCCGTTACCAACATGATTGTTGAACCGTTGATGCAGTGAAGCGGGAAGCTCGTACACGAGATCTACATCACTGACGCTGGGGATAGCCGTGTTTCGGCCATATGATCCAGCGTAAAAGCGATTTGCCATGCTTGACGAGAGGCCACGAAGGTCACGATTCAATTGTGCTGCAATGCGTGCAGTCCTATACGCGATGGATTCGCGTTTCTCTCGCCCTATCCGCAGGTTTCTGCAGAAGGTGGCAAACCATTCCCCCTCGCCCATACGCCTCCTTGTTCTCAGTTATCACGGGGCGAAAACGATTATAGCTCTACGTCTCCGCGATATACCAATGGCGTCTATGCAGGCAGATCTAGCAAGCGGGGCTGGAGATGTTGTTGTTCGGAAACCCATGATCGAGCTAGAGGCGACGAATTCCTATTTCTCGTGTTTCTCGGTATGTACCCACTGGTCTACTTCGACCCATTGAGCTGGTGTGAGTAACGTCTGAGCAATACCGTCTACCTCACACGAAAGCCTAGTGGAGTGTCCTCGTCGCTGGATCTGGATTTTCACAGGTTGCTTGTTGAAGACGACTTCCAAGGCATCAAGTAAGCACGGAGGGAAGTCACTGCGCTCGATTGTTTGCCTGATATCCAGCGCTAGCTCCCCCGTAGGAATACGGCCAAATGCCTCAGTCAAAGATAGAGGACGTCGCAGTGATTCCTGCTCTAGTAGTTGCGTCAATCGCAAGTTCTCTCGTGCAAGCATTTCATTACTTTCTCTAAGAATATCGATGTGCATGCGCGTCTTGGCATCCAGATCAATAGCTGGATACTTGGTGGTCTGATTCGTAACCTGTTCCCTTGGTTTGGGGTATGTACCTTTCGAGCGAGTGCCTTGATACTCGCTGATCCGGGTCGCGATGTATGCCTTCAGATGCCGATTATTCTGAATCGTTTGCGCACGTGGTCCGCCGAACAAATCAGTCGCCGTCGCGGCGACGCGACTGTAGTTCATGAGGCCTCGCATCGCTTCGATCCTGTCGCACGCGGCCTTGATACGTTCGAGGCTGACTCGGGCCTTTGCACCCACCCGCTCCATCAATTGCGCCAGCAACTGTTCTGCCGTTCCATCGAATTGATCAGCCACGGCGTATTCTCCTATCGTGTTGCTTCGACTGATTCGACAGGGCCTTTTGACTTGATGGCATCGCTTCTGCAATCGTTGATGCGACCCACCTATGAAACTCATCGCGCTGTTCTACTGAGAGAGGAAGCGGTGTGCGTCCGTCGATCGATTTCTGGACGCCTTCATACCCGACAAGATGCTCTACCATGGAGGCCAAAAGATAGGCTGCTCGATGGCGCAGCCGATCATCACCGATATCCATTAGCAGGTGGCGACAGTCTTCGGTCCGAAGAATCCTGTCCATAAATTGCGAACATGCGTCCTTCGAAAGGCTAGACGCTTTCTCAAGCCCCCCTTGGATGACCGCCGCGTCGAGGATATTCCTGACCAGCCCGAAGTCGCCGGACTTCTCAAACCGCACTTCAACTTCACGCCTCAACTCGTCGTCGTGCTCACCTGCCACCATCAAGAAGTGCCCGGGCGTTGGCGGGCACTTCTGTTTGAACGCACTCCATTCCTTCGCAAGGCGAGCCGACTCGGTATACATGCGGTAGCGATTGATCCACTCAAGGATCAAGGGCTCGCTCTTTCGATCGAAGTCGGCGATCTTCTCTTTGATCAGTTGCTTGTCAAACACCAATTTATGCCGCTCGGCCTCAGCGAGATCGGGAACGTCCTTCCATGCGAGCTCAGACAACGCGTCGTACAGGGCTTTACGCTCGCGGCCGAGGAGACGGAGCTCAAGCATGAGTTCATTCATCGCAAGGCCCTGATGAATGAGGAACGCCGGCCCGGTACTGAAGAAGCGGCAGTTACCACATCCGCCTTCCACGGGTGAGTAGTGTCGGACGATCTTGCCAGGATCTTCCTCCTCGGACGGGATGCCGATATGGCATCCGCTACCGCCCACGGGGCAGATCCCGCCCGGTACGGTCTTCCAGCTCGATGGCTGATCCAGAATGTCATCGTCACGGTGGCGAGCGTATCGTCGATTGAATGTCCACAGCGCTCGCTGAGCACTCAACGGCTCGCGGTAACAGTCCCACTCGTCGGCCGTCCCGCTGTTCTGAAGGGCCTCCACTAGTCTTGCCTTGAAGGCGCCCGGCTCCGCCTTGCTGTAATACATCGTCATTACTGCGGTGGCATGGCCAGCGATGAACTCCTGGACTATGCTGACGGGAACGCCCATCTCGATCAGACGGGAGATTCCGGCGACCCGAAGTCCATGGATCTCGTATATGCTGGCCCGCCCCTCATGGCTGGAGCTTGATGTACTCGTCTGGGTGAGTCTTACAACTCGTCCCTCGGCTGCGAGCCTCTTTTCGGTCTCGATCGATAGCGCATTGAACAACTTATAAAGCTTGTTGTGCGATACAGGTTGGTGGTAGCGCGTTTGCTTGCCGTCGTCCCTGTAGTAGTCGTTGCTTAAGTCCGCGAAGAGCGGTGTAAATGCCGGCAACAAGTCAACATACTTGTCATTGACGTGCAGCCTGTCGGAAATCGAGTCGACGAAGGAGATGGGGACTGGATCGGGGTGGTACTGATTCATCCAGTCGATCTGCTGCGCAATCAGTGTGTATGGACGGTTCAACCACTGCGCAGTTTGCGACGCTATGCTGGAATCGTGATCCTCTCGAATATTCGGCCACGGAAGTTCATATCCGCGTCGACTCGAGGGGTCCCACATTTGGGTCTTGTTGGTATTGATAAAGATACCGAGGTCTTCTTCCTCCAGCATCGGATCAATGAGTGGCTGAAGTACCCCGCTCGGTCGCCCGTATCGCTGACGGTGCGTGCTTCCATCGGGGTACCGCCACTTTCGGAGGGGGTGCTTGTTCACGACGTATCGGTGTTGGCCGACGTCCCAGATATGTTCGTCTAGCAGGCCGCGATCTAGCCACCGAGCCTGCTTTGCTCGAATCGGTAGAAGAAGTAAGAGAGCAAGAAGTGCGCACCTTGACGGGCTCCATACTGGCTCACTTCGCCCGCTGACGTGACATCGCCATTCGAACCAGTCCGCGTGGCAGATGGTCTTTGCCCAGCGAAATGTCGGTGTTCCCGTGTCGTCTGACTCTAGAAGGACATCGATCATTGCATCGTGCACGCTGTTGGGTAGCCGGCGTCGAGAAGACTTGTGCTGTTGGCTTATGTTGAACGGGTTCTCGATGGCTTCGAACGGACTTTCGTTGATAGGCAGCACCGCGTCTGGCGCAAGCTTTAGGGCGTTGACAACGCAACGAAAGGCATGAGCGGTTGAATGCCAGTATCCCCACGCCGTTCCGGTTGAAATTTTCCCTTGCTGAATGCGGCTCGCGAGATAGTACTTGAACGTAATCTTGCTTGTCGGATCAGCCGGATCGATCAGGTCACGAATGGTAATGTCGGCAGGAGATCGGATTTCCCTTTGTGTCGCCCATTGAACAATGCTGCGTAGTGAGGCTCGAGTGCTTGCTCTTCCAGATTCACTCGTTTGGATAACGAGCTCCGCAAATCGACTCCATGCAGAGCCGCTCTTGTTACCGATAGCGCTAGGTGTCCACACCTCATTCTGCGCCTTTGCTCCTTGTCGACGGCCCCCGTGAAGACCGCTGAGGGGCCATGGACTGAGTTTGGTATTGTCACGCTGCACTGGCTCTACGAGATGCTTGGTCAGGCTGTAGGCATAGTGGCTCTCCTTGAAGTCGGAAAGCCAACTCCTCAGTTGTGCTGGGACATCATTGACGTCACGGACATCAGTCGATGAAATCAGCAGTTGCAGTAACGGTCGGTAGTGTGGCTTTATCGTGCTCCATGGCCAATGAGGCGCAGCGATTCGACAGGCTTCCGGGTACGCCATTTGGGATGACGGGAGAAGTATTGAGCCACGTTGGACAAGGTTGACCAACGTGAGCTCTGCGGCATTCGCGACGTTAAGCAATGACATCCCGTCGGGAATGCTGGATAGCGCTGCGCACGGAATGGCGAACGCTTTAAGACGCGCTAGCACTTGGCGGTTGTGCTTTCGCGCCCAGCTGAGATCATATCCATGGCGGTGTTTGTTCCAGCTAAATTGCTGAGCAACGCAGAGGATTTCAATTGCAGTATCAAGTGACTCTTGTGACAATGCATCAAGTAGCTGGAGAAATTCTGACTTTCCAAGGTGTAGCCAAGAGGAGGAAGAACCATTTAATCTCGGCATCCCGTCGGAGGAATACTTGAGCGACTGAGTGACCTCGTCGATCACGAAGGCGCGTTGCTGTTCAATGCCACTCGGATAACTTTCTTTGAACCACGCGGCGAACTCTTGCCACGTGAATGCATCACGATTTTTCCCAGAGGGAAGCTGTTGGTGAAAAGTTCTGAACAGCATGAGCGGAAACCACAGACGGAAATTCGAGGTCGATGAGTCAAAAGCTCGCGATAAGGAGCCGCCGGACAATTCGAAGCAGCGGTCAAATCGCGCGGTGATCTCGTCACGAAGGTGCTTTCTGTAAAGCTGGAGACAGAGATTGCGGATTTGCGCGGCCGTAAGCGAGGAGTCGAGAATGACGACCTGGTCTCCGGCGTTGAATCGCACTTCCCTGCGAGACCAGAATCCTTGCGTGACTCGGAGCGAGGATTGATCTCGCGACACGGCCGGAGCGGAGAAGGCCTTCGGGAGTCTCATGATGGCTCATCGACACTAAGTGATACGGGTCCAATGGGAGGGCAAATCCAGCGAGGTGCGCTCCCTCCGATCAGGCATATCGCTCGGTGGGATATCGTGCTGTTGCGCTACAGATTCGACTACCGCGTGCCGAACCGTATCGTTCGTCAGGTGGTAGTAGATCTGCGTGCTTTCGACACGAGCGTGACGCAGGAGCACTTGGGTTGTCTCGATAGGGTGCCGGAGGATGTTCGCACAGTAGAAGCCGGCGAGGTGACGCAACGAATGTGGACCCAGATGCAGACTTTCGAGCCCAAGCCGCTTCATGCTCCTGCTCCATGCTTTTTTCACTGCTGGAAGCGACATCGGCAAGCCGAACCTCGCTCTGTCCAAATGGATGTACAGCCACGGGTGAAAAGGCCATCGCTTCGGTCTCCCGTGGAAATGCTCCTCCATGTATGCTTTGAAGCACTTCAGAAAATACACGCCGATGCGTGGATCAATCCATATCGCTTCGTTGCCGAAAGACGTGGCATCGGGCCCCGAGTCTAGGTGGAACGTCATTCCCTTGAATCCCGCGTACATCCCACCGCGGCGGCCATAGCGCGTTCGGGGAACAAGTCGATGGAGCTCGGGGTGCCCATCCTTGAACTCCTCATTCGACCAGTTGGATTCGAGATAGCTGGCACGGGTGGTCGATCGATGCTTACCTTGCGAGTCCCGCCAGTTCCACAAACCTGTTTCCGGGTCATCGAGCCGGATGCGAGCCTCACCATATCGACCGATCCCGAAAACATCCTCGGTGTACAGATGAAGAAGCTCCGAAGTTCGAAGTGCCAATCCAAACATCTGTAGGTACAACATCTTGTCGCGCGTGTTGTTGCATTGCTCGACCAAATCCACAAACGCCGCTAGCGGGAAGCACTTGGGAGTGGAGCGTGATGACCGCTGAAGGCGCCGATGCCAATGCGGAGCGTGATGAAGATGGACGGATTTTTCCTTTCGCCGAGCCGGAAATAAGTGAAGCATCGGATCCCAACGTTCCCGCCGGCGGAACTCGGAGTACAACTCCCAGGCTGTCATCAACCGTCGCTCAGCGGGGTTCAGGCGCTTGGAGCCATGGAAGGCTGCCTGCCATGTATCGAACGCATTCAGGGCCGCAAGATATTTCAATATCGTCGTGCGCCGCACCGGGCGCCAGAACAGGCCTAGTGGATAGGATCCGTCTGGCCTATCGGTACCCAGCTTCTTGGCTGTCAAAAATTCGCCGACCAGCGAATGAGCATCCTGTTCGGTCAGGGCGTTCTGGCCGTGGCGTGCCCAGCAAAAGTCGTGAAGGTGTAGGACAGCGCGGATCCGCTCTTCAAGTAACGATTGCTCGATGCCGCCGTCGAGCATGTGGGTGATCCACTCATTGATCACGTAGCCCGGCTCACCATTCAGGAATACGAGCGGAAAGCGGCGATGCGGAAATTCGCGAACGTAGACGTACTTGATCGACCAGAAGTGCCTCGCGTGCATCGCTCACTCCTCGTTTAGAGTGTGACGCTGATGAAGTATTGATGACTTACAAGGCAGAAATGTGACTGAGTGTGGTGCTGCTGGGCTCAGGCCGAGTGCACTGGACGTGACTTGTGACGCGAAGAGAGTGACACCGTGGCTTAAAGCCCAGCGGCTTGAAGCAACTCAGAGGGTTGACACGCGAGCGCTCGGGCGATCTTGACGAGATTCAAGAGCGTTACGTTTCGCTCGCCCCGCTCGATCTTTCCCATGTGACTTCGGTCGATTTGCGCGAGGTGCGCGAGTGACTCTTGTGAGATGTCCAGGATTTCTCGACGAGCTCGAATAGAGCGCCCCAACGCTTTAAGGTGCGCTTCTGCGTCGTTTCGTCCCGATACCCTTTCCATCCGGGTATCGTCCGGTTATCATCCAATTTTGGCCACGGCATTTACGACCCATTTTTAGCGTGGCTTCGATCGTGAGGCGGTATCAGAATCTGCCGTTGCTCCGACTAGGTCCGCCTCTCCATCTTGTTTGTTGCTTTATGAAAGACACCGCACATCTGGTGCGCGGTAGCGCGTCAGCGCCGAGCCGACATGGTCGTGCTTCGGAATCCTCGAAAGTGTTGATAGCTATTGAGCGCGTGCTCTCCAAGCACCAAGGAGAGCGTGACCTCGATCTCCCTCGCGTGGGAAGCGCGCAGCGCTCTCGTGACGAAACACGTAGAAAGAGCCCGACTGGCAAGCGATATACGGACGAGTTCAGAGCTGAAGCGGTGCGGCAAGTAGTGGAACTTGGCGCATCCGTAAAGCAGGTCGCCGCTAGGTTGGGTGTGTCAACGTGGAGCCTGCATCGCTGGGTCAGGGAGCGGCATGCGCCACATCCTGCGGAGAACGCCACCGCCGAGGAGTCGTCCGAAATTCAGTGGCTTCGGGCGGAGCTGCTCCGTGTAACGGAGGAGCGAGATATGCTCGAGAAGGCCGCTGCATACTTTGCGAAGCAGGCAGGATAAATTGGATCGATGAGACGCGAGACTTAAGCACGCGCCCCGACGGGATGGCATTGCCACCGACGTGTTTACGCCGGATTATCGTGCTAGGGGCGATCGTCTCATTCAACTATACGTACAGGTCATCCAAGACTATTCGAGTTCGCCTCCACCGGCTAGGATGATATCCAGAACAAGAGCTTGGTGAGGTGCTGTATTTGCGTGCGCCTTGTATGAGAGAGCTCGCGAGTTTCCGGAGCCGGAAGTGATCGACCCGTCCGGGCCATTTGGTCGGCTTTGGCGGCGGTCCGCTGCGTCACCGATATGAGACATTTGCACGAGACGCTGCAGTCACTAACGGTTTGAGGCGCTGGCCAAGTGGTGTCGCAGCGCCAGGCCAAAGTCCGGTGTTGGCCGACTGGCGGCCACGCCTCTATCGCCTAGATGGTACAGGCCCAACCGGAGGACCTGCCCGGAGTCGGGCAGAATTTGGGCTGCGCGAATGGCTAGGGTGCCTGGTCCTGACCGTGCGACGTTCCCAAGCGCGAGACCTCTACCGAGCGCCATCGGCGGGTTGGCCGGTATCCGGATCACTAAACAACGACGGGAAATCGCGCTCAAACTTGGCGCTGAGTTCATGGTTAGGGAAACGTTCTATCGCAGCCGTCCAAATCTCCAGCGCCGTCGCTGCATCACCACTATTCCAGTGGGCGCCGCCAAGGTCGAACATCGCCACGGCATCGTCTGGGTCGAGCCTAAGCGTCCTCTCGTAGGCGTCGATCGCCTCTGACCACCTGCTAAGGGAGGCGTAAGCTGCAGCCAGCTGAAACCAGCTCTTGGCATCCGGTTGAATGGTCTGAGCCTGTTCCAGCAGGAGCGGCACGCTCTCATCGAACCGCCCCAGTTCCATGAGGGCAATCGCCATGCAATAGCCGTATTCGCCGCCCGCCAATTCATACGCCTTGCGAAAGCAGCGCACCGCCTCCGCCCAGTCCTGGTCATCCTGCGCCCAGTGGCCCAGACGATCCCAAGGCAGCGCGGCATCGTCGGGGGCGATGTGGGCGATGTGCCTATCGAATTCCTCGCGGAATTCACTATAGGTTTTCGAGACATCCTCTCCTCGGCCGCGCAGATAGAACGTCGTCATGAGAAGTTCCCAATTTCCGGCGGGATCCTCAGGGTTCGCCCTCACGTAGCGTTGCCAGAAGGGCAACGCTTGACGGGCGTTGTCCACATTCACGCGTCCGAAGGCCGCGACCAGACGGCAACACCACGGCCAAATCCAACGGAAGCGGTCAGCCTGAGCGACCAGGCCATTGATCTCGCGAAACGCAGCGCGGCCGTCGCCGAGATTGAAAAGAACGTTGGCGCGCCAGCCGATGACCGCAGAAGTCCTGCCCTGCTTTTGATCCGAGAAGATGACTTGGTCGAGATGACGCAAAGCGTCCTCGTACTTGCCCAAACGAACGTAGTGGGTGCCCAGGGAGTTGTGGGCCTCCGCTAGATCGGGATTCAACCGCAAAGCTTCGCGGTAGTGAGCCACCGCCTGCCCATCGTCGCCAAGCACAGCGCAACTGGAGCCGAGGTTTTTGTGGATCTGAGCGGCTAGTTCGGAAGTGGCAGCGAGCGCAGGATCGGCGAGCGCGGCTTCGAAAGCCCGCTTTGCTTCTTGCTCGTTACCGAGAGCATGGAAGGCGTTTCCGATCGTGTAGTGCAGGTCGCCGATTTGATAACGATCATCTGCAAGCCTGATCCGAAAAAAACTGATGGCTTCCTCGATCCTCTCTGGGTGCCGGCTCATGCCATCCATGCCGAGGTTGATTTCGGCCATGTAGCAAACGCCCATTTCGTCACTGCCAACGCCGAAAACGGCCTCGAACTTGGCGAAGCCGACGCTAATCACCTCGTCGGCGTTCTTCTCGTAGAGTTGTACGAGCAGCTTGCGCGCCAGGGCTGTCTCCTGGGGAACGTGAATATCCGGAGGTGACTCCAGGACGTGACTGGATAGGTCCGCCGCGGCCATCCCGACTTGGCCTACGCGCCGATCGCGTGATGACTTTGCCCCGGCACGGGCGAGAGCCGCGAGCCGGCCGAGGCACTCAATCGTTAGCTCCTCAACGAAAGAGACAGTCAGCGACCGCTGGTCGGTCCAGTTTTTCCCGCTATGCTCATATTGACGGGCAACACTTTCCGCCGTGCGAATGCGTAAGGAGCCTGTCGGTGCGTGATAGGCAACGTAAACGCTGTAGGGCTGCATAAGCAGATAGTTGAGGTTCGTGCGGCGAACTTCGACACTGAGCGAACCGTCGGCGTTCAGCGCACTCTCAGTGCCCTTTAGCTGGACGTGTACCCGGGCGTTGGTGGCATGCCCATCAGCCACCACCTCGATCTGGCAGTCCGTTCCGTAGTCCTTGCGGTCCTGCGCCTGAAGGATGAAAGCGCCACTATCGGTGAGCCGCATCTGGAAGGCGGCAATCGCTTCGTCTTCGATCTCGTGATTACCGTCACGACGCGGTAGCTCGTCAAAGTGGCTCATAACGTTGGTTTGATGCGGGCGTTCGGCGGTTCCGGTTGCTATAGACGATACCTACGACGTCGACCGCACGAACTTGAGCGGTGGCGCCACCAGGACTTTCGTTTGTCGATTGAGGTCTTGGTGCGCCCACTCCGCGATCGCCAAGTAGTGTTTGAATGATCTTGTTCGGGCGGCATTATGAGCTGCATTGTAATTCCCCCTACCTCTGCGTGACCGCAACTCCAGCCGTTCCATGCGTTATCTGATATCCCGTTGTCGAAGCGGTTATCCACGGCTGTGGAATATACGGCATTGAATATGGATGCTCGTTACGCGCCGCTCTCGGATCCCACGTGACCACTCCTCGAACTGGGCCGCGAAGGCGTGATTTTTGCCGGCAACCGTCGGCCAAGTCTCTGTTCGCTGCGCTCAGAGGTCCGCCGTCCAACTCAGAGTAATATTTGACGGCTCGAACTGTCGGGCTACAAATAAGGAGGCCGAGATGAGACTGGAATCTGTTTCGATAAAAAACTTCCGTTGCTACCGTGAAGAGACCACGGTATCGATGGCGGACCTGACGACTTTTGTTGGGAAAAATGACATAGGAAAGTCCTCGGTCCTCGAGGCGCTGGAGATCTTCTTCAACAACGAAACTGTCAAGATAGAACAGGGTGACGCGAACATCTACAGCGGCGCCCCCCTCGTTTCTATCACCTGCGAATTTTCTGATTTGCCATCCCAGTTGAGCCTCGACGCAGGGGCAGAGACGACTCTAGCAGCAGAATACCTTCTCTCTGCCAAGGGCACCCTGAAGATCCAAAAGGTATTCGATTGCAGCAAGAAGACGCCGTCCGCCGAAGTGTATATCCTTGCGAATCACCCGACGGCAACCGGGGTTGCAGACCTTCTTGATCTGAAGGAAAAAGATCTTCAAAAGCTTGTAAAAGACCAGAAGCTCGATGCCGCGCTTAAAGGGAATCCAGGTATGCGGCGGGCCTTGTGGGCGGCGGCGAAAGACCTCGAACTGCAGGAAGTGGCTCTTCCTGTCACCAAGCCGAAGGAAGATAGCAAACGGATCTGGGATCAGCTCGAAAACTACTTGCCGATGTATGCGCTGTTTCAGAGCGACCGGAGCAGCCGCGATTCTGACGGGGAGGTACAAAATCCAATGAGGGCAGCAGTGGCAGCCGCCATCGCGGAAGTGCAGGACGACATCAACCGGATTCAGGAAAAGGTTCGCGAGAAAGCCGAGTTAATTGCGAAGATCACTCACGAAGCTTTGAAGACGATCGACCCCAACCTTGCCAAGGAGCTGACGCCGCAATTCATGCCACCGACTGCAGCCAAGTGGACCGGGTTGTTTTCGGTCGGCATGGACACCGACGACGGCATTCCGCTAAACAAGCGCGGCAGCGGCGTCCGTCGCCTTGTCTTGGTTGCCTTTTTCAAGGCGGAAGCGGAGCGCAGGTTGAAGGCCGGCACCAGCAGGAGCATCATTTACGCGATCGAGGAGCCCGAGACGGCACAGCACCCGAACAACCAGCGCATCCTTATAGAATCATTCAAGACGTTGGCTTTGGAGCCCGGATGTCAGGTTTTGCTCACGACGCACAGCCCCGGCTTCGCGTCGGATCTGCCTACCGCCAGTATCAGGTTTGTAACGCGAGACGCGGCTCTTCAACCCGTGATCCTGGAGGGCGCAGACGTATTCGGGCAGGTGGCTGAAACGCTCGGTGTCGTGCCGGATAGTCGTGTCAAAGTCCTACTTTGCGTCGAAGGACCGACAGACGTGGCCGCCTTTAAATCGCTCAGTCGGGCGTTACATTCGACCGACCCAACCCTGCCGAACCTAGCTTCGGATGACCGAGTTGCCTTCGTATTGCTCGGTGGCTCAACGCTCAAGCATTGGGTCACACAACATTATCTCCGGTCGCTCAATCGTCCCGAGGTCCATATCTACGACAGCGACGTGGCCAAGTATGCGGAATCTGTCGCTGAGGTAAACCTGCGCACGGATGGCTCCTGGGCCGTGCAAACGAACAAGCACGAGATCGAATGCTATCTGCATGCGGATGCGATCAAGGATGCTTTTGGCGTCGAGATTGTCGTCGTCGATCAGCCCGGCGCCGACGGGAAGTCTGTCCCGAAGATTTTCGCTGAAGCCTTCTCTGCGAAACAACAGTACGATGGGGTTATGGGCGATGAAAAAGCAAAGCTACGCCTCGCGGATAAGGCATTTCCCATGATGACCGCGGAGCGGCTGGCCGAAAGGGATCCCGCACGAGAGGTGGAGGGGTGGTTCCGCAGACTTGGGGCGATGCTGTGAGCGCCGGATACGCGGGCCGCGAGCTTGGGGCCCGCGCGATGGGAGTGACATAACTGCCGGCCACGAATGGCACTTTGGGGAGCGATGTGATCACTCCCCTATATGTCGAGTTGAATGAGCCTATCCGAACCTTTGTGTGTGAGGCATAAACTGATGGCCAAGGAGCCACTTTATGCCACGCAAACGCAAGGAAGAAGTGACGATTGAGCCGGGCAAGGGCTTGAACCTGGACCCGGAACTGATCAAGCAACTGGTGCCCGGGACGTTGGACCGCGCAACGATCAACGAGCAGCTCGCTGCGCTCAAGAAGGCGATCTTCGAGCGCGCGCTGGGTGGCGAGTTGACGCACCACCTTGGCTACGAGAAGGGTGAAGCCAAACCGGGCGGCCGCACGAACCATCGCAACGGCACCAGCCGCAAGCGCATCGCGACCGATGACGACCTGCTCGACGTCGAGATTCCGCGCGACCGCGAAGGCACCTTCGACCCGGTGCTGATCGCCAAGGGCGAACGGCGTTTCACCGGCTTCGACGACAAGATCATCGCGATGTACGCACGCGGCATGAGCGTGCGGGAGATTCAGGGCTTCTTGCTGGAGATGTACGGCATTGAGGTGTCGCCGGACTTCATCAGCACCGTCACCGACGCGGTGATCGACGAAGTGCGTGAGTGGCAACAGCGGCCGCTCGAGCCGATGTACCCGGTGGTGTTCTTCGACGCCTTGCGCGTCAAGATCCGCGACGAAGGCGTGGTCCGCAACAAGGCGATCTACTTGGCGCTGGGCGTGCGCCGCGACGGCACACGTGACGTGCTGGGCCTCTGGATCGAGCAGACCGAGGGGGCCAAGTTCTGGCTGCGGGTGGTGAACGACCTGAAGCTGCGTGGCGTGCAGGACATCCTGATTGCCGTGGTCGACGGCCTGAAGGGCTTTCCGGAAGCAATCAACACGGTGTTCCCGGAAACGACGGTCCAGACCTGCATCGTGCATCTGATCCGGAACTCGCTGGACTTCGCCAGTTGGAAAGACCGGAAATCCGTCGCGGCGGCGCTCAAGGAAGTCTATCGGGCACCGTCGGCCGAAGCGGCCGCCGTGGCGCTGGATGCGTTCGATACGAGCCCGTGGGGTACGAAATACCCACCGATTGCCGCCCTCTGGCGACGAGCCTGGGATCAGGTGATTCCGTTCTATGCCTTCGCGCCCGATATCCGGAAAATTGTATATACGACCAACGCCATCGAGTCGCTGCACATGCAGCTTCGAAAGATCATCAAGGCGCGCGGCCACTTCCCGTCGGACGAGGCCGCGCTCAAACTGATCTGGCTAGCGCTGCGCAACGTCGTAGCCAAGTGGACCGGTTCCCGGCACGATTGGAAGAGCGCGATGACCCAGTTTGCGCTGCTTTACCCGGAACGATTCAACATTGGAGTCTGAAACTCAATCCGCCTCACACACGAAATTCCGGATACCTCCCGACTGGTAGGTTAGTTGCACCAACTTCGACGTCCAGTCGCAAAACTGTGGCGCCAGTCGCACATACTCTGGCGCCCTACGCTACGAGAAAAATCAAACGTCAATATTCCCCGCCCGCAACGCATTGCTCTCAATAAACGCCCGACGAGGCTCAACCTCATCCCCCATCAGCGTAGTAAAGATCCCATCTGCAGCAATAGCGTCTTCGATCTGCACGCGCAGCAGCCGCCGCACCGCCGGATCCATCGTCGTTTCCCACAGCTGCCCGGGGTTCATCTCCCCCAGCCCCTTATACCGCTGCTTCGACACATTCCGCTCCGCATCCGCGAGCAGCCACTTCATCGCGCTCTTGAAGTCGTTCACAGCCATACTGCGCTCACCACGCTTGATGACCGCACCTTCCCCAATAAGCCCCTTGAACGTATCCGCGGTGGTCACAAGCTGCTGATAATCCGCCGTGTGCTGGAATTCCTGGTCGATGACCGAAACCCGCACATTCCCGTGATGCGTCCGCTCGATATGCAGCGACCGTTGTTCGCGAACCGGGTCATACGAAGGCACCACACGAACTTCGTTCTTCAGCGCATCATCATGCAACGCTGCATGCAGAGCCTTCGCCGAAGCCTCCGTCGAAGCCTCGTTGGAAAGATCGATCGCCACCCCGTCCATGACCGCTTCAAGCGCGGCCGGATCATACAACCGGCTCAACCGCTCGATCACGCTCTTCGACAGCAGGTACGACCGCGCCAGCTCCCCGAGCGCATCGCCGGAAATCGCCGCCGCATTCTCGCCAGGCACCAACTCCGAGCCTTGCAGCGCCAACCGCAGCATATGCGCGTTCAGCTCCGTATCGTCCTTCAGATACCGCTCGTCCTTGCCCGCCTTGATCTTGTAAAGCGGCGGCTGCGCGATATACACATACCCGCGCTCGATCATGTCCGGCATCTGGCGATAGAGGAACGTGAGCAGCAGCGTGCGGATGTGCGCACCGTCGACGTCCGCGTCGGTCATGATGATGATGCGGTGGTAGCGCAGCTTGTCGAGGTTGTAATCGTCCTTGCCGATCCCGCACCCAAGCGCGGTCACGAGCGTGACGATCTGCTCCGACGACAGCAGCTTGTCGTAGCGCGCCTTCTCGACGTTCAGCACCTTGCCGCGCAGCGGCAGGATTGCCTGGAACTTCCGGTCACGCCCTTGCTTGGCCGAGCCGCCTGCCGAGTCGCCCTCGACGATGTAGATTTCGCACTTGGCCGGGTCTTTCTCCTGGCAGTCCGCGAGCTTGCCCGGCAGGCCGACGCCGTCGAGCACGCCCTTGCGGCGCGTCATTTCGCGCGCCTTGCGCGCAGCATCACGCGCACGCGCGGCATCGACGATCTTGCCCGTGATGATCTTCGCGTCGCT